>ENA-UOYA01001825-UOYA01001825.1-activated-sludge-metagenome-genome-assembly--contig:-NODE-1825-length-21556-cov-7.213013_pt1 | contig 21556 bp, 15 predicted proteins | sample MGYA00238163_ERZ764804 | MGnify/ENA primary metagenome ERZ764804 (study PRJEB28919, sample SAMN05720223) | activated sludge metagenome | isolation source: Anaerobic digester | place: Hong Kong... | reverse complement strand
TTCCGGAAGGCACTACCGCTGAAACAGAAATTGGTGGAGGCGGCGGGAGTTGAACCCGCGTCCGAGAAAGCTTGCCGCGATGAGCCTACGTGCGTATCCGGTTCTGTGTATCTCGGCCGCCGTTTCAAAACCGGCAAAACCGCGGCAGCCCAGCCTGATTGATCTCGGCCTTTCGCTCCAGGCGGAAGTTTGGGACCTATCCCGCCAGATGACGCTCACTAACCGGCTTGCGGGCCAACCGGCCGGAGCGGCCGCCTAATTAATTAGGCAGCGTAAGCAAACTGCTGATTGGCAGTTTTGGTTTTCCGATCGTTTAACGGGAGCTCGGAACCCGGCACGCCTCATCACACCAATTCAATCCCGTCGAATCCGTTACGCCCCCTTTCCTTCTTCTATCGTACCACTCACCGGTGAAGACGCTTCCGCGCTTTCTCCACTTCGCGCCGTAAGCCTGGCACCGCATCGCGCGCGGCGTGCCGGTCGGCAATCGCCAGAGCCTCCGGTGTACCGAGGTGCACGAGGCTGACGGCCGCTGTATGTGCCACCACGTTCATCGGATCGCCGCATAGCCGGTTCAGTTCCGCAAGCACGCTCGCATCGGCATCCACAGAAGCGAACAACCGCGCCGCACGCTGACGCTCCTGCCACTGCCCGCTCACCGCGAGACGCTGCAGCACGGCGGGATCGGGCTTCGCGCGCGGGCCGGCGAACTTCGCCGGGCGGCCCAGGTAGAGGTAGTCGTCCTCAACCACCTGCGCGAAGGGCAGGTTCTCGGGGTAGTGCACCAGCGGCTCGACCATGTTCTCGACCGTCTCGATGGCGATGCGGCGCGGAGCCGTCCGCGGTTCGGCGCTCCCCGGTTGCAGGGTGCCGTCGCCCACCAGCGCGTGTTCGGCGCCCGCGGTGCAATCCAGCGCGCGCTCGCCTCCGGGCCAGACGAGCTTCGCCTTGCCGCTTGCGATGCACTTTGCCCTGAGATGTCGCACGGTGCCGTCGACGGCCTCGCCTTCCAGGATCACGCCCGGTGTGGCGCGCAGTCCGGAGAAGCGGTAGCGGCCCTTCTTCTCAATGCAGCCGAACAGGCGCACATGATCGCGCCAGCTTTGCACCAGCGTTTCGGTGATGGCGACGGTGTGCGCGTTGGCAGCCTCCACCAGCGAGGCGCGCGAGATATCGTCCGACTGGCGCGTGTCGATCAGCGCGCGCAGCCCGTTCTGCTTCATGTGGAAGCGAATGATGAGCCCGTACAGGAAGCGGCGGTACAGTTCGCGATCACCCAGCCGCGCGGCGTTGATGGTCAGGATGCCGCTTGAAAAGCCGTTCGGTTCGACCCCGCCTTCGAAACCGGGAATGGCTGCGTGACGGTCCTCGTACCGGAACCCGAACAGGCGAGTCACCGGTTTCATGGTCCGGCGCGCGCGCTCGAATTCCGGCGTGCCGTAGTCGAGCGCATTGGTCGGATGCAGCGTGAACATCACCACCGGGTGGCAACGATAAGGATGTGCCACCGTGGCGCATTCCCAAACGGTTTTCCCGTCGCCCGGCAACGGGTACAGGTTATCGAGCCGCTCCTGCCAGCGCGCGCGCAGATCCGCGTCCACCTCCAGGATCTCGCTCGCTTCGATGGCCGCGCGGTACATGAAACGCAGCAGGGACCAATCGAATGTGTTGTCCTTCTTGGTGTCATCCTGTTCTGGCGAGTTGCTATCCACCAGGTGATAGCGTCCGTCGGCTTCCTTGATGAGGTAGCCGGTGAAGAAGTCTGCCGCCAGGCGCAGCAAAGGGTATGTCACGTCGTGCAGAAATTCGCGGTCGCCCGAGTACAGGTAGTCCCACCAGAAGTTCATGACGAACCACGAGGTGGCTCCCTTGTGCGTGTTCTCGCCGGTCACGTAATCCAGGCCGCCGGCCCATTCGGGGTGGAAGAAGTGCGGCACCAGCATGCCCTCGTGGCCGGTATAGCGCACGAACTCCGCAGCGTAACGGCCGAACGTGCGGTGCGACGGATAGAGCAGCTCCAGGTGGTTGGTCGGAAAGCAGAGCCACCAGATCATCGGCACCTGTGCGTCGGAAACGTAAGCATCGTACCAGGTGCGGTGCTCCAAAGGATGCCAGAGTCCGAAAAAGCTGACGGCCTGGTCCGAGCGCGAGCAGGCCGCCTGCTGATACACGCCCATGTACCAGAGGTTCTCTTCCAGCTTGTCGGGAAGTTCGATCCAACTACGGCTCCAAAACTTCCGCCACCATTCGAGATGCGCCCGGCGGGCCGCAGGGCCAAGTTGGGCGCGGGCATGGGCCACCGGGTCGCGCGCTTCGCGGCTGGTGGCGAGCCCCGCTTCGATGCGCACCGGTCCGCTGGCCTTGACGCGCCCCACGCAGCCCTCGCTGGTTCCCCTCCACGCGACGCGCCCGCCGTGGACGGCCAGCACGACCGAATAACTCAGGTTCGGCGCCGTGTTCTGAAACCAGCAGGTGTTCCCCTCACGGTTCCAATCGACGCGCGTCGCGGGAGCTTTGGCGGCCTCTGCCCGCAGCGCGGCCAACTCGTCCTTGCTCATGACGTTGGCCCAGCTTCCGAACAGTCGCTCGGCATTCGTATACCCACCGCGGCGATTCACCCACAGCGTTACGGGTGTGCGCTCAAGAACGATTTCGAACTCGCGCGCATCGACCTCCATCTCGAAGCGATTGCGATTGGCGTCGACGCGCGCCGTGGATCGAAACTCGCCGTCCCGCGTCTCCACTTCGGCGCGCCCCAGGCTCAGGCGTTGCTCGAAGCCGCCCGCGGATCTGTAGCGCAGCCGCAGCGTGCCGGCGTACGAGCGGCCCAGCGCCGTGCCATCGGGCGCGTTGTACCAGATATCGGTCTTGTCCAGGTGAACCACCATCTCAGCGCCCTGCCTGCCCGAAATCAATGCGCCGGCGTCGCCGTTCCCAAGCGGTAGCCCTTCCACCCAACTGGGCGCCGGACTTTGATAAATAACGTCGTGCTGCGCGAGATAACCGGTGAAGTCCGCGCCGCCCCCGATTGTGGTTGAAGCTTCGCGCTGCTCGAGCCGCGCCAGCAGCCCACGGTTCAGCCGGTCCATGCGCAACGGGAGGGCTGGCGCCGTCTCCGAATCCGCCACCGCCACCTGACGGCTCGCCAGAAGTTCCGCGCCGCGCCGCACTTCCACGCGCAAGCGCGCATTACGTGAGGACGTCGGAACCCAGAAGCCGTGGTCCCAGGTTCGTGCTTTGCCTGCAGCAATGGGTGCTTGATCCAGGACACGGCCCTGGCCGTCGACAAGCGCGATCATCATGCCGGCGGTTTGCGCGGGCAGGTTGACGCGCGCTTTCAGAAGCGTCCGCTCAATGCCCGAATCGTCGATGAGGCGATACGGCGTCCAGCGCCCCTGCCATGTCTCAATTCGCACCTGCCCGAATAGCGGAAGGCAGAGCAGAAACAGTGACATTCGCGGCATCGCCAGGCACCTCCAGGTTGACCGTGACGAGAGCATTATGACAGATTAGTTATCCATCCCATGCGTGCCATAGACCTGACGACTATCGACTGGGTTGTCCTGGTTTCCTACTTCGCCTTCATATCGCTGATTGGCGTCGTGGTCGGTCTGAGAGTGAAGGACACCTCGCATTATTTTCTGGGCGCGCGACGTTTCAACAAGTGGCTCATGATCGGGCAGACGTTCGGGACCGGCACGCACTCGGAAATGCCCGTGTCGCTCGCCGGCGCTGTTTACACCATCGGCATCTCGGGCATCTGGTATCAGTGGAAGAACCTCTTCGCCACACCGTTCTACTGGCTGATTGCGCCCCTGTTCCGGCGGATCCGTCGCACCACGGTGGCCGAACTCATCGAGGACCGCTACGGTTCCTGGATGGGCGCATTCTACACCGTCTTCGCGCTGATCTTCTTCACCATCAACATGGCCAGTATGCTCAAGGGCGCGGGCAAGGTGATCAGCCAGGCGGTGGGCGGGCACGTGCCGGTGAACGAAATTGTGGTGGCGATGACGCTGGTGTTCGTGCTCTACAGCTTCGTCGGTGGTCTTGTGGCGGCGGCTTGGACGGACTTCCTGCAAGGCTTCCTGATCATCGCGCTGTCGTTCATGCTGATCCCTCTCGGGTGGGGCGAGGTGGGCGGATTGAGCGGCATGCGGCAGGCGCTCGGCGCGAATATGTTTTCGCTGGCGACGCCGCAGGGCATCGGTGCGTGGTTCATCTTCATGCTGACGCTGAACGGACTGATCGGCATCGTGGCGCAGCCACACCTGATGGGGGCGGTCGGCACGGGCAAGGACGAGTACACCTGCCGCGTCGGATTCCTGTACGGCACCTTCGTGAAGCGTTTCTGCACGGTCGGTTGGGCCATGGTCGGCCTGATGGTGGCTGCCCTGGTGGCACGCGGCGTGGGCGGTTTGCAGGGCTTGCACGATCCGGAGGAGGCCTTCGGCTACGCCTGCCGGCACTTCCTGTTCACCGGAGGAGTGGGTTTGCTGATTGCCTGCGTGCTGGCGGCCAACATGGCCGGCTGCTCGGCCTTCATGGTGGATAGCGGCGCGCTGTTCACGCGGAATTTCTATCGCAAGTACCTGGTGAAAGCCAAGTCCGACAGGCATTACCTGTGGGTGGGGCGAGTCAGCGGCGTGGCAATTACGCTGGTGGCCGTCCTGTACGCCCTCTTTTTCATCAAACGGGTTCTGTACTCGTTTTTGCTCACCGAAACCATGGCGACCTTCGTGGGCGTGAGCGTGCTTGGCGGCGTGTTCTGGCGCCGCGGCACGCGCTGGGGCGCGATCACGAGCATCGCCGCGGCGTTGGGTGCGAACTTCTCGCTCTACCATCTCCGCAACCAACGCCTGGATCACTGGGACCCGAACGTGTTCCTGGGCGCGCTCGTCTGCGGCGTGGTTACGTATATTCTGGTGAGCTTGTTGACCCCTCGCGAGCCGGCTTCGAGCTTGGATTCGTTCTACATGCGGCTGGAAACGCCCAGCGACGGAGCGGTCGAAGACGGCCGCCTGACGCCGCCCAGCGCTGCCGAGAAACGCGCTTACGCGGAGGCCGGCCGCCAGTTGATCCTGGTGAACCTGTTCCGTCTGCGCAAGGGCGCGGAGGGCGTGCCGCTCATGCGCGCCTACTGGACCGACATCAAGGGCTTCCTGATTGGCTGGGCCCTGGCCGCCGGCCTGGTGGCGATGGCCTGGCTCATCTTCCACCCATAGACAACCCGTCAACGTAAAACCTCGTCAGCCTGATCTGCGCTGTTTTTTGCGACCGCCAAGCTCGAGCTCTGAAAAACTACGCAGATCAGGCTGACGAGGGTTTACGGATGTTTCTGTTCCGGCGATGTGGTTGTGCCGATGGAGGGCCGGATACTATCATGGCCATGATCCTCCGGGGGGATCCATGCGCCGACATTGCCTCCTGATTCTTCCGCTTTGCGCCGCGCTGCTGTGTGCCGCCGAGCGCACTCTCTATAACGGGATTCAGCTTCCGTCCGTCTGGCCACCGCACTACGAGGACGTCACCGCCGAACCCATGCCGGTGCCATACCTGTCCGCGCCTCCCGCCATTATCCCCATCGACATCGGCCGGCAGCTCTTTGTAGACGACTTTCTGATCGGCTCGACGACGTTGACGCGCACCTATCACCAGGCGCAGTACATCGCCGGCAATCCCGTACTGAAACCCGACCGGCCTTACGAGATGCCGCGCGGCGCCACTTCGATGGTGTTCAGCGACGGCGTCTGGTTCGACCCGAAGGACAACCTGTTCAAGATGTGGTACATGGCCGGCTACACCAGCAACTTGGCTTACGCGGTGTCCAAGGACGGCATCCATTGGGACAAGCCCGCGCTCGACGTGCGCCCCGGCACCAACCTGGTTTTCGAAGGCTACCGGGATTCCACCACCGTCTGGCTCGACCAGGAAGAAAAGGATCCCATGCGGCGATATAAGCTCTTCCTGATGAAGCGCTCCCCTTGGGCCATGGAATTGTACTATTCTCCGGACGGCATTCACTGGAGCCCGCGCGTAGCCACAACCGCGGTCAAGATGGGCGACCGCTCCACCGCCTTCTGGAACCCCTTCCGTCGCGTCTGGGTTTACAGCATCCGCGCGGGCAACAAGCGTGGGCGCATCCGCCACTACCATGAGAATCCCGACGCGGCTACCGGCCTCGGCTGGAAGGCAGGACAACCGGTCCCCTGGACGGGCGCCGACCGGCTCGATCCCATGAGGGCAGACCTGAAAACCCCTACCGAGCTTTACAACCTGGACGCCGTGGCCTACGAAAGCCTTCTGGTCGGACTGTTCAGCATCTGGCGCGGGCAACCCAAGGACCGGCCCAAGCCGAACGACCTCATAGTGGGTTATAGCCGCGACGGCTTCCACTGGTACAGGCCCGATCGCCGGCCCCTGATTCCTGTCTCCGAAAAGAAGGGCGATTGGAACTGGGGCAACATTCAATCGGCCGGCGGCTGCATGCTGGTGGTGCGCGATAAGCTCTATTTCTATGTGAGTGGGCGTGCCGGAGTGGAAGGTACCAGCCAGTCCGGGGTCTCGACTACTGGCTTGGCCACGTTGCGCCGCGACGGTTTCGCGTCCATGGATGCCGGCGGCAAGGAAGGCACGCTGACCACGCGGCTGGTTCGCTTCTCAGGCGAGCATCTTTTCGTGAATGCGGCCACACGGGGCGGCGAACTCCGGGTCGAAGTGTTGGACGACCGCGACCGCGTCATTGTTCCTTACACACGCAAGAACTCCGTGGTGCTGCGCGGCGACGTCACTATCTCCGAAATGAGGTGGAAGTCGCGCGGAGATCTCGGGTCGCTTGTTGGCAAACCCGTCAAGTTCCGCTTTTATCTGAAGAACGGCCGCTTGTACTCGTTCTGGGTTACGTCCAGCCCCGAGGGCGCCAGTCACGGCTACGTCGCGGCGGGAGGACCCGGTTTCACCGGGCCGGCCGATACGGTCGGCGCCGCCATTTACCGATAGCGCAAGGAGGACGCCATGATCCTGGGAGTTCTGTTCGCGGCGTTCCTGATGTCTCCCCCGGAAACCGTTCTGAGGAACATCGAGTACGCGAGGGCCGGTAACCTGCCGCTATACTTGGACCTCTACCTGCCAGACGGTGCGCGCGCCGGTGTGCCCGTGATCGTATCCATACACGGCGGCGGGTGGCACAGCGGCGGCAAAGAAGCCAGTCCCGGCACGCACTTTACCCGGTACGGATACGCCGTGGCCGCCATCAACTACCGCCTCATCAAGCAAGGTGTTTTCCCGGCACCCATCCATGACTGCAAGGCGGCCGTCAGGTGGCTGCGAGCCAACGGGTCGAAATATGGCCTGGACACGCGCCGGATCGGGGCCTGGGGCGCCTCCGCGGGAGGGCACCTGGCTGCGCTGCTCGGCACGTCCGGCGGTGTGGCGGATCTGGAAGGAACGCTCGGCAACCCGGGCTACTCGAGCCGCGTCCAGGCCGTGGTGGATTACTTCGGGCCGACGGATCTGCCGAAATGGCGTCCCTCTGCCGACCCCGCCGTGAACGCGATACTCTCGGAATCCCAGATGATGGGCTTCGACGTGGTGAAGTATCCCGATCGCGCGGCGCGCGCCAATCCCATCACTTACGTTTCCCCGGACGATCCCCCGTTCTTCATCGGGCACGGCATGGAAGACAAACTGGTGCCTGTCTCGCAAAGCGAACTGCTCGACGCGGCATTGAGCAAAGCTGGCGTCGCGTCCGAATTTCACATCGTTCCGGGCGCAGGCCACAGCGTGCCGGGCCTGGCCCTGGACGATAAGGTGCGCGCTTTCTTCGACCGCTGCCTGAAACGCTGACTCCCGGTGGCACACTATACTGCGGTCAGAAACGCTGAATTTCTGGTTCGGTGGTTCGTTACACTGAATCCAATGAGCGTACTGGTGTTCCGGCATGTTCCGTACGAGCATCTGGGGCTGATAGCCTCCGTGCTTGAGGCTGCCGGACTGAAATACAAATACGTCGACCTTCCGCTGGACGTTGACCGGCGGGTGGACCTGGAATCTGCTAGCGGGCTTGTTTTCATGGGAGGGCCGATGTCGGTGAACGACGATCTCCCCTACCTGCGCAGGGAGATCGAAATCATCCGCGAGGCGGCGGGAAACGGTCTTCCTATTCTGGGTGTGTGCCTGGGCGCTCAACTCATTGCCAAGGCCTTCGGCGCGAGCGTGTACCGCAACGAGGTGAAGGAGATCGGCTGGTACCCGATTTATTGGACCGGCGAGGCGGCGCATGACGGGCTTTTCGCCGGCTTGCCGGGTCCTGCCACGGTGTTTCACTGGCACGGCGAGACCTTCGACCTCCCGCCGGGTGCCGTGAGGCTTTCGTACTCGGAGGCATGCCGCATCCAGGCATTCAGGTTTGGCGGCAACATTTATGGTTTGCAGTTCCACCTGGAGGTTACGCCGGCTATGATCGGCGCCTGGCTGGCGGAGGACGCTAATGCCGCGGACTTGCGCGAGCTCGATCATCCGGTTGACCCGGACGCCGGCTGTCAGGAGTTGGCCCGGCTAGGGGCGGCCGTCTTTGGACGATGGGCCTCGCTGGCAGGCGGGCAGCCGTCCGAACTAGGCATTCCTTGAGGATTTCGCTATACTGGACGAACAGTTATTGATATGCTGTACTCAAGCAGTACACTATGGAGGGTGCCGGATGCGCGCGGTAAGCGCCGCCAGTTCACTTCTGCACGTAATTTTAAGATAACTGTGTATCTTGATCTAAGCTAGCGAGGGAACATGATTTACTCTCGATCCGCGGAGTATGCGATTCGGGCTTTCGTTCATCTGGCGACAGTGCCGGAAGGCAAGTTCGTCATGGTGAAGAACATCGCCCAACAGACTGACATCCCGACCCATTTCCTGGCCAAGATTCTTCAGCAGTTGGCCCGCAAGGGATTCCTGCGTTCCAGCAAGGGCCCGACGGGCGGTTTCACGCTTCGCATGAAGCCCGATGACATTTCGTTGCTGAAGATCGTCGAAGCCATGGATGGGCTGAACGACTACCAGAGGTGCGCCGGTGGCCTTGGTGAGTGCAACGACCAGGCGCCGTGCGGCATGCACGACAGTTGGAAGGAACTCCGTTCCTACATCCTGAACTATCTGGAACGGACCACTATTGGCGAACTGGCCAAAGCGCAGGAAGCCAAGCGTAGGGCCGCTGAGAAGCCCAAGCGCGCCAAGAAGACCGCCTCCCGCAAAGGATAGGCGGCCGGCTCAATCTAGTGTGCGGGAGGACGCAGAAACATGGGTAATGGTGTGCTTGTCCCCATGGTGGTCGAACAGACCGCCCGGGGCGAGAGGGCCTACGACATCTATTCGCGCCTTCTGAAAGAGAACATCATTTTCCTGGGTACGCCGATCGACGACACCGTCGCCAATCTGCTCATCGCCCAGATGCTCTTTCTTGAGGCTGAGGATCCAGAGCGGGATATTTCGCTTTACATCAACTCTCCCGGCGGCTCCATCACCGCCGGGTTGGCGATCCTCGACACGATGCGGTTTATCAAGCCTGACATCGTCACGATCTGTGTGGGCCAGGCTGCCTCCATGGGCGCGGTCCTGCTGGCGGCAGGCAAGAAAGGGAAGCGGTACAGTTTGCCGCATTCCAGAATCCTGATCCATCAACCCTCCATGAGCGGGTTGGCCGGCCAGGCAGCCGACATCGACATTTACGCCAAAGAGATTCTGCGGATGCGTGCGACGCTGAACCAGATCCTCGCCGATTCGACTGGACAACCGGTTGACCGGGTGGAGCGGGATGTGGATCGCGATTACATCATGGATGCCGACCAGGCGATGGCATACGGCATGATCGACCGTGTGATCTCCAGCCGCGAATTAGGGCCGGTTCCCGCAAGGTAAGCGAAAGGGCGGGGGACAGATCCCGCCCTTCTTTTGTACTTACGCCGTTACCGGTAGTTTGCAGAACTTCTCGTAGGCTTCGTCCCAGCCGGCCGTGGGCTTCGGCTCCACCGTGGTCAGCGGGAAACTGGCTCGCACCACACGCCTCGCCTCCGCTAACGACCCCAATTGACCCGCTCCGATTGCCTGCACTAGTACGTTGCCTGCCGCCGTGGCTTCCGTCGGCCCGGCTACCACGGTCCGGCCGGTCGCGTCCGCCACGAATTGGTTCAGTACCTCGTTGCGAGAACCGCCGCCCACAATGTGGATGACGCCGATCTTCTTCCCTGAGAGCGATTCCAGGCTCTCGAGCACCTGCCGATAGCGTAGCGCCAAGCTCTCCAACACCGTCCGGCACATGCTGGCGTGGCTGTCCGGCGCTTGCTGCCCCGTCTTGCGGCAGTAGTCGGCGATGCGTTCCGGGATGCGCCCGGGCTCGAGGAACGCGTCCGGACTGATGACCGCGGCGAACGGCGCGGCTTCGCCTGCCATGCGTGCCATCTGGTCGTAAGAGTAGTTGGTGCCTTCGAGCGCCCAGGCTTTCCGGCATTCCTGCAGCAGCCACAAACCTGCGATGTTTTTCAGCAGCCGGATCTTTCCCGCCGCACCGATCTCGTTAGTGAAGTTCAGGGCCGCGCAGTGTTCGTTCACTACCGGCTCGTCGGCTTCGATTCCCATCAGCGACCAGGTCCCGGAGCTGATGTAGCACCAGCCGTCGTCCGTTGCCGGGACCGCAGCCACCGCCGCCGCCGTGTCGTGGCAGGCCGTGGCGTACACCGGCACCGGGCCGAATCCCGTCGCCTCCTGCACTTCCGGACGCAAGGGCCCGAGCAGTGTGCCGGGCTGCACGATCTCCGGCAGAATCCCGGCATCCAGGCCCAGCTTGTCGAACAGCTCGGTGGCCCAGCGCTTTTTAAGCGGATTGTAGAACTGCGCCGTGCTGGCGATGGTGAGTTCCACCTTTGCCACGCCCGTCAACCAGTAATTGAACAGGTCCGGGACCATCAGCAGCGTCTTCGCCACCTGGAGCGACGGCGCGCCCTGGAGCTTGAGTGCATAAAGCTGGAAAAGCGTGTTGAACTGGATGAACTGCAGCCCGGTGTTGGCGAAGATCTCCTCGCGAGGAATCGCGGCGAAGGTCTTTTCGAGCATGCCGTTGTTGCGCGCGTCGCGATAGTGTCGCGGAGACTCGACCAGCGAGCCGTCGGCGCCTAGCAGGCCGAAGTCCACGCCCCAGGTGTCGATGCCGATCCCGTCCAGCGCCACTTTGCGCTCGCGGTTGGCGGTGCTCAATCCCTGGAGGATCTCGTGAAACAGCCTCAGCACATCCCAGTACAAACCCAAGGGGATGCGGACGGCCGTGTTCGGGAAGCGATGCAGTTCTTCCAGCTTGAGCTGGCTGTCGGAAAGCGTTCCGAGCATGGCGCGGCCGCTTTCGGCGCCGAAATCGAATGCGAGGTAGTTCTTCATGATAGAAGTCCGTTTGTTGGAATTACATCTCAATGATGACTTTGCCGACGCCTTCGCGGTAATCGTCCAGGACCTTGAAAACGTCAGGCGTCTGCGCGAGCGGCACCCGGTGCGTCACCATGGCGTCGCTGATCTTGCCGGCCTCGATCAGTTCGATGGCCTCATGCGCGGTATGGTTGGAGCGCTTCATGGTTTGAATGGTGAGTTCCTTGCCCATTGCCAGATGCAGGTCAAGTTTCATCTCTAGCTCGACCGGCAGGCCCACCAGTATGTACTGGCCACCGAACCGGGCGATGGAGAGGCCCGCGTTGAAAGTGCCGGAATCGCCTGCTGCATCAATCGCCACATCCACGCCGCGGCCTCGCGTGCGATCCATGACCACATCGCGCAAGGATTCGGAAGGGACATGCACTCCCACGTCCGCGCCCATCTTCCGGCCCATCTCGACCCGGTGCGCCAGCCTGTCCGCGATAAATATCTCCGAGGCGCCCGCAGCCCGCGCCACCGCGGCGCAAAGCAAACCGATGGGGCCCGCCCCGATCACGGCCACCGTCGAGCCCAGGCGAATCCGCGACATGCGCAACACATGCACGGCTACCGCCACGGGCTCGGCAATGGTCCCGTGCACATAATCCATCGTGTCGGGGATATGCACAACATTCGACTGCGGAACCAGGGCATATTCGCGCAACAGGCCCGGGGCGCCGGGCGCTCCCATGAACCGGCTCCGGATGCAGGCGTTGTGCCGCCCGCTCATGCACAGTTCGCACGTGCCGCAATTGATTGCCGGTTCGATCAACACGCGGTCGCCTGGTTTGAACTTTGTGACTCCGGCTCCCACGGCGACCACATCGCCGGACGGCTCGTGCCCCAGTATTTGCGGGTACTCGGCCGGCGTGTGGCCAATGCGGCCGTCCTTGTACCAGTGAAGATCGCTGCCGCAGATGCCCACGGCTCTGACCTTGACCAGGACCTCGCCCGAGGCCGGATCGCTAGGCATCGGCATTTCGCGAGGCTCCATCGTGTGCGGAGCGACGAGTTGTACGGAGAGCATATTGAAGGCCAGTATATCAAGCCCCCCCGTGATCGTCAGATGCGCAGTTCGTAACCCTGCGCCCGCATCCCGTCGATGATTCGCGAACGCACACGGGTTACGTCATCCGTCGTGAGCGTCCGCTCGTCCGACGAGACCGTCAGCCGGTAGGACACGCTCTTGGTGCCCTCCTCGAGAGGCGCGCCGGTATATTGGCGTAAGAATTCGATGCCCTCCAGTTCCTCCCCGGCCAGCGCGACTAGCTTCCGTTCGATGTCCCCCGCAAAATCGCGGATCTTGGCAATTACGCTCAGGTCGAACGCGCTCGACGGGAAGCGCCGGATGGGCTTGTAGCGCTTCTCTGGAGTGCCGAGAGCCAGCGTCGCCCGCAGGTCGATGTCCAGGATGGCCGCGCGGCCTTCCACTATGGACGGGTGCAGCTCGTACAAGCGTCCCACCGCCTTGTCGCGCCAGATCACTTCGGCGGCGCGCGCCGGATGCTCGTAGCTGCGAGCCTCGACGGACCGCACACTCGCGCCGGCCATCACGCACTCGGCCAACCGCTTCAACTCCATGAGGCCCGCCTCGCCGCTGCCGCGGCCGAAAATGGCGGCCATCAGGTGCGGCACCTCATCCGGCAGTTCCCCGGCACGACGGTGTATCTCGTAGCCGATCTCAAACAGCCGGAAGCTGTCGAAGTGCCGGGCGTTGTCCTCGATGTTGCGGACGATGTTCGGCAGCAGGCTGGTGCGGAGCAGGCTCTGCTCTACCGAAATCGGGTTGGCGACGCGGATGTGCTCGGCCGGATCCATGCCGAATCGCGCGAGTTGCGCGGCGTTGACGAACGAGTAATTGTAGACTTCGGTAAAACCCTGCGCGGCAACGGCGGCGCGCACTTCGCGGTGGTACATCCGCTCGGCCTCGATGAGCGGCGGAGTGGTCGGCACCGCGGGAGGTTCGATGGGAATCGAGGCGTAGCCGATCATGCGCCCCACTTCTTCCACCAGGTCGTCCTTGATCGACACGTCCTTGGTGGCGCGCCAGCTTGGCACCGTCACCGAAAATACGCCCGGCTCCGGCACGCTGACGCCGAAATCGAGACGTTCGAGGATCTGGTGTACTTCCGATGGCGCGACCTTGCGGCCCAGCTTCCGCACCAGCCAGTCCATGGGCAGCGTGATCGGCGGCGGCGCTGTCATGGGACGGGCGACGTCGGTCAGCCCTCCCGCCACCTCGGTCCCCGCGGAGACCTGGTAGAGCAGTTCCACCATGCGCGCCAGCCCGCGCACCGTGTTCACCGGGTCCTGCGACTTCTCGTAGCGCATCGAGGCGTCCGTCCGCAGTTTCTGGTCGACCGAGGTGCGCCGGATGTTGGCCGCGTTGAAATTGGCGCTCTCCAAGACCACGCGCCGGGTTCGCTCGTTGATGGCGCTGTCCAGTCCGCCCATTACGCCTGCCAGGGCGATCGGCCCCTTGGCGTCCGCAATCACCAGGTTGGACGGCTGCAATTCGTGGCATACCTCGTCAAGGGCGACGAGTTTCTCGCCAGCCCGCGCCGGACGGATGAAGATCGTGTCCCCGGCCAGCGCGTCCCTGTCGAAGGCGTGCATGGGCTGCGCCAGTTCCGCCATCACCCAGTTGGTCGCGTCCACCACGTTGCTGATCGGGTTCAGCCCGATCGTCATGAGCCGGTACTGCAACCACAGCGGCGAAGGTTGCACTGTAATCCCGTCCATAACCAGGACGCTGTACCGCGGACAGAGATTCTGGTCTTCGACCGTGACGTGAACCGGCGCTTCCCCCTCGGGCACAAATTCCAGGCGCACCGGGTCCTTCAGCTTGAGGCCGAGGATGGCGGCCACCTCGCGCGCCATGCCGTAATGGCCCCACAGGTCCGGCCGGTGGGTCATCGACTTGTTGTCGATTTCGATGGTCCAATCCGGCTGGCAGCCGGGAATCGGATCGCCGGGCGCGGCGTCGAGTTCCAGGATGCCCTCCGCGTCTCGATTCACGCCGAGTTCGGCGCCGCTGGCCAGCATACCGTCGCTTTCGATGCCGTTGATGGTGGTCTTGCGGATCTCGCGCCCTTCGAGCGCGACGCCGGCCGGCACATAAGCGCTGACCATACCCGCGCGGGCGTTCGGAGCCCCACACACGACGGTCTTGAGGCCAAGGGAACCTGCGTCCACGACCACCTTACGATTGTGGCTCCCTTCGATCGGTTCCACCGAAACCAGCTTCGCCGCCACCACTTGAGCCAAGTGCGCGCCGTAAGGCTCGACGCCTTCGCACTCGGCGGTCTTCATGGTAATGAGAAGCCCGAGTTCCTTGGCCGGCGTTTCCAGCCCGGGAACCATCTCGCGAATCCAGTTGTAAGAGAATTTCATCGAAAAGAAACTCCGAAAAACAGAAGACAGAAGTCAGGAGACAGAAGACAGAATGGCCCGGCCATACGTGTGAACCAAGCGGCTGATCTCTTCCAGATCGGCGCCAAGGCTCTGTGTCTCCCCATAGCCCAAGTCTCGAGCCAGGATCAGATAATACCGACTTTCTTGAATCGATCCTTCATCCGTACTCAAAAAACGCGCCATATCCGCGCGGCCGCGCTTCTTGAATCCCTCGGCGATGTTGGCGCTGATAGAGACAGCGGCCTGCCGCATCCGGCTGACCAGTCCATACGTCTCATGCTTAGGAAACGAAGCGGTCAGAGCATATACTGCGAGCACAAATTGGCGGGCCTTCCGCCACATCAACAAACCCTCGAATCGGTGAGCCGGCCCCGCCATTCTGTCTCCTGTCTCCTGCCTTCTTCAAAACTGCCTTAAGAACCTCAAATCCCCGCCCTGCAACAACCGTATATCGTCGATCACGTACCGCATCATCGCCAGCCGCGTCAGGCCCAGGCCGAAGGCGAAGCCGTTCCACTCGTCCGGATCGATGCCCCCGTAGCGCAGCACGTTCGGATGCACCAGCCCACAGGGCAACAATTCGAGCCACCCGCTCTGCTTGCACACCGGACAGCCGTCGCCGCCGCAGATCAGGCACTTGATGTCCAGTTCGAAGCCGGGCTCCACGAACGGGAAGTAGCCCGGCCGCAGCCGCACCGTCACGCTGCGGTGGAAGATGCCGCCGAGCAGCGTCTTCATGTAGTAAACCAGATGTGCGATGGATACCTCGCGGTCGATCATCATGCCTTCGAGCTGATAGAAGGTATGCTCGTGCGAGGCGTCCACTTCTTCATTGCGAAACACGCGTCCCGGAGCGATCATGCGCAGCGGTGGCCCCAGCCGTTTCATCCCGCGCACCTGCACCGGCGAAGTGTGAGTGCGCAGCAGGTTGCCGTCCTCCAGCCAGAAGGTGTCCTGCATGTCACGCGCCGGGTGGTCCGCGGGGATGTTCAACGCGTCGAAATTGTTGAATTCCGTTTCCACTTCCGGCCCACTGAGTACCGTGAAGCCGAGCGAAGTGAACAGATCCTCGATTTCCATCTGGATCTGGGTGATCGGGTGCAGGCTTCCCGGTCTCGGACCCGGGGCCGGCAGCGTCATGTCCATCCACTCGCCGTCGAGCCGCTTCTGGAGCGCCACTGCGGCGAAGGCTTTCTTGCGCTCCTCGATGGCCGCTTCCAGGTCCTGCTTGGCCGCGTTCAGCAGTTTTCCTATGCGGGCGCGCTCCGCGGGCGCGAGCTTGCCCATGTCCTTGCTCACGGCTGCCAGCGTGCCCTTGCGGCCCAGAATCTCTACACGGATGGCTTCCAGTGCCTCGGCATCCGCAGCCGCCCGGACGCGTGCTACCGCGCCCTGGGACAATTCCTCTAACTTTCCTTCCAGCATTGTATTAGGCGTAAATTCTTTCCGTACTGCTTTAAGCCTTGGGCAGGAACATTTGCGGTTCCTTCGTCAGTTCCCAGGCCAGATGATTGATGTAAAGCAGCAGCGACACATCGGAAAAGTTCCCGCGGAACTTCTCCCACACGCGCTCCTGCCAGTTGTCCGTCAAGTAGGCCGAGGCGTCTATGTCCTTGGCGAAGAAACCGTCCTCGTGCGGTATGCCGAGGAAATCCAGCACCGCCCGCACCATGTCCAACTGCGACACCAGGATCGCCTGCGCCAGGTCGCGCGCGAATTCGTCGTCGTGTTCATTGAGGCGGGACCAGGCTCGGGGAGCCGATTTCGCCAGCGTTTCCGAGTTGAGCTTGTGCAGGTACAATCGCGCCTTCACGCGGTCAAAAAGTTGATAAGTTCTGAGCTTGCCGATGGAAATGCACCGCACAAGTTGGCGCGTGCGTTCCTCGCCAAGCGCAAGAAAAACGTCCGAGAGCTTCATTACAGCCAGCGTAGCATACGACGTGCGCTACAATGAGACAGTTCGATCCCCTTTTCCGCGAATATGAGTAATCTCATTGTGCTTGGCGCCCAGTGGGGCGATGAAGGTAAAGGCAAAGTAGTCGATTTGCTCTCGGAGCGCTTCGATATCGTGGCGCGCTATCAAGGAGGCCATAACGCCGGTCACACCGTCTACATAGGCGGCCGCAAGTATGTGCTCAAACTGATTCCCAGCGGCATCCTGCGGCCCGGCAAACTGGCCGTCATCGGCAACGGCGTCGTCATCGACCCGGCCGCGCTGCTGGACGAAATCAACGCGCTCGAAGCCGCCGGTGTCCAGGTGAAAGGTCAACTCGCGGTGAGTAACCGCGCGCACGTCATTTTCCCGATGCACCGCATGGTCGAGAAAGTGTCGGAAGCCCGGCCAGATCGCGTGGCGATCGGCACCACTTCCCGCGGCATCGGTCCGTGCTACGAGGACAAGATCGGACGGCGGGGCATCCGTATGGCGGACTTGATCGACAAGGATGCCTTCCCGGCGTTGTTCGGCTACCTCGCTGAAGACAAGCAAACACTCGCCCGGGCTTTCGACATACACGAAATAGTGGACTTCGACAAAGTCCGGGCGCAGTACATCGAATACGCCGAGCGCCTGGCGCCGCTGGTCTGCGACACCGCTCTGCTGCTCAACAATGCTATCCGCGACGGCAAGCGTGTGCTGTTCGAGGGAGCGCAAGGCACCATGCTCGACATCGACCACGGCACCTTCCCCTTTGTGACCTCCTCCAGCGCGACCGCCGGAGGCGCCTCCACCGGCACCGGCGTCCCCCCCACGAAGATCAGCGGGGTGGTCGGCGTGTCCAAGGCTTACATCACGCGCGTGGGGTCCGGTCCATTCCCGACCGAGGACCACGGTCCAGCGGGCGACGAGCTGCGCAAAGTCGGCCGCGAGTTCGGGGCGGTAACCGGCCGCCCGCGCCGCTGCGGTTGGTTCGATGTGCCCCTGCTTAAATACACGGCGGCCATCAACGGTTTCGACAGCCTCGTTATCACCAAGCTCGACGTCCTGGACACCTTGGACGAGATCCCAGTCTGTGTTGGCTACCGCATAGACGACCAGCCCATCACCGGGATGCCCGCCACGCGCAACGGCTTCGACAAAGTGGAGCCTGTCTATGAGAAACTGCCGGGCTGGAAGACGTCCACCAGCGCGGTTACGTGCTATGAAGACCTGCCTCGAAAGGCGAAAGATTACTTAAACTATCTCTCGCAACGTATTGGCGTGGAAGTGGGTTGTGTCTCCGTAGGACCTGACCGTGCTCAGACTATGTTTGTGCCCGGGTCGCGGCTGGAGAAACTGCTGGCCTAGGATGATCGAAAGATGCCCCGGCTTCCCGCTCAATCCGGCGGCTCCATCTTAAGAGGCTCCCGCGCATGGGTGTTGAACAATATCGAGCCATTCTGCAGACTTCGCTGGACGGTTTCGTAACTGTAGACCTCGCAGGGCATCTGCTGGATGTCAACGAGACCTATTGCCAGATGACGGGTTACACCCGAGACGAGTTGTTGGCGATGTCCGTTGCCGATCTTGAGGCCAGCGGGGACCACAGCCAGTCTGAGCGAAGGCTTCGGTCTCTGATGGAGACGGGATCAGGCCGGTTGGAGTCACAACACCGCGCCAAGGACGGTCGCTTGATCGATGTCGAGGTGAGCGCGGCGTATCTGCCTCGCGAGTCGCAGGTTGTCGCTTTCATCCGCGACATCACGCAAAGGAAGCGGGCCGAGGAAGCGCTGCGGGAGAGTGAAGAGCGGTATCGCCAGATCATTGAAACAGCCCAGGAGGGCATTTGGCTGATCGCCGAGGACAGCACCGTCAGTTACGTCAACGCCCGGTTGGCGGCCATGTTGGGCTACTCCCGGGAGGAGATCGTCGGCCGGTCGGTGGACAGCTTCATCGAGGAGAAGAATCATCAGGCCGCGCGCACGAACCGGGAACGGCGCCGGCAGGGCCTGAAGGAACAGTATCTGTTCACCTTCCGGCGCAAGGACGGTTCACTCCTGCACACGATCGTCTCTTCCAACCCCCTGTTTGACAAGCAGGGTGGCTTCCGGGGCTCTCTCGGCATGCTCACCGACATCACCGAGCGGACTCTGGCCGAAGCCGAACGCGCCAAGCTGGAGGATCAACTCCGGCAGGCGCAGAAACTGGAGAGCATTGGCCGGCTCGCAGGGGGCGTGGCGCACGACTTCAACAACCTGCTCACCGTGATCAACGGCTATAGCGAATTGCTTCTGAAGGGATTGACACCGGACGCCCCGGCCCGCGCCTATGTCCTACAGATTCGGGAAGCGGGAGAGCGTGCCGCGAACCTGACCCAGCAGTTGCTCGCCTTCAGCCGCAAACAGGTTATCCAGCCCCAGCCCCTGAACCTGAATGCGCTGGTCGCGGATGCCAAGACGTTCTTGTCGCACGTTGTTGGCGAAGGCGTCCAGTTGGAAACCCGTCCGAGTCCTTCTTCCTGCCTCGTCCTCGCGGATCCTAACCAGATTCATCAAGTGCTCATGAACCTGGCTGTGAACGGGCGGGACGCCATGCCGAATGGCGGCATGCTGACTATCGGGACCAGTGCAATCGAGGTTACCACGGAGTATGCCGCCTCGAATCCTGACGCTACCCCGGGTCCGTATGCCGTCCTGGAGGTTAGCGACACGGGAGTCGGGATGGGCGAGGATACCTTGCGGAATATCTTCGAACCGTTCTTCACCACCAAGGAGCAGGGAAAGGGGACGGGGCTGGGATTATCCACCGTCTATGGTATCGTGAGGCAGGCTGGAGGCTGGATCTCGGTAGAAAGCCGGCCCAACGCGGGAAGCACCTTCCGGATCTACTTGCCCCGCCTCGATGATGCCATCCCTGTTCCGCAGCCGTGTCCGCGCGCCGCTGTTGCCGTGCACGGTTCGGAAACCATTCTGGTTGTCGAAGACGAAGAAGAACTACGCCAGTTGGCGGTGACTGTGCTGGTCTCCCATGGTTACCGTGTTCTGGACGCAGCAAACGGGCGGATGGCGCTCCAGTTGGCCGACCGGCATCTGGGTCCGATCCATGCGTTGCTCACCGATGTCGTGATGCCAGGCATGAACGGCCGCGAAGTGGCCGACTGTATTAAGTCGCGCAGGCCGGAAGTAAAGGTCCTTTTTATGTCGGGCTATGCGGAAGATGTAATCGCCACTCAAAGGCTGCGCGAGGAGGGTATTGCGCTGATCCAGAAGCCGTTCACCCCGGACGAACTGATCTCCGAATTGCGCGGGCTGTTCGCCCGGCCCGAAAACAACTGAGCGCCGCCGCGCTTACGCCCGTTTCGCAGCCGGGTACACCTTCCGGATCGCCGCCACGATGTCGGCGATATCGCCGTCGCTGTACTTCGGGTCGATGCTGGGCCCCGCGAAGCGGTTGACGATCGACGCCGAGCGGCGACAGATCTCCGGCCCGTACACCATCGCTTTCCCGCGCGCGGTCTGGAAAGTGGGCCAGTTGGGGCGCGGCGAGACTTTCTTCTCGATGAACGGCAGGGTGGGAAGCAGCGCGGCGCTCCCGGGACGCGTTGCCGGCACGCCTTCGGCTTTCATCCGCTTCAGGAAATCGTCGCACTGCGTGGGTGTGTCAAAGCGTATAAAAACAATCGCGCCGGGGTCGCCCTCCGCATCAGGCCGAAGCCGGAACCGGATGCCTTCCAGGTCGCGGATCCCCTCGTAGACGCGCCGGGACCGGGTGCGGACGTCTCCGAGGATGCGGTCTAGCTTGCGCAGTTGTGAAAGGGCCACGCTGGCAGATAACTCATTTATCCGTAAGTTAGTTCCTGGGAATCCTTCAAGTTTTGCTTTACCTAGGATTTTCTCGTGGTACGGCCGCAGACCGCCCACGTCGTGGTAGCGCACCGCACGCTCGTAGAGCGCCGGGTCATTGGTTACCACCACGCCGCCTTCGCCCGCCGCAATGGGCTTGGTGATCTGCAGGCTGAACATGCCGATGTCGCCGATCGAACCCACGGCGCGGCCCTTATACGTCGAACCCATGCTTTGGGCAGCGTCTTCGAAGACCTTGACACCGTGCTTGCGCGCGACGGCCATAATCGGGTCCATGTCGGCTGCCACACCGCGCAGGTGCACCACCATGATGGCCTTCGTTTGGGGCGTGATGCGGTGCTCGATGTCGGCCGGATCGATGTTGAACGATTCATCGACCTCGGCGAATACCGGCAGCGCGCCGCTGAGCACAATGGTGTTGTAACAGGAGACGAACGTCCAGGCTGGCAGAATCACTTCGTCTCCGGGGCCTACTTCGAGCGCCGCCATGGCCGTGTCCATGGCACCCGTGCCGGTGGCGACCGCCAGGGCGTACCGCGTCCCCATGCGGGCGGCAAACTCCCGCTCGAATGTGGCGGCCTTGCCAGGCGGCTCGGTGCCGTGGCCGTAATAGCGGAACGGGTTGCGCGATTCAAGGACGTCCGAGATCTGCTCCCGCTCGCTAGCGTCGTAATACTGCGTGCCCCAATACGTCGACACCAGCGGCTTTTCGCGGACCGGCTTCTCGGCGCTCGCCGAAGAGTCGTGGGCGTCGTACACGAAGGGCGTCGCTTCGTGGGTCGAGAAGGCCTCGAAGGATGCGCCGGCAGGTTCCGACGTCGCCGTCAACGCGCTGAAGTCGACGTTCGCCGCTTCGACGGCTGCGTTCGACCAGTTCCAGAAGGCGTCCAAGCAGGTCGTGAGCCTGGCCGACGCGAAC
>ENA-UOYA01001824-UOYA01001824.1-activated-sludge-metagenome-genome-assembly--contig:-NODE-1824-length-21565-cov-6.741516_pt1 | contig 21565 bp, 20 predicted proteins | sample MGYA00238163_ERZ764804 | MGnify/ENA primary metagenome ERZ764804 (study PRJEB28919, sample SAMN05720223) | activated sludge metagenome | isolation source: Anaerobic digester | place: Hong Kong... | reverse complement strand
GAGATACAGGCATGTGACTGGAGTTCAGACGTGTGCTCTTCCGATCTGAAAAAGGATCAGCGCACCACTGGAAGAGTTGTCCGCAGCCATCCATCTAGTGGCGCGGGGAAAGCTGGATAAAAGGATTAGCTTGACGGGAGATCAGGAGTTTGTTCAGCTGGGACATGATTTCAATATCATGGCACAAAATCTGCAAGAAGCGGAAACCTACCGTCAGCGTTTTACTGCCGACCTTTCCCATGAATTACGAACACCCTTGACACTTCTGCGCGGACAGTTGGAAGGTATGCAAGCAGGAAGTATTCCTGCCGATAATGAAAACGTTACCCTGCTGCTGGACGAGGTCATAAGACTATCACGACTGGTGAAGGAACTGGACAACCTGGCCCTGCTTGAAAACCATAGGATCTCCCTTCATATAACTACTTTCACCGTCTCCGAGTTATTGGATCGTCTGCTCCCGGTCCACCTTGCCATGCAGGATAAAGACATTGTTTTTAACGTTAAGGTAGGAAATGATGTTGAACAAATAACCGCTGACCATGACCGGCTGTTACAGATATTGCTTAACCTGCTGGCCAATGCCGGGCAGCATGCAGACAAAGGCGGCAAGATCAACTTATCCATTCAAAGGGAACAAGAGCACCTGTTGTTTTCCATCGCTGATAACGGCCCGGGAATTCAGCCCGGGGATCTGCCCCATATATTCGAACGGTTTTATCGGGTCGATGACAGCCGCAACCGCCATGATGGAGGAATGGGACTGGGACTAGCCATTGCCAAAGGTTATGTGGAGGCACATAACGGTAAGATATGGGTCAAAAGCACACCGGGGATCGGTACCACCTTTTATTTCACCCTGCCGCGAATTGAATAAAACTCAAAGAAATTATTGGCAAGAAGCAAAATAGTTCAGGGGGGAGAACTTTCCCTGAACTATTTTGCTGAGTGGATATTCAGTGCTTCATCTCTCTTTGAGAGAGTATCAATAAAGGGGAGTATAAGAGGAAGGATTCGTTTTTATCAGCATACATACAAAATGAGCAAATGTCAATATAAAATAAATTGTCTTTGTATAATTTATCAGCCTTTAAAACGCTTTGTATAAACAATAAAGCTGGAATGAACTTGACAACAAAAAAGGGAGAAGGTAGCATTTAAATTGAGCATATGCTTCGTAATAAAATAAGAGGTCTTTATTAATGAACATTCATATCTGGCAAGAAAGGAGAGATAAAAATGTCTGGAAGAGATGGAAGCGGTCCAATGGGGCAGGGAAAAGGAACTGGCGGGGGCAGAGGAAATTGCGTAGCCGGTCAGCGTAAAAACGGTAACGGACAAAGAGCGGGACTCAGACAGAACAGTCAAGCACGGGGAATCCTCAGAGGAGGTGGCCGTTTAATGAACACCCCCAAAGGAAACAGTCGGGATCAATAAGAAGAATGCGTTGGGGTCAGTGTTGACTGGATACGAGGAGGAAAAACCATGAAAATTGTACTGCCGGCAAATGAAAGATCAATGGAAAAAGGGATAAGTGTTTCTTTTGGAAGGGCGCCATATTTTCTTGTTTACGACACGGATACTCAAGAAGGCGTATTCATTGAAAACAATGCGGCAAAAAGCCAGGGGGGAGCAGGGATCAAAGCAGCACAAACGGTTGTAGATACCGGAGCCAAAGCCCTGCTGACGCCGCGGTGTGGGGAAAATGCAGCTGACGTGCTCAAGGCGGCCAACATCGAAATATATCAGAGCATCAACGGTTCTCTGGAGAATAATATCAGTACATTCAATAAGGGTGAATTAAAGATATTAAGCGAAATTCATGCCGGATTTCATGGCAAGGGCGGAGAATAAAGTGAGGATCGCTGTGTTAAGCGGGAAAGGCGGTACAGGCAAAACTTTAATATCGGTCAATCTGGCTGCGGTGTCAAAAGAGGCCATCTACATTGACTGCGACGTTGAAGAACCCAATGGACATCTCTTTTTTAAGCCGGAGAATCTTGCTGCTGAATATATCTCAGTCAAGATTCCTTTGGTAGATAATGAGCTTTGCAATGGCTGCCGTATATGTGCTGTTTTTTGTCAATACAATGCACTGGCCTATATCAACCAGAAGCTATTGATTTTTGATGATGTTTGTCATTCCTGCGGTGGATGTGTATTGTTTTGTCCGGAAAAAGCTCTTGCGGAAAAAGAAAAAAACATTGGTATAGTACAAAGCGGAACTTCTGGGCTGGTTCATGTTATCACTGGAATCCTGGACACAGGTGAAGCGTCAGGGGTACCGATCATTAAAAAACTTATGCAAAATGCCCCGGCCGGGCAAGAGGATGTTTTTATCGACTGTCCGCCCGGGAGTGATTGTATTGTAATGGGAAGCATCAAAGATGCTGATTATTGCGTTTTAGTGGCTGAACCGACCTTGTTTGGAGTGCATAATCTGAAGATGGTCCACGACCTGGTCCGACTTTTTCGCAAACCACATGGCGCAGTGCTCAATAAATGTTTGGAAGGATATGACCCGGCTGCGCAATACTGTGAAGATCACGGTATCAGAATAATAGGCAGAATTCCTTTTGACCATGATTTGGGAACATTAAATTCCAATGCATTGATCGCAGCCAGGGAGAACGGAAAATACCGGGAAGTATTTACATCCTTGCTGCAAAAGGTGAGGGAGGAGGTGCAGGATGCAGCAGCTATTGATTTTAAGCGGTAAGGGAGGAACCGGGAAAACTACCATCGCCAGTGCTTTTATCAAATTATCGAATGCCAAAGCTTACGCTGATTGCGATGTGGATGCACCAAATCTGCACTTGATCATGAGTCAATCTGACGAGCCTAAGAGGAGCAACTATTACGGATTGTCCAAGGCGAAAATAGACCTTTACGTATGCATCAGATGCGATTTATGCAGACAAAACTGCCGTTTTGAAGCGATTGATTCCGGGGCAGGCGGCATAATGTATGAAGTATATCATTATGCCTGTGAAGGCTGTGGGGTTTGTGAAGCAATTTGTCCGGTGGGAGCGATTAAACTTATACCTGCCATAGCCGGAGAATTGATACTTTATAGAGGCGATGCCGTATTTTCCACCGCCCAGCTTAAAATGGGCAGCGGTACTTCCGGGTTGCTGGTCACTGAAGTAAAAAAGCAGATGACATCAGTAATCAATGATGCAGATATTGCCATTATCGACGGATCACCTGGCTTAGGCTGTCCGGTCATTGCTTCCCTCAATGGGGCGGACATGGTTTTGATCGTTACTGAACCTTCTGTGTCGGGTATTAGTGATATGGAACGTATCATTAAAACGGCTGCCCAATTTCAAACCAAAATAGCGGTGTGTATCAACAAATATGATACCAACATCAAGAATACCGAAATCATTGAGTCGTTTTGTGAATTCCGCCAACTGCCTCTGGCAGGGCGGATACCCTTTGATCCAGAAGCGGTAACAGCGATCAATACGGGACAGAGTATTGTGGAGGTAGATTGTTTGTCCGGCCAGGCTGCCCGGGAGGTTTTTGATCGGACCATGCAAATACTTGTTGGCAACGGATGATAGAACAACTAGTCCCAGGTGGATCAAATGACGGCATGATTTAAGGGCAATTAACAATTAAAGCATAAAGGAGCGTAACTTATGAGTGAAAATTGTAATCAAAACTGCAGCGATTGCGGTGAAGAGTCTACAGGAAGAAAGGCAGCAAAAACTGATTTGACTGAAAACACCCACGAACTGAGCAGAATCAAAAAAGTGATCGGTGTGGTCAGCGGCAAGGGAGGAGTAGGTAAATCGGTGGTAACGTCCTTGCTGGCAGTGGAGATGAATAAAAGAGGATATAATACATCTATTTTAGATGCAGATGTAACCGGGCCTTCTATACCGAAAGCCTTTGGCATCTCAGAAAAAGCCCGAGGGACTGAACTTGGTTTATACCCAATAACAACGAAAACGGGTATAGAGATTATGTCCATCAATCTTTTATTGCCAAATGAAACAGATCCGGTGGTATGGCGGGGCCCCATCATTTCAGGCACGGTCAAACAGTTTTGGACGGATGTAATATGGGGAGACATTGATTACATGTTCATTGACATGCCACCGGGAACCGGAGACGTGGCCTTGACCGTATTTCAGTCCTTAAAAGTCGACGGGATCATTATTGTTACTTCACCTCAGGAGTTGGTTTCGATGATTGTATCCAAAGCGGTCAAAATGGCAGAGTTAATGGATATACCTATCCTGGGACTCATTGAGAATATGTCCTGCTATAAATGCCCTGATTGTGGCAAAGAGTATAAAATATTCGGAGACAGCCATATTGACCAAATCGCCCGCCGGCATAACCTGGAGATACTGGCCGTCTTACCGATCGATCCTAAACTGGCGTCAGCCTGTGATAATGGAAAGATCGAGTCATTTGAAAATAATTGGTTTGAGCGTATCGTGCAAATATTAACCGCGAAACAGGAGGAAAAACCTCAGGTTGTTTATATAACGAAAGAAGAAAAGGGAGGAAAGACATTGAAAATTGCTGTAGCCAGCGAAAATGAAAAGGTAACAGAACATTTTGGGCATTGTATCAACTTTAATATTTACGAAGCTGTTGATGATCAGATCATTCATTGTGAGACCATCGCCAATCCAGGGCATAAGCCTGGATTTTTGCCGCTTTTCCTGCACGAACAGGGAGTCAATGTAATAATTTCCGGCGGTATGGGTGCAGGCGCGATCGATATTTTCAATGAAAAAGGCATTGAAGTCATTGTTGGCGCAAGCGGAGATGCCAGAAAGGCTGCAGAACGATATCTGCTGGGAGAACTCCAGTCGACCGGTTCAGTCTGCCATGAACATCAGCATCACGGTGAATGCGGAAACTAAAAAGGTTATAATAATACAATCAGCAATAAAAAGGGGACTGGGAACAAATGAATTCATACACCTGCAACTACATTGGCGTAATAAGAACGCCTTTTACAGATTTACAGGGAATGCCGATCCAGCCTTGCGGCGCCAGGGATGTGACCGGGGAAGTCGTCATAAATCCGGAACTGCAGGAAGGACTTAAGGATCTGGACGGGTTCAGTCATATTTACTTGATATATCATATGCATAAAGTAACTGGAACAAAATTGACGGTCACACCTTTCATGGATACATTACCTCATGGCGTTTTCGCGACCCGGTCCCCGGTTCGGCCGTCCCATTTAGGATTATCGATCGTTGAATTGCTATCAGTTAAGGAAAATCGTATAAAAGTTCGAGGTGTGGATATCCTGGATGGCACACCTCTTCTGGACATAAAACCTTATATTCATGCATTTGATTGTCCAGAGAATGCTTCCAGTGGCTGGATGACGGCGGACCGCAAAGAAGTTGAAGATAAACGATCCGACCAACGCTTTGTAGAGAAATCCGATTTGTAAAACTATATCCGGAGTCATATACTTTAAAAAATAAGCCTTTAGCAGATCCAGACAAAAATAATGAGGTGATGTATTGCCCAGGGAAGCAAAATGCAGAAGAGTTGCTTTTATTCCGCCCGTCAAAGCTTTTAAACCGGTGGGGATCCCTGCTTCCTGCATGGAAGAAATAGTACTGAAAGTGGAAGAAGCAGAAGCCATCCGATTGAAAAACCATTTGAATCTGGAACAGGAAGAATGCGCCCAGATGATGATGGTCTCCCGCCCCACCTTTCAACGTATCCTGGGAGAAGCCTATACCAAAATCGCCGATGCTTTATCCAATGGCAAAGGGATTCGCATTGAAGGCGGGAGCTATTGCCTGGGGAATGGATATTGCCGCCGCCGGGACAGTAAACTGGCACCCATGGAAAACTGTGAATTCTACGACATCGGTCTGGAATTGACCCGGGCAAATATTCAACAGCGACCAGCATACAATTTACTGGCGGTAGCTGCCGTGGGTACCAGTACCGATTCCAGGCTGGAAGCGCGCTTCGGTCGCTGCCAGTACTTCTGGCTCTGGAATTCGGAGACCGACGCATATAGCCTGATCGAAAGGCCTTATATTGAAGGGGCTCACTCATCCGGTACTGACTCAGCACAGAAGTTGGTGGAAGCAGGTGTTGGCAGCTTGATTGTCAATCATATTGGACCTAAAGCGTTTCTGATCTTGCAAAGAGCAAATATTACTGTCTATAGTGGAAATGAAGGAATAACTGTATCTGAAGCAATAAAAATGTTCCGCAATGGTCAGCTTCATCAGTTGGAATCAGCTGATCGATAAAACCATATAATTAAATGGAGGTCAAAAAATGAAAATAGGTATGCCAAAAGACGGTGAATCGATCAATCAGCACTTTGGACAAAGCAGAAGCTTCTTAGTCGCCGAAATCGAGGGCGGCAAAGTTAAGGAGATGAAGGAAATCAGCAGTGAAGCACTGCAGCATAACCATGAGGGACTTGCTGGTTTATTTACTAGGGAAGGTGTCTCGCTGGTGATCGTTGGGGGGATCGGGCAGCCGGCTATAATTGCATTGCAGGAAAAAGGACTGCAGGTGATAAGAGGGGCGTCCGGCCGCTGTGAAGATATACTGCAAAAGTATATAAGCGGAGAACTGGTGGATCAGAACGTTAATTGTAATCACCATGGGGATCAACATGGGCATCACCATCATTAAATCGGTATAAAATTGGGGGGGAAGGGAATGAAAGTTGAAGTTAATATCCTGGTGGAGAACACCACTCCGGCGCCGGGCTTTGTTGGAGAATTCGGTTTTGCTGCAGTGGTCACCGTAGAGGGGAAAAAGTTTCTTTTTGACACTGGACTGGGAAACGCCCTGATGAACAATGCGGCTATGGCAGGGATCGACCTGGCACAGATCGATGAACTGATCATCAGTCATGGACATTTTGACCATACCGGTGCGGTGCTGGATTTCCTCGCGACCGGCAAGAAAAAGATCTATGCCCATTCCAACATTTTTGTCAAACGGTACGCAGCAGCAGGAGATTTCAAAAAAGAAATCGGTGTGCCATTTCCCTTGGCTGAAATAGAGGCACACCAGGCGGAAATTATTTATACCGACGATTTTACCGAGATCTGTTCGGGCGTGTTTTTGACCGGAGCGATCCCCAGGATCACCGATTATGAAGACGTGGGCGGCAATTTCCTGGCGGAGAAAGACGGGGAATTGGTTCCTGATAATCTGGAAGATGATATGGCCATGGTCATCGATCATCCTGATGGCTTGATCATCATCGACGGCTGTGCGCATGCCGGCATTATCAATACCATTGAGTACGCCCGCAGCAGAACTGGTAAAACCAAAGTCCGGGCTTTTATTGGCGGCACTCATCTTATAAATGCTTCAGAAGAAAGAATCAAGAAAACCGCTGATGTCCTGCGGGAACTGGATGTACAGCAGATCATTCCCTGCCATTGTACTGGATTTAACGCAACGGCAGCACTGCTCCATCAATTGGGTGAGCGGGTGATCAAGGGAGAAACCGCGATGGGGTTTACGTTTTAGTGAGGCGTAAAGCGTGAGGGGTCAGGCGAACCCTCCGCTCTGGCGGCGTAGGGGAAGATAGTATCTCGTTGCTTCTGACATTTGGTTTGTTGGCTAGTTGGCTAGGGAACAGGAAACAAACGCTGGTGCGTCGTAGGGGCGATTAGTAATCGCCCGCACCATAACGGGCGAACTTGCGAGCCCATACGTTCACGGATAATAGCGCAGTGGGCAAACAATAGTTGAGCAATCGTAAAGGGGCGCTGATATGTGCCTCTTTTATAGTTTGGCCAGTGCTTTTTATTGCTTAGCCATCGCCTGGTTCCAACTTTCCACTTTCAACTTTCTGCTATCACATTTCTATATGAAACGGGCGATCACTGATCGCCCCTACGTCGCTGGAGCGAATAATAGCCTCACCCCTCACGCCTCACTCCTCACTAATTCTACAGTTGGGCTGCAAAAGCCTCGAGGTGGGCGATAGTATGCCGGCGGTCATAATTTTTCTTGGTGTCCTTGAGCAGATGGATATTCATGTAATCCCAGAAGGCAGACGTCATGTTGCTCTCATTGACAGCAAAAACCACCGAAGGGTAAGTGGTTTTGCCCACCAGGACTCCCACTCCTTCTTTGACATAGACCATGCTGCCATCCAACTGTTCCTCATCGGTTAAATGGACGTGATAATAATTGTGGGACTTGAGCAGGATGATCACATTTTCCAGATGCTCCTTATATTCCTGGGGCGTATAATAGGCAGGTATTCCGCCGGGCATATCAGAGAAACCCATGACCGCTTTGCCTTGCAGAATGGTTTCCAGCTCCGGCAAGGTTAATATTTCTGTAAAACAGTGATCCTCCAGCATATCGAAAAAGCGGCTGTTTTTTTCGCTCTGATAGGCAAGGAGCGATTCCGCCGCTGCCTTTGCCAGATGCTCTGTGTGATGTAAAGCAATGGAAGTTGGCATAGTAATATTGCTGAGAGTATTGGTTCTTAAAATGGTATGACCTTTCTCGGCCTCGAATTCGGTCAAGGTCTCCAAATAATTTCCGGGATTGAAAGGGTTGAATATTCGCATCAGAGGCCGGCACAGAGACAGAAAATCCTGATATTCATTTTGCAGCGCTGCAATTGCTTCCGGGCGGGTAAAAAGCAAATTGGCAGCATTTTGGATCCCATCCCGAACCGAGGAAGAAGTCACAGCCGCCGTTTGCGGGGCGATAAACAAGGTGCGCCGGAAAATACCGTCGCGAGTTTTCGGGCAGTAATAAGGTTCCACGGAACCAGTCATGTAAAGCGGCACCCAGCCTTTGATACCCGTCAGCATTTCATCAAAATCACGATTGATGGTGTGGATCATTTTGATCCGGTTACCGTTTTTCAACACCTGCAGCATCAAGGCAGCCCAGCGGGCAAAGTATGCAGGATCTTCGGAAAGCCAGCTAAGATCCTCGTTACTGTACAACAGGATGGTTTGCGGGGTCGGGTTCTGTAATATCAGGGAAAGAAAATGCAAAACCGCAGTGCGCTTACCCTGTGCGCCGTAAAATACCTCCACATCCTTAAGTGAACCTGTATCAATCGGGGTTTCCGTATTCTCTGCAGCAGGGGGTCTTTTAAATTGAAAACCGCCCACTTCCTTTAGAAAATCGTCAATCGAACCTGTATTGTCTGGCGTTTTTACCAGCAGCCATTGCAGGATCAGGGATTCCATGGTTTCCGATTCGTGCGGTTTGATCTGGGAACTTTTCTTTATGGCTTCAAAAAGTGCTGCTTTTTGATAATCTGAGTTACAGATACGGGCAAAATACTTGGCGATGACCTGGATGTAGCCGGCATTATCCACCGGGGTACGGACGCCCCGGCGCAGACGACTGATAAAAGAAGCATCCAGGGAAATGTGGCGGGCTAACAGGCTGTTGGATGTTCGGGTAATATTCATGAGCAAGTCCAATTTTTCTGCAAAAGTCACATTCCGCCCCTCCTTATTAAACATATTATAATCCCTTTCAACAAATTTTCCATACTTTTGGCACAAATCGTGCCAAAAATTTGGCATTGCCAATTTTCCGCAAGGAATTTCATATTTACATACAATTGCTAAAATTTAAGCAGAGGTGAGCGATGTGACCTATGAAATAAAACTGAAAGAAGGATTCTTCAAAACTCAGGTTTATTACCTTACGGTTGGTTCTGGGCAAATAATTTTGACCCCTCAAGAACACGATGACAAAGATCAGGTGGTCATTAATGGAGATGAACTGCAGTCGGTCAGTATTATGAGCAGGAATCGGACTTCCCCTGAACTGGAGATCGTCACTTCAACTAACATATATGATGGCAATTTGTCGGCCCAGATCGACTTAAAGAAACTGGCGGGTGATTTGGACCAGGAATTTGGACTAAAGTTTGTTTTGCAGCGATAGACAGGAGATTTCTATAACGATTGATGACCCTGCAGGTTTATCAGCAATATATCAATGATTATAAAACAAACCAAGGTAGAAAAAGTTACTTATATAAAGGAAATTTTGACAGGAGGGATAGGAAACCAATGAATACCATTGCACCAACGGCAGTACCCCGCTGGAAAACAGCACTTAACATGATCATCAATCCCGGTGAAGTCGTTAAAAACCAGATGACCAAAGTCCCCTGGCCTTATTCTCTGATGATCTCCGGTTTATCATTCACACTCTTTTTTCTGCAGACCGGATTGGACCTGCTCCGCTCTGGACAGACCGGAGTCCCTATAGTAATTCTGATGGCCATGCTGGGTCTTTTATACGGGACAGTCGGCATAGCCCTCTTGGCGGTTCTGGTATGGGCTCTTTCCCAGGCGGCAGACAGAGGTCTGACGATGGAATGGGCCATCTCATCATTTGCCCTGGGTTATTCGGCGACTTTTGTTTATGCCCTGACCGGATTGATTTTTTCCCTGACTCTGGGCTGGAAAACTGCAGTCGCCTTTGGCGTCACCGGAGTCTTGTGGGCCTTAAGACCCAACCTTTTTACCATCAGACAAATGTCAGGCGAACGGACCGCCTTTAGTATAGCCATGACTACCTTGTGCGGTGCCATCCTTTTATTCGGCTGGGCCCTGCTGGGAAAATTCGGCGCATAAAAGATCAAATATTATCAAGATTTAGGAGGCTGATCAAGGTGGAAATGAATCTGGGATATGCAGATGGTGCGGGGCCGGGCGAAGTTAAGTTCTGGCCGGTCTATCTGTGTTTTATCATATTTGGCATCATGATTTCATTCAGTAAACCGGAATTTAAAGTCACAACGTTATTACTGTCCCTCTTCCTGGCATTGATCATTGGACTACTGACGGTCAATCTGCTGATCATGTCCTTCAATGCCGGCAACGCTGCATTAAGGAAAAACAGCGGCTCGTTTGCCCGGGAAGCAGTGGGGACTGGCATGTTGTTTATGATCCCTTTTACAGTCCTGGCTGTTCTGGCCAAGTTTGGTTTGGGCTGGGATGCGGTGATGCCTTTTGCTTCTGCGGCCATCATGACAGCAGCTGCCACGGCCGGGACCGAAGTGATGAAAAAAGGCGCCCAGGGGATAAAGAATGTGCTGATCCCTTCGGTACTGGCTTTTGTGCTTTCGACCGGCTGGATGATGCTGACCGGCATCATGCCTTAGGAAAGAGGAGGTGAAAAGCTTGTCGATTTTACATTTAACTGCAAAACGCAAACAGATAAAAAGATCTTTGATCTCGTTCATAGCATTGGCTGTAATGTCCATGCTGATGATCACAGCTGCATTTCCTGGTATCGCTTTAGCCGGAGGCATAGGAGATGTGGTCACAGAGGTAACCAATGCTAATTTTTCTTCGGCCAATTTCAATTTCGGTACCGAAAGTGCTACCGGCCTTTCTATAAAAATGCATATGGGCGGCGGAGATATAGGCAATGGCTACGGAGGAGTCACGGTGCTGGGACCTACAGATGCAGCCGGCATGCAGACCATGCTTGATTATGTTGACAGTCAATCCAACCATACCAGTATCGACACCCAAAAAATGAAGGGCTGTGAAGTCAGAAAATACACGATGGCAGACGGTGCCGGGGTAGGTGTGCTGCTGCCGGATTATTTCGTAACCGTTGAATTATATGAAACCGGCAATGGCAATGCAGCCGACATTCAAACTGCTTTAAATATCGCCCAGCAAACTTTGGATGGGCTGGAACGGGCTGGTCTCTTAAGCCAGGCAGCGCCGGATATTCAAGCAGAGGTACCGGCAGAAACTGAAGAAGTCCCGGCCAATGGTGCCGTCGTGACGGCAGAACCGTTGGACGAACCGGTACGCATCGCAGACACCACCAATATTGCAGGGGTATATAACGGGCCAACGGTGCCTACCACTTTCAGCATCAATGGGCCTCATTTAGTTACCGAGATCCATGATTATCACTGGAACAATGCCCAGGGAGCAACCCCTGGAACCATAGGGCTACAGGACCAGAACGGGACGATCTATGGTCCCTGGCAGGCGGTAGGAACGCCGGGACAAGGCGGGGTTCCTGATGCCAACTGGTATGTTTATCCGAATATCGTCATTCCTGCCGGAACCTATACGGTGATCGACTCCGATCCGTCCACCTGGGCCCAGAATGAAGGATCAGGCGGAAAAGGAATGGGATATGTGCTGGCGACGCCTCATTTTGAAACCACCAGCGGTTCCGTAGATGATTTGACTTCGCCCGGCCCTGGAGGCACAGGGACTGCAGAAGGACATCACAGCCACAGTCCGGCAGGAGTCGGTTCTGTGGGCAATATTCCCGGACCATCCACTACCACCGAAGCAGTAGTGGGCGTGGCGGTACCTGGGTTGATCGCCACTGCCTTAGGGGCTTTAGGCGGCTTGGGGGGAGGAGGACTGGTACCTCCGGCCGGCGGCACTCCCATATATCCCAATGGAACCGGACCCCTAAACGGAGCAGGCGGAATACCAGGAGCCGGAAGCCGGTCAGCCGGGATGGCTCAGGCAACCAGTCAGATCGGGCGCCGGGGCAAAGAAGAGATCCTGATCGATACCACGGATATGTTTGAAAATCAAACTCCGGTTCAGGAAGACGGAATCATCATCGATACCATCCATGATAAAGATCTGCTCATAGATGCGGTTGAAGAAGAGGGGATCATCATTGACACGATCCATGATAAGGAATTGATCGATGAAAACGGGATGATAGTGGATGGTGCCGGGGAGGCAGGCGTATTTGTAAGCCCTGACTCCGATATATTGATCGACACCGCCGCTGAAGGACCAGGCTTGATCCAACCGGGCGCTGATGGTTTAGCAGATGGCACCGGCGGAGAGATCCTGATCGATACCAGCGCCATGGAAGGAAGCGCACTAGCCGATCATAATGCAGCCCCGTCGGGAGGAGCCGAGGAAACATCATCGGCAGCAGGAACTGAGAAGGAAGAACTGATCGAAGAAGGTCCCTACGACCGGGAAGGATTTGACAAAGAAGGCTTCGATAAAGAGGGGTTTGACCGGCAGGGATTTGATCGGGAAGGATTTAATAAAGCCGGCTTCGATGCTCAGGGATACGACAGAGAAGGTTTCGACCAGGCCGGGTTCGACGCCGAAGGCTTTGACCGGGAAGGATTTGATCACGCGGGACTGGACCGGGGAGGCTTTAATAAAGACGGCTTTGACCAGAACGGTTTTGACAAAGAAGGTTTCAATAAAGCCGGGCTCGATGCTGAAGGCTACAACAAAGAAGGGTTTAACCAGGCCGGGTTCGATCGAGAAGGCTATAACCGGGAAGGATTTGACCAGTCTGGTTTTGACCGGGAAGGCATTAATAAAGAAGGCTTTGATCAGAACGGTTTCGACAAAGATGGGTATAACAAAGCCGGATTCGATGCCCGGGGTTATGATAAAGAGGGATTTGACCAGGCGGGACTAGATCAGGAAGGCTTTGGCCGGGATGGATTCGATCAAACCGGATTTGACCGGGAAGGATTTAATAAAGACGGATTTGACAAGAATGGTTTTGATAAAGAAGGTTTCAATAAGGCCAGGTTCGATGCCGAAGGCTACAACAAAGAGGGATTCGATCAGGCCGGTTTTGACAGGGAAGGATTTAACAAAGACGGATTTGATCATGAAGGCTTTAATAAGGAAGGGCTTGACCAGAACGGTTTTGATAAAGAAGGCTTCAACCGTGAAGGCTATGACAAGCTTGGTTATGACAGGCAAGGCTTTAATAAACAAGGTTTTGACAAGGCAGGATATGACCGGGAAGGATTTGGGCGCAATGGTTATGATGCCGAAGGCTATAACCGGCAAGGCCTGGATGTAAACGGGAATGACCGCAATGGTTACAACCGCAGCGGTTTCGATGCCGAGGGATATGACAAGGCGGGTTATGACCGGGAAGGCTTCAATAAAGCAGGACTGAACAAAGACGGCTTCGACCGCGAAGGCTTTGATAAAAATGGATTTGACAAGGACGGCTATGACCGGGAGGGCTTGAATAAAGAAGGCCGCCAGCGTGACGGCAAAGATGAATACGGTTATGAAAAGGACGGCTTTAACGAGGACGGTTTTGACAAAGACGGTTATGACCGGCAGGGTTTTGATTACGAAGGATACAACCGGGATGGTTATGATCCATGGGGTTACAACAAACAAGGTTACGGCAAGGATGGCTATCACTGGAGCGGCTACAATGCTGACGGATATGACAAGAGCGGGAGACATTGGTCAGAGAATCCATATAAGGATAGTCCTTTTGATGTCACTTCCGTAGAACAAAAAAACCCCTTTACTTCGGATAGTGAAGTTAGGATCAGTGTTGAAGTTGAACTGGATGAGAACGGGAATGTGATCGGGGGGAGAAATCTGGCCGATACCTGGAAGCCAACCAAACCGCCGTTGGGAGAACCCTATCCGAAAACAGCGGAAAAATATGGACCCAAAGCCTGGACGGATGAGATCCCCAAACCGGAAACGGAAAAACCTACCGCTCCAGCTGCTGAGGGGAGCGGAGTGATCGGGCCGGAAGATCCCATGAATACACTGAAAAATCATGATTTGGGCGGGCAAACTCAAACAGCTCCCGAAGGCCAGTCTGGCAGCGGCCTGTCCATACCGGAAGAAGATATTCCTGAAACAGGTGATATTCCTCAAGCAGGTGATATTCCCCAAACGGGTGATATTCCGGATGCAGGAGATATTCCTCAGGAACCTATACCTGATGTACCGCCGGTTTCCGGACCGAAGCACGGGGATACCATTACGCTGCCCGGTAAAGACGGCCGCGACTATGTTTTAGATTACAATGAAAAAACCGGCGAATGGGAGAATATTTTGACCGGTGGCAAGGTCCGCAATGAGGATCTGGATTCTTATATCAAAGACTTTAATAAATGGCAGGATAAAGTAGCGGAAGATCAGAAATGGTCGGCCGCTGACCTGGAAAAGATGGCGAAGCGACAGGACGCCAACAGCAAGGCCATCGATGAAGCCTTGGGCAAGTGGAAGAATCTGGAGAATATGCAGAAGGCAGCCGATAAATATGATATTGGAGAAAAGGGCGGCCCGGGTGATATGGATAAAGCCATCCAGGATTTGAAAGATGATATGCTGGCCGGCAAAGAGGTCGATGAGGATCGCATGGAGCAATTGAAAAAGATCATCGGCAATCGTATTGAAGGAAAAACGACCGGAGATACCGGAAAGCGCTGGGAAGAAGAGCCCTGGTACAAAGACCTGGATTCGGCACTGAAAGCCAATGCTGCAACTGCCAAGGAAGTAATAACCGGGGAAAAAGAAGATGGCAGTACTTCCTGGCTGGGCATGGGAGCCCGGGCAGCCATCGGGGCAGCTACCGGCGGCGCTTCCGAAAGTGTCTTTACCGTGGCGGAAGCCATGCAAAGGATCAAAACCTCAGTGGACAGCGGCAAAGATGGAGTGGAGGCCTATACCGATGCCATCAAACAGCTGCTGTTGGAAGAGGCTGGAGGAGAATTACTGGGAGCTGCCGGTGGCAAAGTCAGCAAATTGGTAGCAGATACGTTCCCCAATTTGAGCAAAAGTGCATCAGAAGCGGTGGAAAGAAATCTGCTGAAAATTATGAAAGCCGATCAATTGGCCAGCCGCGGTTTAGGTATGGTAGGGGCGGAAAGCGCTGAAAATGCCATCAAACAAATCGAAAAACGCCTTACGGAATTAGGCGGAGATGCAGCCGGGGAAGCCGCGGAAAAAGCTGCCAAAGCAGCCAAAAGGACTATAGCCGGTGGCAGCGACGAGGCAACCGGTGCAGCCGGCAAAGCGGCCAAGGGTAGTGCCGATGATATAGCCGGAGGGACTGGCAGGGCAGCCGCAGGCAGCAGTGATGAGATAGCTGACAGTGTACGCAAAGGCGGGATCGATCCCGATGCCCCCAAAGGAACTCGGGGCGCCGGCGGATCAGACAGCGCCGATATACCTGGCAAAAAAGCGGCGGGTACTGCCGATGAAGCTGCAGATGCAGCCGCGAAGAAAGGGGCAGATGCTGCCGACGAAGCCGCAGATGCAGCCGGGAAGAAAATCCCCGATGAAGGGCTGAATAAAAATGCCCGTTCCGATGCAGAAGTATTTAATGACCCTGAAGCGCTCGGGAAGGCGGAACAATCTTTGAAGGGTAAGATGAAGGACTTTGATAATCTACCCGATGCCAAAAAGCAGCAGCTGATCAATGACCAGGCCAAATATGATGAATACCAGCTGCAAGCCGAAGGCCGCAACTGGGAACTGGCAGATAAAGTTTCCCGGGGCGAACCGGTTTCGGTCAAGGATGTACTGGATATGAAGTCAGACCCGGCTTCCATGCGCAAACTCAAAGATATCGATCAGATCGGCGGCTTAGGCGGAGAATTAGGCGACCGCGGAGCCAAAAACGTGCAGATGAAATTCAATGAAACCTTGAAAAACAAAGTCTATGATCCCAGCTATGAAGATGTGACCAAATCCTTGAAGGGGAAATACGGGGAAGTCAAAGTGGAAACCATCCGCACTCCCGGCAAGGAATACCAGCCCTGGGATATCAACACCGATAATGACATCGTGGCCAAATACAAGGTAGTCGGTCCCGACGGCAAGGTGGAATGGAAAGAGATCCCCCGCAGTGAATGGGAGGACACCTATTTTAAATCCTATGCCAAAAATACCGGATTCGATCCCCAGGATGCGGCTAAAAAATTCCCCAATGAAGATTGGAGCAAGATGTCACAGGCGGAACAATACCGCAAGTGGGGAGAGTTACACGGGGAAAGCCCCACTGATGTATACCATCCCGAAGGGGCCAGGGATTTCAGCACCGAAAGAACCAGCATTCTAAATGGGCAGGCCCCGGATAAAGCGGCAGCAGCCCAGGCAGCCAAAGGACAGGGGACATTGCTTGATTCAGAAGGATTGGGCATGATGGAGAAAAATAAAATCGACCACTACTGGGGAAAAGGCGATCTCAAGAGCCAGACCGAGGCCATGGAACAGCTCAGGAAAGCGTCCGCCCAGGCGCAGAAGCTGGAAAACGGCTATAAGTCTATGGGTTACAAGGTAAGTGACATGCCGGACAATATGCAGGAAGCCATCAAAGCCGTCAATGATAATAGTCTGTCTCCTGCCTCACGGGCTGCGCGTCTGGCGGAGCTGGGCTACGACAGCCCCGGTGATTTTGTCGATAAACTGACCAGCCGGATCGGTGCTTTAAAAGCCGCCCGGAAATAGAAGAATGAGCATAAAACTTTCAAGCAGGCAAGGAGGTATTTAAATGGAAATGAATCAAGATAAACTGGCTAATGTGGAGGCTTTTAAATTGGTACCGGGAGATATCGATCATTTGTTCAGGCGCTCCGGTGCGGCCGGAAACCCGTTAGCTGTGTTTCAATATAATGCAGAACAGGCCGCAGTGAGCAGCCCCTCGCCCTGGTTTAAAGCTCTGGCGGAAAGTCCTTTATGCCAGAAGATCGGCCGGCAGTTACTGGAGCCGGAGATCAAGATCGCCTTTCATACCGGCGGGAACAATGCCGCCGAGGATCATTATTATGCCCTGCTGACCCGGGAAGACGATTCCGTCCTGGCCCAATTCGTAAATAAGGACAGCCATTTACTGCTGCTGTATTTCCCTGATCAAGATGCTTTTGTCACCTGGTGGGCCAGTATTTATGCGGCAGCCGGCATGGGGGATTATCCGGCCTTATTTGGGGAGATCAAGGAAACGGAAGTTTTGATCTGTGCCCTGCATTGTGTGGATATCTACCGCCGTTTTTATATGGAAAGCATGCTGGATTACCGGGGCTTGGTGGATGTATCAGTGAGCAGCGCTAATTTTGTGCAGCTATTGAAAAAATCTCTGGCTAGCGGGGATAAACGCTGGCTTCTGCCAACCATGTTTGAACTCACCCCGGGGCTTAGAAGCAGCAATATCGCCTTGAAGCCAGAACATCTGAAGCAGCTGGAAGCAGCTGGTTTCATCACCATCCAGGATTCGCTGCTGACTATGGCAGAACGCTCCCGGCTGATGGGTACCGAATTTATAAGCTCCTGGATGAATGCCACCGGATGGCAGGCCTCCGCCCTGATCAAAGGCGAGGAAAAGAGCTTGTCCCGGGTATTTTTGGCCTCCACTGCTTTTACCAATCATCTGATTTCCTTTGACAGTGCAGCCAGCGGTGAAAGCCGCTTCCGCCATAAAGCGGTGACCAGCCCGGAACTGACCGGCAATCTGCTGAGCTGGCTGCAGGCAGTCAAAAAAGTAACATTTGATCAAGCTGCGCCGGCACCAAATACGCAAAAAAGTACCGCAAAACCTAAATTCTGCGGCCAGTGCGGGGCTGAAATCCGAGCGGGCAAGAAATTTTGTACCGGCTGCGGAAAACCGGTTTAAAGAGGAGTGAAGGCATGTGAGTGAGGTAAAGTTCTGTCCTGATTGCGGCGCACAATTGGTACCGGGTGATCGGTTCTGCGGTGACTGCGGCTTTGATACAGCGACCCTGGGTGCTCCAGCAGCAAGTACAGTGATAACGGAAAAGCCGGCGGCAGCACCGTCTTCTGTAGCACCATCTTATCAGCAGACGCAGCAACAGAGTTATCAGCAGCCCCTGACCCCCGCGCCGAATGCGGGAGGGCCTGGACCTATGCCCGGCAGAAATTATGCCCCGCCAGGAACCAATCCCGGTGGGAGTAAAAATGCACTGGTCATTATGATCTCCGTGTTGGTGGTATTATTCCTGGCTGGCGGAGGGATTTACTGGTGGCTTTCCAAGGATCAGCCCGGCGGAAACAATGGTGTACCGGGACAAGCGGTTACTCAGCAAAATGGCAGTCCGGCAGCAAATGCAGGCGGACAAAGCACATCCGGCGCGCCAGCTCAGCCATCGTCTCAGGTCGATTTGTCCAGGGCAGCCACCTATTTGTCCGAACCGGGACTCAAGTGCACTTTCTATGTCAATTATCCCGATGGGATGTCGGGGATAGTAGACCGGATCAGCGGGCGGGCTGTTCCTGACGAGTCGGTTCGGGTCACAGATGTAGAAACGGGTATCGATATGGGAGAGGAATATGGATTTGGGTTTCATTATGTAGAGCGAGCTGATGGAACTTATTACATTATGGACGCATCGCCTTTTGAAATTTTCCCGGTATTAAAAAACAACATGACGGTAGGGCAGACCTGGAGCTATGATACGGAGGCCGGATCTATCATATATAAGGTTGTGGACATGGGTGTAGATCTGGATTTAGGCTTTGCCAAATTCGACGACTGTCTGTTGCTTTTAGAGGATAATCAGGCAGTGGGATTTCAGACTATAACTTATTATGCACCGGGAAAGGGCAGCGTTTATGTGATCGATCCCGGCGGCGCGTTTCAATACTATAAAATGACGGAAATGACCACGATCGATTCCAACGAGGCAGCCAATACCGTCATTAAGTGGTGCCCGAACTATATGGATATCAAAGATGACCGTACCCAAAGCTTTTAGAGTAGGGAGGACTGAAACATGACGTCGGCATCAGGTGCGAATGAACTTTGGAGGCGGGTCGCCCTGGTCCTGGGAATCCTGATCGGCCTGGCACTATTTTGCTATGTGGCACCGGCTATGGTCAGTGTGACTGCATTGGACTGGGAAAAGGAGCAGGCCGATGAACTAAGGTCATATAGCGGTTATGTGTCGGAAGAGGACAAACGGCTCAATGCATTGCCCCTGGATGAGTATATCCGGGAAAAGACCGGCGGACAAGTGACTTCCGTCGATAGTGATAAATGGTCAGACTTTTTTGCCCAGGTGAGACTGGCCAGCATGTGGGAATATGAGCTTTCCAGCTTTGGGGATCGGGTCAGTGAAGAAGACAAGGACGATTTCTGGAAACCAACCAGGCCGGTGGAGGTCTTCTTTAAGCCGGATGAAATCCCCTATGCCCAATGGGGACTGCGGCCGGGAGACGGTCAATCCGCCTATATCAGTACAGACAGCGGCAGTGAAACCATTTATCTGCGTTTAAAATATCATGATTATCAGACCAGTGTTGGTGCCATGTCCAGCCCATATCGCACTGCTCCGGGATGGCTTTACCATCCTTATCGAACCATCGGCATCATAATTATGATATTGGGCTTGCTGCTATATATATTCCTGCCCCGGCGGAAAAAGCAACCGGATGATATCAGTTATTCCACCGGCAGCATGGTGGCGGGAGATCTGGCAGGGGTGATTATCTTGCTGCCTTTTTATGGACTGCCTTTTTTGGTAAATGGAGGTACAGTTCAGGCGATCACCGGTTTATGGCCTATCACCCTGATTATGTGGCTTCTTGCCAGTATAAGCATCTACCTGTTCTACAGCAATGCCTGGCACGCTTCTTACCTGATCGAACTGACAACCGACGCCCTGTCACTGATAACCTTTAAGGGTGTACGGAAAATACGGTTCGATGATATGGCGGCAGTTGATCTGGTGGCTTTGAGTAATCCCGGTTGGTTCCGCAAACTATTCCTGGCCCTGGCGTTTTTATCAGTGATCAGCGGTCGAGCATCTTCGACTCAGCCTGCAGGCTCAGCGCTACTGGCATCTTCTGCTTCTTATGGGGGGCTGGAGATCAAAGGACGCAGCGGCGGAAAACCCATCTATATCTGGTTCTCTGACCAAATGGGCGGGGTGATCATCAATCATTTTGACCGGGTGCCGGAAGCCATCGAAGCTGCAGGCGTCCCCTTCAACAAGGAACCCAGAGCCATCGAAGGCTTTTCCATGTTTATGTAGTAACAGGTTTAAAAAGACGTCTACGCGAGACGACTGCAGGATAAACGCTGAATTTCACGAAATATTAATAAAGTGGACGAAACAAGAGAACCGTCTGCTTGCCTGTGCCCGCTATGGGTATGTCATATAGTTTATGCCCCGGAGGGATATTCCCATGGTTCGTTAAAAATTAAAAGGAGGCAGAAGAATGATTGGATTGATAATTGTCGGAGTAATTGTGGTCTTATTGGCCGTGTTCCTGATCGGGATCTACAACAGCCTGGTACAGCTCAGGCAGCGGGTGCAGAATGCCTGGTCCCAGGTAGATGTGCAGCTGAAGCGGCGTTATGATCTGATCCCAAATCTTGTCAACGCTGTCAAAGGGTATGCCCAGCATGAGAAAACCACTTTTGAAACGGTGACCCAGGCCCGGAATATGGCCATGAATGCCGGAAGCGTCAAAGAGCAGATCCAGGCGGAAAACATGATCAGCGGCGCCTTGCGCTCACTGTTTGCTGTAGCTGAAGCGTATCCGGAACTGAAAGCCAACACCAACTTCCTGCAGCTGCAATCAGAACTCAGTGATACTGAAAGCAAAATTGCCTTTGCCCGCCAGTTTTATAATGATACCGTACAAAAATTCAATACCAAGATCGAATTATTTCCCAATAACCTGGTGGCAGGTATGCTGGGATTTGCTATGGTGGATTATTTTACCCTGCAGGGCGAACCTGATGCGCGTCAGGCAGTGAAAGTGGAGTTTTAAAAGGAGATTTCAGGAGATCGGAAGAGCACACGTCTGAACTCCAGTCACATGCCTGTATCTCG
>ENA-UOYA01001822-UOYA01001822.1-activated-sludge-metagenome-genome-assembly--contig:-NODE-1822-length-21589-cov-5.326925_pt1 | contig 21589 bp, 38 predicted proteins | sample MGYA00238163_ERZ764804 | MGnify/ENA primary metagenome ERZ764804 (study PRJEB28919, sample SAMN05720223) | activated sludge metagenome | isolation source: Anaerobic digester | place: Hong Kong... | reverse complement strand
GATTCTTTCGGCTGCTACGTATGCCGTTGCATCACAAATTCTGATCAACAAAAGCGATTTTGAGTTTGTAGGAGCGGGTAAGTTCTCTACGGTGATTAAGCCGCTGTCTTCATTCAATCGGGCTACCTATGCGGCGTTGGTACGAGTAGGTGTAGCGACGGGTACCAAACCGAGCAACGTCACCTTACGCGGTCTGCACCTCAGTGCGGCGTATGGCATTGACGGCAACGATGTCAGTGCGTTGGAATTGGAGTTTGAATACAACGGCGACGTCATTGACTGCTGGTTTCAGGGAGGGAATTATACCGTTACGGCTCGGGATGTCGCGGGGGTGAATATCAAACAATCGAAACACCTTCGGTTTACCGACTGCAACTTTACCAACAGCTATTCGTACGCCGTATTGGTATCGGGACCCGCGTATGACAGTACGCACTTTACCGCCTGTCAGTTTGATGAATCTCAGGCCGATGTAGTCGTTACAACGTCAGGGTATTTACAGGATACGAAGTTTGTAGGGTGCTCGTTCGGTCAAACGTATGCCGCACAAGCAACGCCGATTGATTACCGGACCCCGATTCGGCATACTTTGGTCAAGAACACGACTGCCGGAGGTATTAATCGGCTAACCTTTTACGGCTGCAGCTTTACTAATCTGACCGACTCGCCAACCGCTACGGCTATTGATATAAAGGGCGACGGGTTTGTTTCGATTCAAAATAATCGATTCACTTACTTCAATCGTTGGGCTGTTATCGGGCGGGATAATTGTGTTTTTGATATTAAGGACAATGAGTTTTCTTTTTGCGGTCAAGACAGTGTCGGTGTTTACACCACAGCTACAACGAATCCCGATACGGGAACGTTTTTGACCGATATTTTTATCGCCAGTGCGTATTATGGCGGGAATATCGAGAGTAATCGCAGTACCAACGCTATTATCGCGATAGTAGATACCGGAGGGTCGGACGATCAGTATCAAAATATGCTTTTTGATCAAAATAAGACCTATTCTTATTCGAAAGTGTGGGGTGGTCGATTACAAATGATCGGCAATTTTAATGCACGGATGATCGCTACGGCCGATACCGTATTGACGTTGCCGAATTCCGGGCTTTTAGCTACTACAACGCCACGAGTACAGAGTTTAGCGTCTAGCGCCACGATTACGGCTAACGTTGATACGGATGATATAGTCGTGGTAACGGCTTTGGCGGTAAATGCGCAAATCGCTAATGTGTCAGGCACGTTGACGCAGGGGAAAAGAGTTTATTACCGAATCAAGGATAACGGCTCGACGCGCAACTTGACATACGGCTCAAACATTCGGGCGATCGGGGTGACGTTGCCTACGGCGACAACGGCCAACAAAACGATCTATTTGATGGGGATATGTAATACAACGGACGGGAAAGTGGACATTGTAGATGTCAAGGCAGAAGCTTAATTATTAAACTATTACTTTGTTATTATGAAAGACCTGCTGGTAAGATTATTAGGTGACTACGATGAGCAGGTGCTTCGTTTCGGCCTTTTCGGTGCTTTGTTTGCCGCGGCCAAAAACAAGAACGGGAAGATCACAGAGCGGATAATCGGATTTTTTGCGGGGCTGATCATGTCCGTGGCCTTTACGCCGTTTTTTTTGGATGTATTGGGCGATCAGGTCCGTTATGTGTCCCTGTGTTCTTTCACTATCGGCTACTTTGGGTTGAAGTTGTTTGAGATCGGGTGGGAAAAGGTAGATATGGATGCATTATTATCAAAGGTTATCAATATCAAAATAAAAGACAATGACACTACAGACGAAAATACTGCTGGCTAGTGTGTACGGAATGTTCTACCTGTTGTCGTTGACAATTACGGTATGCTTGGCTTATTTTCGAATGCACGACGAGCAGTTAAGTTCGGCCAAACGGTACTCGCTCATGGGTATTGCGGTGGTGATGGCATGGGGCGTAACGGCGGTGATTTCGGGGTATGTGATGATGCCGGTTTCTACGTTTATTGTGTCCATTTCCCTGAACTTTAAATGGATGCGGTCGGATATTCGAAATCGTATTTACGAAGTATTTGCTGAAGATTTAAAACGTATCAGTTCAAGAAAGAAAAACCATGGCCACGCTACCAATCACAATCGCCGGAGGAACGCCTAATTTTACGCTGACCATTCGAGAAGAAAATGAGATCTCGGGTAATCGTTACGGCGGGGGCTTGTTGACAGGTTCTTCGACGGTCAATTTTTCGGCCATTCCCGATGGATTGGGACATGTTTATAAAGTCATTGTGGCCGATGCCGCAGGTTGTGTGGACGAGAAATTGTCAACCCTCTTGGCGTGTCCCTGTTTGCCTATCAACTTAACGACCACGCCTTCATGTACGGGCGAACAGGAAAAGTTGGACATTGTGTGGAATAACTCGGGCGGTCAGTCGGTCCGGATTCAGATCAACGGCGATATCAATGTCGATTTGACGGGACAGGCATCGAGCGGTTCGCAGAGTTTTAACGCGACGGCGGGTTCCACCTATACCGTGACGGTGACGAATGAGACGTATTTAAGTTGTTCGGTAACGGGGATTCAAACCGTGGGAAGTTGTGCTCCTACCTGTACTTTATCTATTACTTTAGGCACTCCAAGTTGTTAATATGGCGATTATCCCTTATACATTGGGCGGAAGCCATGTTGCGCCGCTGACCTTCTCGGTAAAAAAGACAGGGGATGCGGCGGAGCGTTTTGTTTCGGCTGCGTCAGGGGTTATTACGTTCAATGCCGACAAGGGGAATTATACGTACAATGTCGTCGTGACGGATGCTTTGGGATGCACTGACAGTGAAAGTTTTGTCTTGTGCTGTCAGGCGACGGGCGGGAGTATGAGCGGGAGTACCTCGCCGGCACAAAACGCGATCATTAATTTTGTGATTTCGGGCATTGACGGTATTTACAGTGAAGTGGGCAGTAACGGCGGGTTTTTCATCACCGGCGGTAATGCGTTCTTTGTGACGACCCCTTCGGGCGGAATCGCTACGGTGAATGTCGGGACGTTGCCGTTTCAGTTATGCTACAAGTTGCGCAGTTGTGATGTCGAGCGCAGCATCTGCGCGAACATTACGCCGCAAAATGCCTGTGTGATCAACCATTCGGCACCGGTATATGCGTGCTGGAATACCGGGGTGTTTTCGGTATCGTTCAACATAACAGGCGGAAGCGGCAGTTATGAGTATTCGGACGATGCGGGAATAACGTACTCGCCGACATCCTTCGGGTTTACCAATAACTATACCGCGGGGTCGCATACGATATTGATTCGGGACCAATTGAATCCCTCGTGCTCGATGAGTGTAGTGGTGGAGAATAACAACGTTGATCCGTGCAGTCAGATCGGTATTTTATATACGGATTGCATTTTCAGTATCGGTTCAAGTGCGATGGGGGGCGCGGTGTGTACGACGAATACGAACATGATCAATAACTTTCAGTTTTATTTGAAAGATACGAATTCATTTTCAACCTCTTTCAATCAGTTATTGGAAGTGGGAACGACGCCGACGCGGTTTATTCCCAATGGTTCAGCTTTGGCTTCGGCGCGACTGCTCGCTCCGCCGTGCCGTTCGTGCGGCAACATCGACAGTGTGGCGTTTTACCGCTTTGGATTGGATGTGGCGAAGCTGTATGCGGATTATCCGACGCAGAATGTCTTTACGTACGATGTGTATGCAAGGAAAGATCCGGCGCTGAACGATGCATCGTATTTAGACTTTATTGTACGATTGAATAAGTTGAATAACTGTCAGTTCGTACCGAGTGCGCAAGCGAATTGCGTAGATTGGAGTCGAACGGGATTGTGCGGAAGTTTGGGCTTTACGGATTATAACGATTCGCTCGCTACGCCGACAACGACATTTACGAAAGTAGGAACCATTACCGTAAATAAATCAGCGAATACGGTAGGGTACGCATAGATTTTATAAATAAGGGTTTGGTTGAACAAAAATCCCTCGGCTTATGGACCGAGGGTATTTTTTTGCGGGGCAGTAAAGTTTATCTTAGTAATAAATCGGTTGCTGCTCTTGCAAGTTCTTCTGCCAACTCCACGCTACTCCAATATATCCAGCCTCCGGGAAAGCACGGACTTTTTTTTAATCCTTGTCCTGTGAGCCAAACCCGTTCACCGTTTGTTCCTTTGTCGATCAAATCAGCGAACCAATTGTTTGCGGGGTGTTGATAGCAAGTTAAATCAGGTCGGTCTTTGTAAGTTATTTTGTCAAATCCGTAGAGTTTTAATACCTTAATAAACCCGGTTTCGGCTGCAGATTTATTAGCCTTCTCCGCTTCTTTTATCTTGGCTATCTGTTGGGGTGTCAGTTCTATTTCTACGCCTTTAAACGTCGCTTTCATCAGTAGTCAAAAGGATTTCTCCCCTTTTTTACGTGTGTAACGTCTTTGAATTGAATTACTTTACTTGAACCGTCGAGGTTAAAGACTCCCGCGTTGGGCCATGCCCAGTCGTGTTCTTCTCCGTTTTTGAGGCGAATCGCATATACTTGTTTTTCGTAGGTACCGTCGAAGGGTTGCCAGTCGTTAGTGAGCATCATTTCAATACCTCTATCTTAGGAACATTACCATCATCGTCCAATCTTACAGTTCCGAATAAAGCAGCCTGTATGCCGATGTGAACAGCATCTTCGATTACGGCCTGAAGTTCGTAGTAATAGCCTGTATGGGGCTCAACTACATTGGCGGTATTGTTCCATTTGTCCAAGACGTTCAGCGCGGTACGTTCTGCGTCTTTAATGATTCCTTTTGTCATGATTTTGTTTGAGGTTTAACTTTACGCTTATCTTTCAATTTCTCCACTTCCGCCAGTGCGCCGGCATGTCCTTTGTTATGGATGAGTCGGCAAATGCAGGGTCGGGTGTCTAAGCATCGTCCTTCGTGCCAGCTGTGGCAGTCGCGTCGGAGTTGGGCGAGGGATGGTTTTGTTACCATATTTTGTTAGAAAAGGCTTTGCACTCTTTTACCTCCAAAGTGAGAAGCTGTAAATTGGTAATCACTCCGCTTTTGCTTCCAAATACCGGAGAACGAAGGTCAACCCATCCTTCACCCAGTTCTTTAGCCTCTTTGATAAAGTCAAAGTTTTCTTTTTCGGCATATTCTGCGCATCCTACCCAGCCTTTTGCTAAGTTAGAATCTGCTGCGGGTTTTCGTGCTCGAATGCAGTTGTAACAAATCGAAGGATGCGCTTTGATGATTTCAGCTTGTTCCATCTTAATAGCCCTCCTTTTCCAATCCCAGTACTAACAACCAACAGCCAAACAAAATCAAAAACGTAGCAATGCCCACCAGGGGCCGTTCGCAGCGAAAGTAAATGTCGTCAGAAACGAGAATGTGCGTTTTGGACGTAAAGAGGGACGTGACGACGATAATCAAGGCGATGAGGTAGGTATCTTTCATTGTTATAAACAGTTATTTTCTTTGATTCTCCATCCCGTATCGAATACGTACTCAAAACAGGCAACGAGGTTGTCGAGTCTAAGTTTCGGATAGTATTGCTCCAGTAGTTTTTTTGTATCAAACGCTGTATGCCCCCAACTTTCCCAAATAAGTTTGTCAACGGATTGTTGTGTAGTAAATCGTGTTTGCAGTCCTTTGAAAATGGTGTTCATATACTCGGCGTTGACTTCGTTTTGGTTGACAAATATGTAAGCCGATGCACAGGTTCCGTTTTCTCGAATAGTGAGCAGAAGAATTGGGTTATTGACGCGTTTGTTCATGGTTACCAAGTTTTACGTTTAGGACGCAGGGTATTGTAAATCAGTTTTTGCTGAATGTGCCACTCTAAATCGTAGCCATGGTGCCGGCAGAGTTCGTTGATATGGCGAAGGGCCAGCATCGAAAAAGGACTCGATTGGTTTGTGATATCGGAAATGATAAAACAGCAATTTTCATAAAAGCTGTGGGATGCCCATTCGCGAAACGGAGGTAGGCTGAATACCGCTATAATGATGTCGATTGTGTCGTTTTTAATAGCATTGTATTCAAAGAACGTTGGGCTGCCCAGGGCTCCCAAAACGATCATCGCCGCATCAGCCAATTCATCGGCGACGGTATCTTTGATATAATTGTTGTATTGCTGTACAAAATGATCGTTTTTCAGTTTTTGTTGGTCGCAAGGGATAATCAGGGGATTGATCGAATCGTTCAACTCTTTCAGGCGCGATTCAAATGCTTCAACATTCGGCAGTCGGTCATGTCGGTACGCACTGACCGCTTCGGACAGTTCACCGATCATCAGCATGTTTTGTTCTTCGTAACTTACGGGCTTGTCCCACCATCCGTTTCGGGCCGAGCCTTCATAGCATCGGATGGCATAATGTGCGATGTTCATAATTCGTAGGATTGAGCCGGGGGCGGCATTAGCTGATTAAATTCGGTTTCAACAGCGTCTAACTCTTTTTTGATCTCCTGCTTCAACAGCGCAGTCAATACGTCGCCCAATGCCATGGGAAGGGGTAGTTCGCTTCGTCCTCCGTCATAGTCGTCAAACTCGATAATGAGTCGCGGATTCAGGTTGATTGGCTCGCCTTCGTCGGGATGCCATTCGAAGCAATTCAGCGCTTCCTTAATTTTTCTTATTTTTCGTTGCAGGTCGTTACCTTTTTGAAGTGTTTGTATGTCCATTGTTATAAAGTTTGTGTGAGGCAACCGAAGCTGCCTCACGGTGATTAAAACGGATACTCGTCGGGGTCGAGGGACGTTGGGGTAGTAAAGCTTTTTGCGGGAGTTTCTTCTTTCTCTCTGGTAAAAATGTAGTAGTGCAAAAAATATTCGCCTTGTACAGTTGTGGTGTAACCGACCAAAAGCCAGCCATTTTGGCCTAATGTATTTAGTCGCTCTTCACTTAAGGGCTCTCTACCGGCTGTGTATTTGTATTCGTACTTCTTCATCAGTACTGGTGGATTACCGCGTAACCCAGTCCGGTAAACGCTGCATCCTGCGCAGAGAAAATACTCGTGACCGCTTCTTCTTTGATTTGTTCAAAGTCGTTACAAACCAAGTAAAAAACCACTGACCCGCTTTTGACTTCGATGTGAATTTCGACAGTGAAGAATGCCGACTTATGACCTTTAAACAACGGTACCTGCAGTTGAAAGTTATAACCGGACAATACGTCCGTTACTTGGTAAGACGAGGATTTGTCGCCCTTGCCGACGATCGTATCTTTGTTGCCCGATTCTTTCAGTACGACTTCGCTGTTGAATTGCATTAGCTTCAGCATCAATTCCCGGTGAAACTTGGGCTCGATGAAATACTTGCCGTTGAACTTAAACAGATCAATGAGTGCATCGCGCGTGTAGGCTTTGTTGCCGTTGAATTTCAGTTCTTTCCACATTTCATCCTCTTTCAACTCCCCCGTTACGGTCGTACGGTTGCACTGTTCGTGTTCGTTGATAACGAGCGTAACGGACAGGTTGCCGTGGTGAAGCAGTACGTGGGTGTCAAGGATGGAAATTTGGTTTGAGCGCGTAATGGCAAACGACAACGGGGCGTTGATGTCGCCTTTGATCGAAACGGGGTTTGGATTAAACTGCGGCGGTGCTTCACCGAGCAGGACGGTCGATAGTCCCATCGGGGCGGTGATGTTTAATTGAATAGGATCTTTTGGCATTGTTTGGTTGGTAAAAGGTGAAAGAAATTATTGAGGGAATTCGACGGCGCGCTGCGGCTGTTTGCCCATCGGTGCGCCGTACATACGGCGTTCGTCCATAGACATGGGAACGGACATGATCAACTCGCCCAATGCATAGCCTTGTTGGTCCATTGAAGAGTAAATATCAAACGCAGCTTCTTCTTCGTTGGCCAAACGATAGACCTTCAATCTTGCTTTCTTGGTTTTGGACTTAATTTGTCCAATGAGCGTTTTGTTTTGCTCTTTCAGCGATGCGACGTTGAACTCTAACTCTTTTTGGTCTTTGTATTCCGCGACCATATCCGCAACCTTGCTGATTGTGGCCGAGTTGCCGCCGTGTTCTTCTTTGGCCTTTTTCCATTCTTCGTCTGTCAGCGGAATGATCAGATTTTCGAATGTGTCGCTGGACAGCGATAAGTGTGCACTCATAGTTTCCCTCCTCCAAAGGGTGTTTTTTGGTTAGACAAAAATAAGAAAAAATATTAATACACTAAAATATATTTTTGTTATTTAGTTGAAAAGTCACTATTTTTTGTGTTTAATGTCGCCTGACATGGTCGATATTCCCCCGCCGACGCTTCCGCAATCGACATCGCCTGACATGGTTTTGATACTGCCGGCAACAGAACCTTCAACCTCTACGTCGCCTGACATCGTTTTGATGGTATGAACATCGCCGGTAACGGATATTTTTGAGCAGGCGTCGGCTTCGATCTTTTCAACATTGCCGTTGACAACGATATTGATTTCTTTACTCTCGGGGGTTACGTCTTTGCCATCGATTATGACTTTGCCATTTTGTATGGTAACGCTGTTTCCTGCAACATTACCGGTAATTGTCACTCCGTTGATTGTTATCATTTTGATTGGTCTGATTTGTACTACCCTCGTTACTATGCGGGTAGTTAGTGAGGGTAGTTAAACAGGTTTAACAGTGAATTCGTAAACGAAAATGTACGGGTTTTGCTCCCAAGATTCTTTGCCGTGAATGCTCTCCCAAAGCGACCAATAACTGATAACGGGCCAGCCGCCGGCATCGCCTAACTGAGAGACATAATGTTTCCATTGCTTTACACCAAAGACTTCGCCAATACACTCAATTCCTTCCGCAATCGCGTCTTTGGGTGTAATGTCCTGCAATCGCTCGCAACGAACATCGGTGATAGTCGCGTGATAACGGGCGAAATCGGCGAACATGAGAAGCGACGACACCCATTTGCCGATGGATTTCCATTTAAGCAGTTTGTCTAAAGTTTTGCGGGAAATATCAAAGCGCCTCATTACTTTTTTGCCATAGCGAAACTCAACATACGCCTCGGGTATCACGTCAGAGCCGCCGTAGCTGTATTCTTTTACGAAAAACGGCTCTTTCAAAAAGATCGTCTCGCCGATTTGGTAGCGCGGGAAGATGTAGGAAGTTCTCGGCATATCATCAACAAATCTCCAACCCTGTTTGCCATCCTGTTTTTTGACTTTGCTATGTAACTCCCAGCTATCAGGATTCTCATTGATCTCTGTTAATGCGTCCTCCATCCGACGCGTCTGCGTTTTCGGTTCTTTGTCGCGTGTCGCGGCTAAGAACATGGGTTCGGTGAATAGTATGCCTTTCATGGTTTTATAGGTTCATCAGTGAAAACTATTCGCTTCATTATATTTTCAATCTCCGCATTTCTTTTGTCCCTCTCCCATCTCGGATTTTCGGGTTGTGTGTTTGTTAACTCGTAGAATCGTTTCAAAAATTCGATTTCTGCGTGAATTGGCGAAAAGGCTATTACCTCTTCCTTATACGGCTCCCTCGTCCATCCCCAGTCCATTGGCGGCAACAAATCCCGTTTTTCGGTAAACAGCATCCGTTCGTCCGCTTCTTTGATGGATTCGTGAAACGGGTATTGAATACCGAACTTTTGCGCAATGGCCTGCATGATGAGGTGTTCGATCTGTTTGTACGCTCCCATGACTCCCAGTTCCTTAACGGGTTTTGATACGTCGGAAATGTACGCTTCGGACGCATCGTGCAACAACGCCGCTAATGCGTGTTCCTGCGGCACTTGGTGGCTTACGTAGTACGAATGCTGTGCGACGGAATAAAAGTGCTTTGTGTGACCCGTAAAGCGGCAAATGTTAGATAACGCATGGGCGATATCTTCGATACAAATGTCCTCGGGTTGCGGGTCAAGCGGGTAAAAGCGCAACCCGGTATGGGTTTGGATGTAATTACCCCGATCGGGGCGAATGAGGGTGTCAATGCGATTAGACATAGTTATTCAGATTTGGTATAAGTGACGAGTCCTTTTTCTTTTAATATCGGGTCCATACAGAAACCCATTTGACGCAAATAGTTAAGCACGTCCGCCGTGTTGGTGTCAATCCAAAACGTGCCGTCAGAACGAAAATCAATACTCGCTCCTCCGAGTACTTTCAGCCGCTTGAGGTGCTTGCTGTATTCGGTGATGTATTCCCATTTGAGTTTATCGCCCAGTGTGCACAGTTCTGACAGTTGAATGTCCCACGGCTCGCGCAAATGTAGTTTCAAGTGAAGGCATTGACCCTTTTCCATGGCCACTATCAATTCCCCCTTGAGCCGCGCCTTGCCCACTCGGGGTAAATGGGTAAGGTTAGTATTTACTTCGTAATTGCACCAATTTCCGCGATAGGCCGATATGAGGGTGATGATCTCTTCTTTCATGTCAATAAACCCTTACGTTGCTTATCACCTGTTGCAAGCTATTGAGCATTGAGCGCGATATTTGTTCAAAGAATTTGGCGGCGGCCAATGGTGCAGCCGAAATAACAATTTCTTGCATTCTCTCCGGAAGCTTCCATTCCCCGTCCTCCAAATGATGATGAAAATAATCTTTGGTGATTTTTTCTTTCAGGATCTCTATTGTGATTTTTGAGCAGTGGTCCCAGACTAAATCTCGGAATGGAGAACTTAATTGTTCTGCTGTCAAAGTACTGGCCTCCCTGTCTGTTTGCCAAGAAACTGTTGTTGATACTGTCTTCGAAATATTGGTTTTTCGCATTTCAAAAAAGGCATCAATTTCTTTTTGAACCATTGTTTCCCATTGCGCATCAGGAATCAGGGATACGAAAGTTGCTTTAATTCTGTCTTTTACACCCTGCATCAAAGTCGAGGGGTCAAACTTTTCGATTGGATTGTCCATTGTGTGTTTGGTTGTAAGTGATTTGATTTAAAAAGGAGGTTTAACTTGTTCATCCGTCAACTCCAACTGTTTATAATGAGGTTTGGGCGGCAAAGGGGATTCAAACGATTGGTCAAACGGAACGTTGGAATAGCGATTGGTGGCGGGGTCGTAGTAAGACTGGGAAGTTGAGCCGACCCAGCCTCCGCGATTTTTCAGTATATCGAACTCAATGACGTACTCCAGTTCTTTATTGTCTTTGTCATAATAGCCGGGACGATACGGGGCGATGATAATGTCCGCATCAAATTCTACGTCACCACTCTCGCGAATATCCGACATCATGACCCGTTTATTGCCTCGCTTTTCCGAGTCGCGCGACAAGCTGGAAACCACAAGAATAGGGATGCTTAACTCTTTGGCCAAGGCTTTCAACTCGTGGGAAATGTAGGTGATTTTCAGCCGCATTTCCTTTTCGGTCGAATAGCGAATCAACTGCAGGTAGTCAATAATAAGCAGCCGTATGCCGTAGCGCTCTTTCCATTCGATAGCCTTTAACCGAATCTCGAACATTTCCATAAACGGCGGGTCGTATAGATAAATCGGCAAGGCCATCATTTCCGAGCCCACGCGTTGTATGTGTTCCAAATCATTAATATCGAATCGCCCGGCGGTGAATTCAAAATTGGTGTACTTGCCTTCCAAGTTCGAAACGATCCAACGGTTGGTCCAATCCTCAGCTTCCATTTCGAGCGTAATGACACCCACGGGAATGCCTCGCAATCCGTTGGCTTTGGCCGCTTGTCCGATTAGGGCCGACTTGCCCATCGCGGGTCGGGCGATCACAAAGATCAATTGGGCGGACGGTGAGCGAAACCCGCCGATGTAATGGTCGAGTGTAGCGTTACCTGTGGTAATGAAGACATTCTCCGGTTTTGATTTTGAAGATTCAGCCCGTTTGAGCGACGAAGTGAAAATGTCTTTCAAATTCCGTTCTTTGGCCGAAACCAAACCCGATTGAATATCCCCCAGGGCTTTGTGCGAAAAGGTCAAAATGTCCTGCGATGCAGTACTGTCCTCATAGGCTTGCTGCATCATCTTCATGGCCAGCGTGATCTGCTCGCGTTTGGACCACAACTCGCGCAGAATCGCTGCGTGAGCGACCAAGTGTTCTTCGGAGTTAATGCGGGTGGTCAAACCAGTAATGTAGCCGGCGCCGCCGCAAATCTCCAACTCGCCTTTCTTCCGCAGTTCAAACGTTACTGTCAGCAAATCAATATCTTCCCCTCGGTCGGACATTTCGCACAACGCTGCATAAATGCGTTGGTGCGGTTCTTTGTAGAAGTAGTCGGGCTTGGGCAGAAGTTTGCGAACTTGGTAGATGGTGTCTTTGAACAAAATCAACGTTGCCAGTACCAGTTCCTCCGCTTCGACGTTTTGCGGGGGTATCTTTCCGTATTCACCGCTAAACAAAATCGTTTCTCGGTTAAATTTCTCTTTCCTCATCGCGGTTGTACGGCTTCTTTTTGGGTTTGGGGCGGTTTGGGCGTGTAGGATTTATCCTTGTTGAAAGGACTGCGGAACCAATTGTCGAGACGACGGTTTAGGTCGAAGAACTTCTCCCCCTGCCAACGTTGCTTACCGGTTTGTGACGGCTCTTTCCAATAAGCGAGAAAGTCCTTGTACATTTCGTCCGTGTACATCGGCTCCGCTAAATGCTCGTTTCGATGTTTCAGTACTTCGTCGCGCAGATTGAGCAGTTTGGGTTTGGTTACTTTCACGGTGGATGTTTTCTGCTCGCCAATGACCAAAACAAGCATTTCCTCGGCCTCCTCTTTCAGCCAGCCGCGTTCGATCAGTTCTTCCACGGCCAGTTCTACCTGTTCGATTTCGGCGTCGGGAAAATCATCGAGGGTCAATTCGTTGTCGCAAGCCATCAAAACAGCTAAAAAACCTTTAGCGACTAAGGATAAGTCTTTCGAACGGAGGGGCGTGTTGTTGACAACTACCCACGGATTTTTAATGACCATCTTTCTTTTCAATTTCCTCTTTGGTTAGCAGGTTATATTTTTCGGCCCAATGTTTAAACTCGGGGTCGTCGTTCTCCCAATACGGATGCTCGGCGAAGTCGTACAAGACGTAGAAAACGATGGCCACGACTACCGATACAATCAGTAATGTCAGGCTCAGGGGGCTAAGTTGAATCAGGAACGTCATAGGGTTATTTGGGTTTGAATCGTTTGTAAATACGCATTGTAAGCGGCGATAAAATCGGAATAGCGAATTTCCTTTGTTTCTTTCGCGGGTAAGGCGTTGTAATCAGAAAAATGGCAAGATAATTTGGATGGACAGAAGGAAAAAGTATGCGCCTCGACTACACGTTTTTTGCTATCGAGCCTTTGAATGATACAGAAGTAACGACGGTCTTCTTCTGTCTCTCGCCAAACATAATATAGTTTTTGTTTCATAATTACATAAAGATAGTTTTGTTATTCAGTTAATGAAAGCAATGGTGTGGAATAGTCGTTAATCTTCGTCAGAAATGCTTTCTAACATCGAATGGAGTTTTTCAAGAATTTGGTAATCGAGCGGAAAACGTGTTTGGTCGATACTTTCGAGTGTTAGGCTGATTTCGTGTGACCATGCGGCATCGTCTCCGTCGGTGATAACTTCTTGGTTAATATCGCGTCGAATCTCTTTCAAATGATCGTAGGTCACGGGTTGGATTTCTTCCGAGTGCTGTTCCAAACAGTTGAGTGTGTATTCGTCCAAATCTTCGACCGTTACTTTGTCTTTCCACGCCCAGTCGATTTGGTCGTACATCCATTCTTTGGCCTCCTTTTCTTTGGCGGCTTCGATTTCTTCTGTCGTAGCGTCGTCCGCTACTTCGACTTCGATGTCTTCTTCGATTTTAGAGCCCAGTCGGTCGGTTTTTACGAATACGTGGATGGTGAATGTTTTCATTGGTTTGATTGTGGTTAAAATCCGGTTATCGGCAATAATTCAGGGTTTTGATGGATATTGCCCAACTTCGTTATTTTACGTTTTGCAGAAAAATGCAGGTAGAAATGCCTTTTGGTTTCGCCTTTGGCGTTTTCATGACCTTTTTTGAGACATTTAATCATGAACGCTCCTTCGGAAAATACGATCACGCCGATGGATTGATATACTTTCTTCCACGCGTAGCCCTCTTCGTGAACACATTCGACAGCGTCTCCTTCCCAAAGCATTCGGCCTCGTGTGTCGTAGCATCCCGAAAATTGTTCAAGCTGTCGGGGGCGGTTACTGTAAAATTCAAAAGAGTCGAAGAATTTGGAGAGTTTTTCGATGTCTGTAGAGAAGATGAATCTCTCATGCTCTGCTACCCAGAATCTAAATTCAGGTCTTGGTTTCATTCTAATTTTAACTCCGTTTGTTGGTTGGGTAATTGAATCTCGACGTTCAAAAATTGCTTCGCCCATTGGCGGCAGCGTTCGAGGTACTCTTCAAATTGCCACGTTTCCATGGATTTGGTTTCCCTCCCGATTCGTACGATCTCCCCGGTTTCGGTATTGACAATATCAAATCCGTTGCAGTACAACTTCAGCAACTCGTGTACTTCGGCGGCGGTAAAATGCTCACCCTGCAAGTCGTACAGGCCTTGTTTGATGATAGGAATAACTCCGCCGAAGTAATACCCGAGTTGTTTGTTAGAACGTTTGCGCGTTTTTTTGACAATATCAATCTCGACTTCACAATCACCGAACAGTTGAATGTTCTCACGGTACTTGTCTTGGTGGAAAATCGTGAGTTTGCCGCCGGCGATGCTGCCGAATATTTTTAATTCGCGAAGCGTGAAGGGTTTTGTCGCACTCATGGTTAAAATGTGACGGTAATCGTTTTGCGCTTGTTCAATAATTCCTGCGGCAACGGGGCTTCTTTGGGTTTGCGACCCGGTTTGTCGCCATTGCCGGGCAGGGTTTTGGGCTCAAATCGAGGTTGGCTTTTGCGCTTACCTCCGCAATACGCAACAAAGTTGTTGACGGTATGGGGGGTTCGTAGATCATACCGTCCTCGTCGTCCTGTACGACACGGAATTCTCTGTTCGTGATACGCTGTTTGAAGTCTTCCGTTTCGACATTAGACAAGGTATATTCCAACACCGAATCATGACCTTTGGGCGTTTGGGTGAAGCCACAGGAACGCAGGTAGCCGCTGTCGCGTACGGAACCAATGACGAAAATATCCTTTCCGTGATGGGTCGTAATGCCCTTACATTTGATATAGGCCGTAACAACCGCGTAAGGGATTTGGGCCTCGTTTAGTTTGTGAAAGATGGTTTTCATTGAATGATAGGTTAAAGTTCTTGATAGCTTCCTCCGTACTGATACTTGGCCATAACGTGATTGCTGTTGTCAATGTATGTGCCTGACTTACACGGCAAAACCATCGGGTTGATACCGGCGAACGAACAGGCTTCGGCCAAAATGCGATCAGGATGATAGTCAACGTGCAACTGAAGGGAATTTGATGGGTTTCTCCGTTTTTCGAGCGTCAGCAGTTCGGTTAATTTGTCTTCGAACTTCTTAATCTGTTCTTTAGACACAGATTGTTGCGCGTCCCTTGAAATCATATTCATCAGAAGGAACGCAAAGCCGCCGGCGCTGCTGTTGTCGCCGTTGTTTTGGTTCATCGGGGTAGCGAAGGCTTTTTCTGACCACCACATTACAGTTTTCAATACGGCGTCTTCGTAGGATTGTGCAGTTGTTGTCATGGGATTAAACAATGGTTAAAGTGCGTTGAAACCTTTCATTTTGAATGCGAAGGCATTCTTTACAGAATCTGTCCATTCGGAAGGTATGCCCCTTTTTTGTAAACTCCGAGGAAGACACGAAGTCTTGTTTTTTAAAGTGCCATGACAACGTTCCTGTGTCGGCTTTGCACAAAAAGTGACCGTCTTTTTTGATATGGATCATAGTTTTAAAATGGGGGCGACATTGCTATCGCCCGTTTTTTAGTTTAACTATTGTTCTTCTGCCGTTTCTTTGTCCGTTTTCTCCATTTCGGAAATGTACTTTTCCCATCCGTTTTTGTGGGCAAAAAGGACGTGATTGGTGGAGGCTTGCATCATTGCGCCCGAAGCATCGTTGTCTATCGCTGCATTCATAGCGTTTTGCATAGCCAACATATCATCGTTTTCATTGGCAGTCAGGCCATAAACATTTTCGAACTGCTGAAAAGTAGGATTGGCCTCTTTGTTTTCATCAAGCCATTCCATACCCGTAATGACCATTTTCCGACAGGCTTCTTCATAGCCCCCTCCGAATCCGGATATTTCTCTGCATTTATCTGTGTATTGATACTTTGACATTGTTATAAAGTTTAAGTGTAAATTTAGTTTTAAAATGGGGGCGACATTGCTATCGCCCGTTAAGTTAATTATCTGAAAATCAATTAGTTATCAAAACGGTAGATCATCCTCTCCCTCTCCTTGCGGCGGAAAGTTCGCAGGAGCGGTATCGGTTTTGGCCGTTGCTCGGTCGTAAGCCGTTTGTGCCTCGGGAGACAGCATCGTCGGCTTGTGAACGACAGGTTGGTTCGGTGCGGGGGCGGGGGCAGATTCCGACGCATTGGCAATCGCGTCTTTGGCTAATTGTAAATTGTGGGCAACATAGCCTTTGACAAACTCCACGAGCCAATCCGTTTGGTCGGTCGAATCCCACTCCTGCGTCGCTTGGCGGAATTTCATCGGCGGCATCCCGTTGAGATTGTCTTTGGTGAATTGAAAAGGAACGGTCTGACCGTTTTGTTTGAGAAGCAGCACCGCTTTGCCGTCGGTTTTGTCGGGGAATACCGCGATTTCGAGCATCTTGCTGAAATCCGCTCCGCCGATGCGTTTCATAAAATTACCTGCGACGCCGGAGTTGAGGGGAATGGTCAGCATCTGCGCTTCCTCTCCGTCGATAAGGAGAATGCGCCAGTTCATTGCTTTGCGCCCGTCTTTGAACTCTACTTGCACTAATTCGATGTTGCTGACGTACCCTTCGATACTGTCAAACTCTTTGACATACGCTTGGGTAACGACTTGGGTTTTTTTGTCGGTTTTTTGAACCAACTTAAAGCCGTTGCGTTCTTCTTTAGAGGTTTGTACGATCCGACCCTGAAACGTCTGAAAGTACTGGATTTGGTTTTGTTGGCGTTCCTTTGCTGCCATAGAATTAAACGTTTAAAAATTAAAAAATAGAATTAAATAAAAAGTCGTTGTATGTTTTCGCGCATTCGACGCTCGGTAGCGGCGGTCTGCTTTAATTCATCAGCACGTTTGAGCAGTTCGACGAATTCGAGGAATTTTTCAAGGGCTTGGGCTTGCGTGTATAGCCGGTCATTCTCGGCCTGCGGGTGCAAGGGATTGAGTACAGCGAGCGATTCTTGACGCGAGGCTTGGTCGCGAAAGCTTCGTACTACTTCGCGCGCATATTCGAGGTCGATTTGGTTAGCATGGACTTTGATCAGTTCCAAGTGCAGGGCCAATTCTTCGGATTTTTCTTTAGTGAGTGCCATTAGGGTTAATTTATAAAGTTGACGGTTCCGTTTTGAGAGGCTCGAATGAACCAAAAGAGGTCGAACTTGCAGGGGGCGGGGGGCTTTACGATATGTCCGCCAAATCCTTTGCTCCGTTCCTTACAATAATCAATCGTTTCTTGCGAGGGAAGGCATCGAACGTAGGCTTCTTTTTCAGTAATGGCGATTTTGGAAATACGCATTGAAATGTTGGTATTGCCTTTCCATTTAGCTCCCACGATGATCTTTTTGTCGTAGATGGCTTTCATTGTATCGTACTCTTGTTGACGTTTCTCCCAATACAGCCGCTCGGATTCGTCGCGTTCAGGGCCGGGCGGCAATAAGGTGTAAGTGGGTATATGTGCCAATAGATGCATTGATACTAAGTTGTTGCCTTGTCCCCAAACGGGTCCGGCAGGAGAAACAAAGGGCGGGAATTCAGGCTTTTTCATCACGCTTTTTTGATTACACGTTTGAGATTATCCTTTCTGGGTGTCACGCCCAAATGCTGCCAAATCGCCCGGCAATTGGGAATCATGTGCATTGTTCGCTCGTGATCGTAAGGCAAGGGGATAAACAGCGGATCTAACGTCGAAGCCGGGATGGGCATATTGTCGGCGTTGTCGTGATAGCCGGGCTTGGGTGTTTCGTACGTTCCTGCCCATTCCTTTGTGGTCGAATAGCCTCGATTGTTTGGTCCCCATAGGGTTAAGAATCGGTCATTTTTGCCCGTATGGACTAAGGACAGGATGTAGAACGCGGGTTTGGGCTGTGGCGGTGTTTCAGCGATTGCTGCTTGTATGAGTGACATGGGTTAAAACTGTTTTTGGATTAAGAACTCTTTCACATATTCCTCGTACGAATACCGCTTAAAATCCGTCGGACGGGTACCGTAGTTGAATTCGGGATAAACCGTAATGGCTCCGTCGGGACGGAAGTAGCCGCGTTTGTAGGCGATGAGAAGGTATAGACTGAGAATCGACATTTCGGTTTTGTCGATGTCGTGCCGCTTAAACGTATAGGTGGGCTTCTCCCCTCGCCAGGCGTTGGGCGACCAGTTGAACAGATGGTTGACTTCCAAATTCAGCGTGTCGTACACAGCGCGGCGCTGGAAGTACAATTGCATCCGATGGTACTCGTAGTAGTCCTTCGAGTCTTTGTCGGCAAAATTTGACTTATCATCGACGATGCCGTGAACCACGTACCCTTCCTCCAACGTTTTGGTTTCGTACTTGGGTTGGCCTTTCTTTTCTCCCTTCGTGTAGTATTCGCCCGTCGGTACTTCAACCTTCGTTTTTTCTTTCAAAGTGAGCATGCAGAGCAGATCCACAGCGGAAACCAATTGGTCGCCGTTTTCGTAAGCATTGCAAGCGCACATGCCTTCGATCAGCAGGGGTTTTACGTCGTAGTCTTCGACCCATTGGATCTTAGCGAGCATATCGCGGCGCAATTGATCGCCCTTACCACGGCCGAATTTCTTATCGGCCACGCGAAACCAATTCTCGTCGATCTCGCGCTTCGTCAACCATTCGGTGGACAGCGTGTGCATGATCGTACCGTATGTGGCAGACTCGTCCAACACCTTGCGCCAATCGGGAGTGCGTTCGCGCCACGCCTTTAACGCCTCACCTTCGGCCATGACTTTGGCCAGAACCGACGTAATACCGGCGGCGATGCGAATGCTGCCGTCGTTGAGCGGCAAGTAGTAGAAGCGGTGTCCGTTGTGGTCAAACCGTCGCCAGTACTGGGTGGGTTTGATCGCAACGTAGTGGTCTTGCGAGACAAATTCAGCCCAATCGTCTTGGGATTTGTCGGAGAGGACTTTTTCGTAGGCAGAGTCGTTCAGGAGTTCCATGATGATAAAAATATATTTCAGTTATTTAAAATGGACAATGAAGGGGTTTGATTGGGATGAGCTTGGGTCTTAATGCTTTAAGTGAGTAAAATCTTCCCGAGATACAATAGCCAATACTCCCCTTTTGATAGACTTTTTTAATTTCCCGTCCTGTTTTACAGTTAATGCACTTTTTACAAGAGGTGAACTTATAATGAGGTGCAAAATCTATTTCGTATTTAAGGGTATATGTGATTGATATTGAGTCCATTGTTCCATAGTAAAATTGTGTCAATGCAGGTGTTACCTGCCATTTAGGACAGCATTCAATCCATTGTACAGGCGGACAAATTTTGTTCTTTGTTCTTGCTCGGTAATTAAATGAGCGTATTTGTGTGCGACAGCTTTACGACTTTCATCCCACCAAATACGAGCCTTATCAACGCCTTTGACAAAAAAGTGTGTAGGATGTTTTCGCCATTGGACTAATTCGCCTTTTTCGACAAGTTCTAAAATTTCTTTTGGTATAAAGTTTTCATTTTGATAATTCACACCATTTATGCGACCTTGTTCAAATTCAATAGCTGCCTTAGTTTTTTCGATGCTTTCTTTTAAGTTGCGAATAGCATTGTTTTGTTTTTCCCACTTATTTAAAGTGGCTTGACCGTTGCGTTTATCATTTAACGGCTGACCATTAGCTTGTTTGACAGTTGCAAAATGCTCATCAAATCTGCGCTGTAATTCTTGCTCTTTTTTGGCAAGTGATTGTTTTAAAATTTCAAGTCTTTTACTCATAATTGACAAATAAACGGCAGGTAACATCGGTTTTGCAATAGTGGGGCAGATGTGCAAAATTCAACATTAGTACCTTGATTAAACATTAGTAATAAATTCAACTTTTCGGCTTCGATTTCCCCACCATCGCAAAGCCGTAAAACGTTAAAAACAGCACCAAAGCCAAACAGCAATGATAAGCAAAACCCATAGGGGCCATTTAGACTTTGATTCCATCGTCTTTGATTTTTTGGTACAGTCGTTCGGCGGCAATTTTCGGATCTTCATCAAGCGTCGAAGCATCGGATACTTCGATCAGTCCGTCCTTTTCCGTATCAATCGTCATACCGTAGGTGAAGACTTTTTCCGCGACCATGTCGGGGTAGCAGTCAATCACGTCAATAATGTCTTCTTTGCCGGCGATGATGTCGGCAATGAGATTGATGCGTTCAGAAGTCAATTGGGCTATTTCCTGTGGGGTTCTCATGGGTTGGTCGGTTATGATGACGTAGTAGGTTAATGCGGCTATCGGCAAAAGGATAGCCAAGTGAACTCCCGGTTGGGCTAACAGGCCGAACAGGAAGGTGGAGAAGAAGGCGACGGAGTGCTTCATGACTTAATCCGCACAGCGCGGCTTTTAAACGATACAATGAGAGTCATAAGCACGACGCTGCTGACCCAGCGAAAGTGTCGAGCAAGGCTGATCTTTTTGGTCCACGCGTTGTGGTACAGCCCGAGGATGTCGTTATATCCGTAGCCGCGTTCGTTGAAGGTTTTGCGTAAAAACTCCGCAACTTCATACTGAGGCAGAGTCAGGCTTTTGCGCTTGTGATCTTCTGTGTATTCGATATACACGGAATCAGCGTAAAGTCCCTGTTTCAAATCGGTGTATTGGAGGTAGGCGTTATCGACGTTTTCGACGATGGGTACGCCGTGGCGGTTGCCGCGAATCCGAGGGATTTTGATTTCCTGCGGTTTTTCCGCTATGTTTGCAGTGACGATGTTGCTCTGTGACATTTGTTATAAAGTTTATTGATCGGTCAGCCTTTTCGTACTAACGAGGGGGCTGATTTTGTTTTTGGAGTTCTTTGTCCCGGCGCTTCAGATACGATGCCTTAGCGAGACTGACCAATTCTTTGCGCGATAAGGGTTTGCGCGTGAATTGTATCGCAGGGGTGAGAGAAACGATTTTCATGGTTTATGAAAGACAAGTAGCCACATACACCCTCCAATGCCCATGGTAATCAACAGGATTCCGAACCATGTGATGAATCGCTTTTTCATGCGTATTTAGTTTGTTTTGAAGGGAGGGAGTAGGAAAGAGTACCGTTGACTTGCTTGTGAATGAAAGCCCGTCCCGTTTCAGTCCAAACCATGTGGTGAGCCGTGCGACTGATTTGGTTATTATCCTCGTACTGTGTCGTTCGGGTTTTGGTGTACCCTTTGTTTTGGTACCTTGCGAATAATACGTAATGGTTTTGGTGCTTGTACTGGATTCCTTTGTTGCAAAGAATCTTGTTCAGTTCAATGGCGCTCATACCCAATTCCTTCGCAATGGTCGTGGTTGTGATCTCAGTTTCGGAAGTAAGGATTTTATCCGTGTACTCGGCTC
>ENA-UOYA01001814-UOYA01001814.1-activated-sludge-metagenome-genome-assembly--contig:-NODE-1814-length-21654-cov-8.595676_pt1 | contig 21654 bp, 16 predicted proteins | sample MGYA00238163_ERZ764804 | MGnify/ENA primary metagenome ERZ764804 (study PRJEB28919, sample SAMN05720223) | activated sludge metagenome | isolation source: Anaerobic digester | place: Hong Kong... | reverse complement strand
GGAAGTCGAAGTGACGGTTTCAATTCTTAAGCAAATACGCAATTTCTCATCATCCAAAAGCTTTGGCGGTAAACGAGCGATGGCAACAGATTACAGTTCTAACTCAAAATCAATCTTCCGCTCTGCTAAATTTGTATTCTTCACCGTAACACGCAATTGATCACCTAATCGGAAATTCAATTTCGTTTTATATCCTTTCAATGAAATGGTTTTCTCATCGAATTGGAACGAATCGTTCCCTAAGTTATCTACCGAAATAAAGCCTTCGCATTTATTTTCGGTGAGTTCTACAAAAATACCTCGTGCAATAACTCCGGTGATAATGCCATCAAAGGTCTCGCCAATTCTATCTTGCAAGAATTCTACCTGCTTGTATTTCGTGGCTTCGCGTTCCGCATCCATAGCTTTTCGTTCCATCAGTGAACTGTTTCTACAAGCTTCTTCTAATTCTTCTCTGGCAATAAATTCGTGGTTTTCATTCATCGATTCAAACACTAAACGATGCACCAACACATCCGGATATCTTCGAATCGGTGAAGTAAAGTGCGTATAAAATTCCATTGCCAAACCATAATGCCCAATATTCTTTGTAGTGTATTCTGCCTTCGCCATCGAGCGAATCGCCAAGCTTTCCAACACATTCTGCTCGGGTTTACCTTCTACCTTTTTCAATAAAATATTCATGGCACCGGCCACTTCTTCCGCACTTTTGAAATTCACATTATAACCAAAACGTTTGGCTATCTCCGAGAACTGCTCTAGCTTTCCGGCATCGGGCTTATCGTGTACACGATAAACAAAAGGTTGATGTGTTGCTCCAACTTTCAACTTCGAACCAAATTTCGCAATCGATTCATTCGCCAGCAACATGAAATCTTCAATGAGTAAATGCGCATCTTTACGCACCTTCGTGTAAATACCGATTGGCTTTCCTGTAGCATCTAATTTAAATCGTACTTCAGGCTTTTCAAAGGAAATAGCGCCTTTTGCAGTACGTAATTTGCGAATATTTTTTGCGATTTTATCAAGCGTCAATAATTCGTTCACATAATCGCCATTTTTAGTCTCCAAAACGTCTTGCACTTCTTCGTACGAAAATCTTCGCTTCGAATGAATAATCGTTTTCGCAATGCTGAACGTAAGCATTTCCAATGTTTCCGGAGAGAAAGTAAATATTGCTGCAAAAGTGAGTTTGTCTTCATTGGGGCGTAACGAACATAATTCGTTGGATAAGCGTTCCGGTAACATCGGACAAACACGATCCGGTAAATACACCGAAGTAGTTCTGCGCTCCCCTTCTTTATCTAATGCACTTCCTTTCTTGATGTAATGCGCCACATCGGCAATGTGTACACCCACTTCATAATCGCCATTCTGTAAAATGCGGTACGAAATCGCATCATCAAAATCTTTGGCATCAGCGGGGTCAATCGTAATGGTGAGAATATCGCGGTAATCGGTCCGTTTCTTAATTTCTTCTGGAGAAATCACATCCGAAATGGCTGCACATTCCTGCATTACTTCGCTTGGGAAATCAATATGAAAACCGTTCTGAATCAGAATACGCTTCATTTCTATATCCGACATCGATTGATGACTGAGTACTTCTACAATTTCTGCATCAGGCTTTCCATGCTCTTGCTTCCAACGCAAAATCCGCGCAATAACGCGTTGCCCTTCTTTAATATCAGCACAAGCGGCATCGTCTAAGTGGAAAATTTTACGAATCCGGTTTTCGAGCGGACGGAAATAAAATCCGGTTTTGTTTTGATGCACTGTGCCTTCAAAACTTTCTTGTGAGCGTTTCACTATGGCTGTTACAATGCCTTCCGGCCTACCGGTTTTCCCGCCCCGCAATTGCACTTCTACAGTATCTCCTTGCAAAGCGCCACCGGTATTGCGTTCCATAATAAACACATCTCTATCTAATTGCTGAACCTTAACATAAGCTGCTCCGGTTCTTGTAATGTCGATTGTGCCCACCAATACTTTTCCCATGGCCGTCTTTTCCGGTCTCTTTTTCGATAAAACTTCTATTCGGCCCCGTTGGTGAACGGTAATTTTAGCTTGTTGCTCTAATTTGTCTAATGCCGATACTATATCAGCCTGTGTGAATGTATCGAGTGCGATGTCAAAAATGGACTTCAAATCGGCTTTTAAACCGAGGTGTTTGATAATACTGAAAATAGTTTCTGATGTTTCGTTTGCCCCTTTGAGGTGTCGTTTTGAGGTTTGTTTTTGCTTACGCTGAGGTAATTTCTTTTTTGTCATGTACTGCAAAAGTAAAAAATGATTTTGCGTATTTGCAAAAAAAACTACATTTGCAATCCAATGGTCGGGTGGCCGAGTGGCTAGGCAGAGCTCTGCAAAAGCTTGTACAGCGGTTCGAATCCGCTCTCGACCTCTAAAAGGTTGTCGATTTTTTCGGCAACCTTTTTTAGTTTTTATAACATTTGAATTGATTATTTCCGGCAACAATCCCCTTCATTTTGATACACAACTAAGGCTCCACTAACCGATTTCGACCTGCAATCCAATCCCTAAAAAACAATATTTACAAACCACAAATACACCCAATAACGCATTACAAAAATGTAAACTTTATTTGTCAACACCATTTTGATTAATAAATTTAATGCAGGGGAAAATCTATTGTGCCGGAAATCACAATATGCGGTGAATTCGTAAGGTTAATGATAATCACAGCATGAAAACAAACGACATTAGAATCATCGTTGCCGATGATCATAAACTTTTCCGTAAGGGCTTAATATCTATTTTGTCCGATTTGCCACAAGTAAGTGTAATTGCTGAAGCTGAAAACGGAGAGCAATTACTAAATATCCTAAAAACTACTCCAACAGATATCGTCTTACTTGATCTTCGAATGCCCCTCATGGATGGGTACGAAGTTTTAGCAATCGTCAAATCAAAATTCCCTACAGTTAAGGCCATAGTAATTTCTATGTTTGATGCCGAAAGTCATATCGTGAATGCCATTGAGGCAGGAGCAAAAGGCTTTCTCACCAAGGATTCTGACCCTGAAGAAATTGCCATTGCCATTGAAAGTGTTTTTTATAACAATTTCTATTTCAACGAAAAGTCGAATATAGCCATGCTAAACCGACTGCTGAAACGCAGTAATATCAATCCTCATTTTAACGATAATGGCACTCCGCTTTTAGAAACAGAATTGAATATCTTGAAACTCATTTGCGAAGAGTTAACCAGCGAAGAAATAGCCAAACGTGTATTCCTCAGCAAAAAAAGAGTTGACGCCATTCGCCTTGAACTCATGAAAAAAATTGGCGTTTCCAATGTAGCAGGGCTAGTACTTTATGCCGTACGCAACAATATTGTAGCATAACAATACGCCACTCATAATCGAATTTCCAATTCTTCTAAACAGGTATTTATACTCGTTTTTCAAGTACATATTTTTCTGTTTTCCTTTTTTTCATAACTTGTTTTGTAAGAACTAGTGCACCTGTATTTGAATACACAACAATAACCCCGCTTTGTGTATTACTTGAGCTGATTTGTTTTATCTATTAAATACATACAACTTGATTTTACAAGTGGATGCGTAAACTTAAACTCACTATATGCCAACATTAACTCCTGCTCTGCGAAGCGAATACCAAATGCTTTTCGAAACTTGTCGATTGAAACCCGGCAACGCTAATACGGTAAAAGACATAGCTGAAAAAATCTTAGCGAACAAACCGCGATATGACGCAGTTGCTGTTGCAGCAGGTGTTCCATGGTTCTTTATTGGCATAACCCACTATTTGGAATGCAGTTTAAGCTTTAGTAAACACTTACATAATGGAGATCCTTTAAACGCCAAAACCATACATGTGCCAGCCGGTAGACCACTTAGTAAAACTTGGACATGGGAAACGAGTGCCATAGATGCCATTGGTATCGAAAAAACAAACAAACCCTCTTTACTATGGAGCGATTGGACCATTGCAGGAACACTTTTCAAATTAGAAGCCTACAATGGTTTTGGTTACCGAGATTATCATGCAATGAATACCCCTTACCTATGGAGTTTTTCGCAGCACTACAAAACAGGAAAGTACATTGAAGTAATGGTAAATGGTAAACCTGTTGTGCAATGGCGCCCGGAATTAGTATCGCAACAACTTGGCTCTGCTTGTATCTTACGCTACTTAGCTAACAAAAACGCTATTACATTTCCAACAGATACAAAAGTGGTTGCCGATTATCAAGCCCTTGCATTTCAAGCTGAATATGCCCCTGCTAAGTTTAGCGATGTAGCGCATTTTATGCAGACCTATTTGAATGCCACATACGATGCCGGTTTGGAACAAGATGGTAAAGCAGGGATTATCTCATCAGATTTATTATTCGCTCTCACCGGTAAGCACTTAGTGAACGATCCGCGCTACAAAAAATAATCCCTTCACAAAAAAAACACTACATGAAACGACAAATAAAACGCTTCGGCTGGACGCCCGATTTGCCCGATCAACGCGATTTTCGATTTCTTGCCCAACCTGCAATGTTGCGTCAACTCCCAAAAAAAGTAGACCTTGCAAAACAAATGCCTATAGTCTACGATCAAGGTAATTTGGGCAGTTGTACCGCCAACGCTATTGGAGCCGCATTCCAATTTTGTTTGCTGAAACAAAACCCTGCATTAGCTTTTATGCCTTCCCGCCTTTTTATTTATTACAACGAACGTATAATTTTAAATACCATTCAAGAAGATAGTGGAGCAATGATTCGCGATGGTTTTAAAACGATTAACAAACAAGGCGTTTGCCCGGAAACGATGTTGCCATACCATATTGCAAAATTCACCCAAAAGCCGGAAACAAAATGCTATAAAGAAGCTGAAAAACATCAGGCCATCAGTTATAATCGAGTTACTCGAAATTTGAATCAAATGAAAGCCTGTTTGGCAGAAGGATTCCCTTTTGTATTCGGGTTCTCGGTGTACGAAAGTTTTGAAAGCACAACAGTAGCAAAAACAGGAAAAGTAAACTTGCCCAAGCAGGAAGAAAGCAATTTAGGTGGTCATGCAGTGCTCGCTGTTGGTTACGATGAGAACACAAAACGTTTTATTGTGCGCAACAGTTGGGGCGATGCTTGGGGAAAGAAAGGCTATTTCACTATGCCCTACGATTACTTGTTAAATGAAAATTTAGCAGATGATTTTTGGACAGTTCGATTAGTAGAAGAAAATACAGTAGTTCCAAAGACAAAAAAGAAAGTAAAATAATAACAGTATTATAAACGGTAAATAAAATACAACATGTTTGAAAAATTAAAACAAGGGAAAAATTGGTTCGGATTTTTAATTCTATTACACACTATTGCAGTAGTATCGTATGTAATTGCCCATTTTTTCCTACCGGGTAGTGAAATGAAAACGCTCAGTAATAGCCAGTTTCAAAACCTTACACTACTTGTAGAAGATTTCGATAACCCATCTGATAGCGTTGAACTGTTGAATCGACCACAACGCGACAAACGAATTATCACATATCTAAAAACTTCCTTTGACGAAGATTCAATTGTACCGCTGAACAGAATATTCGTCAGTCTACCCGATGTAAAAACAAAAAATCTAATGTCGTTTCTGAAAGATCAGGAATTTAAAGTGTCGTCCTTTTTTTGGTTACACGGCTACCAAAGCTTTGCAGAAGTGTTGCTTTGGGCATTAGTTGGTGTGTTGCTTAGTTTGATTTATTATGTAAGCATTGCCAATAGAGGAAAACCTGCCGATGGTTCGACAACACTGGAAGTTAGAGCCTTCGACTATAAAGAAATCTATGACCACATTGCCAAAATGGTTTACGCACCTGTTTGTACGCTTGTTTTAATTTTGAGTTATTCTTATGTTTCTTCAGATAGTTCTGTGGCTAATGTTAGCGCAGGGAAAGGCATGTTAGTGTTTTCATTTATAGCCGGATTTTATTCCGGACGTGTAATGAAATTCCTGGATAAACTCAAAGACTTATTACTACCAAGTAGTGGAGGCGATGCAACAATCACTCCAATCCCACCAAAAACAAATCATGCTATTATAACGGAAACAACATTTGCTATAAATACAACTGCATTAGAACATAGAGCACAATTAGATTGTAGTAAATTAAAAATTACACTCACATCTCCTTCGAACATTATTGTTCAACCCGAATGGAAAGAAAATACTGAAATGTTTACGACTAATGTCAAAATGGAGGAAGGAATTTATGCTGTTCAAGCTGAGCTTCTTAACGATGCTAATAATACAGTACAAACCTTCTCTGCTTCTTCGATAGATATACAGGAAAACAAAACTGAGTACACGATCAAACTCACTTAATTGGGCATTTGAAAACCTTCCATTGTATTTTTCGTATAAAAAAAATGAAAACATGAAAACAAAAGAACAAGACTACAAGATAAGTATTGCAGAAGGCGACCAAGTAGAAATTGAAATCAAAATCAATCCCTCAAACTACTTTGCCGGTGGTGTTTACGACTTCGAGAGAAAGTTTTTGACTATAGATTCAGCAAATCCTAAAGCGGATTTAGGCGAATATAACGGAGCGAAAAAACGAACCATTACAATTACTGAAAGCGGTATAAATGCAACAACAGAAATGACATTTGAACTATTTGTAAATGGCGAAAAACAAGATACTATGAAAGGGAAATCCGATAATCAAGGAATCGAATTTGTAGCGTACTTAAATTTCAAATCATGAAACACTTTTTACTTCCCTTGCTTATTTTTTTAAATTCATTTGCATTTGGCCAACAAGAAATAGAAATAAGTGAGTTGAAAACCCCTACTTCTCCGGCTTTTGCGCTGTTAGGGGTATCGCCTAATGAAATCAGTCGTCCTAAATCTTTGAACGACCTAGAAGTTTCATTTATGAATGCATTCTATAACAACGGGGGATTTCAATTCCCACGTAACTTTGCCTTGGAAACTAACCCGAGTCAGCTTTTTAGAAAAAAACAAGAAATGACGTTGGAAGAATGGAAGAACCCTTCTTATGGACAACAAATGTGGCGCAATTTTTCCATTAGTGCAGCAACAAGTCCTCGAACGGATTTAGTAGACACTACAAAACTTTGGCAACAATTTTCAGTGGGTATGCGCACTCAGTTTTATTTCACATTTAAAGAAGATAAAGAGCGAATTGCACAATGGGTCACTGCCGCTACAGAATACAAAGCAGCAGTACTTCCGGTAGCAAAAATAAGAGGTATGCTCGATTTTATTGAATACGATTCCAAACTTTTTGCTGGTGATGAAAAGCAAAAACTCAATGCCTTTTTCAATGCTTTTAATGAACAATTATTCAAGAACAAAGCGTTAACGGAAGATGAAAAAACTTCTCTTTTTGAGCGAATGACTAGAATTAGAAAAGAAGTTGAGCGCCATGCAACAGCGTATTCCTTTTCCAATGAACTAGAATATACTAAAGCCGTAAACAACATTCTTAATCTATTGAAAGACGATTATTACGAAAAAAGTGGTATTGAAAAAACAACTAGGCGTCTACGTGATACGTACAATGGCCCACAGTCGTTTTTTGTTGAAATGGGAACAGCAATGGCATGGTACTTTCCGGAAGATAAAATCACTAAAACTCGAGCTAGCCGTTTTGGCATTTGGCTATCCCCTACATTTCGCACAAACAAAGGAAACAAAGGCGTACAAGGCGAAATTATTGGTTTAGGTAGATTCATGAACGACTTTGTACATGCCGATTCCATACGAAATAAATGCTACTTAGATTTAGGGGTAAGAGCCGTACTGAAATATAAACGCGCTTCATTTTCATTAGAAGCGCTTTATCGAAGTGCGGGCATTACACAACGGGTTGTTTTTCAAAATGTGGAACTGAAAGCAATTCCAACATTCCAATCCGACTACAAAGTATCTTTCAATGTTGAATATAGAATTACAAATACGTTTTCAGTAACCTATTCGATTGGTAAAGACTTCAACACTAACACGTTCCATCAAGGAGGCAACCTAATTAATCTACTTGGGTTGAATATGGGGATTTTCCCGGCCTTTGTAAAAATGATTCAGCAATAAGTATTTCTAAATGCTTTTTGTTTTGATTAATTTTTCTCCTCATCTTTCCACGAGAAAGCAGAACATTGGAAGAACAGAACGACATTCGAAAATACGAGAACTTACACATCTTTATTTGGCTAATTAAAGATATGTGTTGGGTTACGGTTAGTCGCCCTATTGGTGTGGCGATGATTATTCCTACCATTACAATGGCATTGTATATTACATGGATAAATCGGAAAATATGGAGCGAATTGGCGCATAACCTTGCCATCTGTTGTTGGATTTGTGCTAACTCTTCGTGGATGATTGGAGAATTTTACTTTCAAGATACATGGCGCCCCTATGCCATAACTTTTTTTGTTGCAGGATTAATTATCGTCTCAGGCTATTACCTATCGTTGCTATTGAAAAAAGCAAAAGATTAATTCTTTCCGCTAAACACGTAACGGATAATATTAGCCCCCATTTTCAAAGCCTTTTCGTGATTCTCCGGAGCGTCTTTATGCACTTCCGGATCTTCCCAACCATCACCTAAATCGCACTCAAAAGTATATAAAACCACCATTCTACCTTCATGGAACAATCCAAAGGCTTGCGAAGGTTTGTTATCATGTTCGTGTATTTTTGGCAACCCCTTTGGGAATTCATATTGTTGATGAAAGAGAGGATGTGATGCAGGCAATTCCACCAATTTATCTCCTGGAAATAATTTTTCCAATTGAATACGAATGAATTTATCCATACCATAATTATCATCGGCATGTAAAAAACCACCGGCTAACAAATATGTTCTTAAATTCTCCAATTCTTGATTACTGAATACAACATTACCATGACCGGTCATATGCACGAAAGGATAATTAAACAGTTCGGCACTTCCCACTTCAACAGTCCCTGGATCGGGCTCAATATTCATGCGCATTGTTTGATTGCAATATTTTATCAGATTGGGTAAGGATGTTGGATTCGCATACCAATCCCCTCCACCATTGTATTTCAGCAAAGCAATTTGTAAGGGTTTCTCTTGTGCAATACTAGCATAAGAAAGCAACAGACAAACAAAAAAAGATAAGGCAACTTTCATTTTCAAATTAATACGCTAAACATACAACAAAATTTCAGCAAGCTATACGAATGCATTGTTCATTAACTTCTAACGAACAACTCCATTGTATTATAATCGATAATAGCACCAATTTTTACAAGTAAATCGCTGCCGATAATTCCATTTACTTTCAATTTCAAATTGCGCATTTTATAGGCCTGATTTACGTGCGATAAATCAATACACGACACTTGTACATTTTTAAAGTGCAAAGTCCCAATTTCAAGTGTTTTTAATTTTCCAACGTGCGTTTGACTTTGGGTACTGTGCAATCCACGAACCTCTTGATTTATCGTTTTATGTTTTGCATCCAAATTTTTGGTGTAATAATTTAAATCTACTACAGAGCCAGAGGCTCCTGTATCTAAGATGAAAACATTTCGTTTGCCATTGGTCTTTACTGTTAAAAAAACATGGTAATTATGCTCGGCTAATTCAACTAATTTGAGCTTAGCTACTTTATTAACGGTTATGTTCATTGGATTGAATTTATCTCGAATGTAATTATTTTTAGCTTTAAGGCATGATTCCGAAACTCACTATCGCCAGAATTATTGATGCTGCTCATATTGATGAGGTGGTGGGAGAATTCGTTGCGCTGAAAAAAAGAGGTTCATCCTTAATTGGTTGTTGCCCTTTTCATAACGAAAAAACGCCCTCCTTTAATGTCTCTGTAGCCAAAAATATTTATAAATGTTTTGGTTGCGGGAAAGCCGGAAACTCCATTACGTTTTTAATGGAACATCAGCAACTCAGTTATACAGAGGCATTGCGCTATTTGGCAAAAAAGTACAACATCGAAGTGGTAGAGGAATTTGTGTCGGAAGAAAAACAACGCGAAGACGAAATCAAACACTCACAACAAGAAAGTATTTTAATTGTGAATCAGTTTGCACAACGCTTTTTTACCGATTATATGTTGAACAACGAAGAAGGTCGCGTAGGTTTAGCATACTTCAAAGAACGTGGATTTTCACAACAAACGATTGATAAATTCCAACTCGGTTTCTCACCTGAATCGGGCTCGCTGCTCACTGAAACAGGATTAAAACAAGGCTACCAGTTAGATATACTAAAGAAAGCAGGACTTACTTCATCAAAAGAAGATTCGCGTTTTGATTTCTTCCGCAACCGAGCCATGTTTCCTATTCATAATCTGATGGGCAAAGTAATTGCCTTTGGCGGAAGGATTATGAAAAAGGACGAGAAGGCGCCTAAGTATGTAAACACACCTGAATCGGATGTGTACATCAAAAGCAAAATTCTCTATGGTATTTTTCAAGCCAAAAGCGATATCCGAAAAAAAGATGAATGTCTTTTGTGTGAAGGGTATACCGATGTTATTTCATTAGTGCAAAATGGAATTGAAAACGTAGTTGCTTCTTCAGGAACTGCGCTAACCGTGGATCAGATAAAATTAGTAAAACGCTTTACTAATAACATTACGTTGTTGTATGATGGCGATAGTGCTGGTGTAAAGGCCGCATTGCGTGGAACAGATTTGATTTTGGAAGAAGGTATGAATGTGCGCATTGTTGTACTTCCTGAACCGGAAGACCCGGATTCTTACATCAAAAAGGTAGGCACTACTGCGTTTGAAGAATATGTAAAAACACATAAACAAGATTTGATTCTTTTCAAATCGTCATTGTTTGCAGCAGAAGCTAAGAACGATCCAATAAAAAAAGCCGAGTTGATTAAAGACATCGTTTCTTCTGTAGCTAAAATTCCGGATGCCATACAACGCTCTGTTTATGTACGTTCTTGCGCGGATAAATTTGGCATGTCGGAACAGTTGTTAATCATAGAGGTAAATAAACTTCGAAGAAAAAACCAAACTTCAAAACCCAATGAGGAAACATATCAAGGTCCACCATCCTACGAACAGCAAGTAGAGGCTGATATGCATAAAATACAGCAAGTAGAGATTGCAACTCCTTCGCTGGAATATTATGAGCGCGATATTGTTCGTATTTTAATGGAATTTGGCGCCATGCGTATTAAATACGATGAGCAAGATGAAACTATAGCCAAATTTATTTTTGATGAATTAGACGGCATTGATTTTGAAACGAAATATAAATATGCATTCGACTTTATCAAGCAAACCGATCCTCCTTTGGAAACAAATGCCTACATGCATCATGAAGATCAAGGAATTGCTGTAATTGCATATGAGTTATTGACGAGCCAACATGAAATAAGCGATGGCTGGTGGAAACGCTATCAGGTTATCGTACCCGACAAACAAATGCTTTTCCAGAAAGATATGTTTTCGGCTGTGTTGCGATTAAAACAATATCATAGTTTAGAACAAGTAAAAATGATAGAGCAACAATTGCAAACGGAAACAGACGAAATCAAACAAATTGAGCTTCTCAAAAAACTACAGGTTTTAACTGCACAACGCATCGATTTCAACAATGAAACCGGTACTGTTATTTTCCGCCCCAATATGGGTAAGGGTTAACGCCTAAAGCCGATTCAAAAACTTGAAAGCAGCTACTGCATATAACCCTGCTGTTTCAGAACGCAAACGACTTTCCCCCAAACTAACCGATTGATAGCCTTGTTGAACGGCTAGCTCTACTTCTTCATCCGTAAAATCGCCCTCCGGACCAATAAGAATACGCAAAGGCTTTCCTACTGAAATAGAATCATGTATTGGTATTGTCTTTTCGCCACAAAAAGCAATGCATTTTTCAGCTTCAGTCTTTTCTGTGATGTAATCAGAAAACGTTTTCACCACACGTAATTCCGGAAAGTGGAAATGCTGACTTTGCTTAGCAGCCGATATTATTACTTTTCGTAAGCGCTCTTCATTCACAGACTTTCGCTCAGAACGAGTACATGGAAGAATGGTAAATACCATAATACCCATTTCAGTTGCCTTCTCTAATAACCATTCAATGCGCTCATTGTTCTTTAGAGGCGAAATAGCGAGTTCCATAGAATGCCTTGGAGCATTTGTATATTCTCGCTTTAAAACGCGAACAGTCCATTGTTTACGTTTATTTTGCTCAACTACAACTAAGGCTTTAGTTCCTTTTCCATCGGTAATAAAAAATTGATCACCTACTTGCAATCGTAAAACCTTAAGATGAACGGATTCTTCCTCGGTTAAATCGAGTGTATCGATAGCTAAATCAGGATGGTAATACAATTGCATATTCATAAAAAAAGGGTTGACCAATCGATCAACCCTTTATAAAAATGAGTTATTAATTATTTCAATTTAAGAATTTTGAATTCTGTTCTTCTATTGGCTTGGTGTTGAGCATCAGTACAATTTGATTTTACCGAACCTTCACAAGCACAATCATTCGTTAACTTTCTTTCACCATATCCGGCAGCAATCATTCTTGAACCGCTAATACCTTTGCTAATCAACCAGTTTACACAAGCTTGTGCTCTTCTAGCAGAAAGTTGGTCGTTGTATTTGATGGTTGCACGACAATCGGTATGTGAACTCAATTCAATTTCCATTACAGGGAATTTGTTCATTAAACTCAATAATTTACCTAATTCAATTTCAGCATCAGGACGGATATTTGCTTTATCTAAGTCGTAGTAAATATTCTCTAACTTGATAACCATACCTTCTTCCAAATACGTCAATTCTAGGTTTTCTTGCAAACTAGCCGGAGCAGTTTTTCCTTTAGTTGTAATTTGCTTGCATGGTTTATCGTAGTCACCGTTCGCATTTGCAGATTCTTTAGAAGCGCAAATTTCATAATCAGACTCAGGTTGCAAATCAAAAGTACATTTGCAGTCTGCAGTTACTACGCAAGATTTTTTCTCACCAGTAGCTTTATTGGTTAAGATGACAATTGCACCTTCGGCTGTTCCTTTTCCTTTTTCAGTTACACAAACAGCTAAATCAATTCCACCGGTTTTAGATAATGGAATTTGTACAATCGTATTTTCTTTTCTCGTAGTTAAGCTTACTCCGTTAGGCTCATACTCTGCTTTGGTAGCATTTACTTTATAAGATTTACCCGGTAAAACATTAAAGCAGAATTCTCCTTTAGCACCCGCGTTTTTTGTTCCGATTACTTTATCGCCTTCGTACAATTTAACTTCAGAACCAGGAAGTAAATCTTTTGTTCTAGCATCTACAACAGTTCCACAAAGTGTGATACCGGTTTTCTTGAACTTGTAAATATCGTCCTCACCCTGACCTCCGGTTCGGTTAGACGCAAAATATCCGTTTTCGTTTTTGCTATCTATAATATAACCGAAATCATCAGCATTAGTATTGATTGGAGCACCTAAGTTCTGAACATTAGACCATTCTGCATTAGCATAGTTTGCTGAGTAAACATCCAAACCTCCAAGTCCTGTTTTTGTATCAGAAGAGTAGTACAACGTACCATCTTCAGCAATAAAAGGGAATAACTCGCGACCAGGAGTATTTACGTTTTTACCTAAGTTGATTGGCGGTCCCCAAGTAGAGCCGTCTTTGTAAGACACATAAACATCTGTTTCGCCATATCCACCAGGCATATCAGAGATAAAGTACAAACGTTTTCCATCTTTAGACAATGATGGATGTCCTACTGAATATTCGTTGCTGTTAAATGGCAGTGGTGTAATATTTGTCCATTTATTTTTTGTTGAATCGAAACTTGCATAGAATATTTTCAATTTTACGATTCTGTCTTTGCTCTTTCCAACTTTACATTTCACATAATTGCTTCTAGTGAAATACATTTCTTTTCCTCCAGAAGCAAATGTAACAGGACCTTCATGGAATCTTCTGTTCGGCTGTTTGCCTTTCAATAATTTTGCATCGTAAAGATTTCCGTTTTGATCACCATTTACTACATAGATATCGTAGAATTTGCGACCTGTCCAGTTATCGAAACGCACAACAGAGGCATCAAGCCCTTTATTTGCGCTATAAGTAATCCCTTCTTTATAAAAAGCAGGACCCATGTCAGATGCAGTAGAGTTAAAAGGAAGATTAGTAATAGCATATACCTTCTTATCTTGAGCTAAATCCAACACTTTATTTAAACCGTTACTCAACTCTTTTCCACGAACGTCAGATGGTGCACCGGCAGCGTATAAGTTGAATTGATCATCAGCCTCTTTGTATTTTCCATTTGCACGTAATTCCTGTCCATAGTACAAGTGATTAACAGCAGGAACGTTAGGCAACTTTAATAAGTCGGCATACGTAGCTTCAGCATTTGCATGATCTTCTGCTAATACATAAGCTCTAGCTAAACGCTGACGAGCGTCAACATCATTAGGTGCTTTTTTAACAACAGCTTTGTAAGCTTCAGTGGCATCTTTGAATCGGAACGATTTTAATAATCTATCGCCTCTTTTCACGTTGGTTTGAGCAACAACTGAAAGGATTAAAAGACTTACTAAAGTGGTTAATATACTTTTCTTCATCATCACAAGGATTAAGGATTTTTTTATTAGAAATATCTTACGTAACGTGGGTTAACAATGCTCTTATTTTTGAATTCAAAGTCGTACCCTACCATTACTTCGTGTGAACCGGTAGTGAATTTTGAAAGCGGACTAACAGTTAAGTCGTAAGCATAACCTACACGAAGCTGTGGCAATACATTAAATGCTGCCATGAAACCGTAAGAATCAGACAAACGATAACTTGCACCTAACCAAATGCGATCAATGAAAATGAAGTTAGCATTGAAATCGAAATCAATAGGCGCATGTTTAGGAGCATACTTCATCAAAATAGATGGAGCAAATTTCACTTTTTTGCCTAAACTAAACACATATCCAGCTGTAGCATATAGTTGAAGATACTGGTGAGCATCAGTAACACCTGTTTCCCATACTTTATTTTTCTTAGACAAAGAATTAGAAAGGATATGCGGAACAGAAACACCTACAAAGAACTTATCACTATAAGCATAAACACCGGCTCCAACATTCGGAATCCAAAGGGAAACGTTTTCGCTAAAGTTAGGATCTGGGTTACCGGTTTGTACACCGCTCAATGTTGAACGGTAGTTCGTTGCCCCTACGTTAATACCAAAGCATAACTTCACATTTTTCTTCTTTCCTAATGGAATTCTATATGCGAAATTACCTTCGATTTTGTTGGTTTGTGTAACCCCCAAACGATCATTTGTAAATGTTAATCCCAAACCAATATGGTCGTTTTTCAAAGGAGAGTGTATTGAAAACGATCCAGTGCGAGGTGCTCCCGGAATGTTTATCCACTGCCATCTGTAAATAGCTGTAGCAGAAAGAGCATCTCTACTTCCAGCACAAGCCGGATTAAAAATGGTGTTGTTGAATCTGTACATTGTGTACTCGATGTCCTGCTGTGCAGACACCATTCCAGACACAAACAAACTAATCGCAAATAGATATTTCTTTATCATTATATAGCTTTGTTGTTTTGAATTAACGATTGATTACGATATACCCTACTCTATCTTTCACTCCGTCTCTGTTGAATTTGAAGATATAGTAATACGTTCCATCAGGCAATGCGGCACCATTTTTCTTATAGTTACCGTCAAAATCATTCTGATAGCCAGAGTCATTTCTCCATACTTCATCACCCCAACGGTTGTAAACCAACAATTGCGATTGAGGATATTCTTCTGCAGAGACAATCACAAACTTATCGTTTGTTCCGTCACCACTTGGCGAAAATCCTTCCGGAATAAAGAACTTAGGTTTTGGAATAATAGTAACATAAACCCAAGCTACATCACAGTGACCTGAACCATCGCAAAGGGTATAACAGAAAGAATCTAAACCGTTTCCAATCGTATTATCTTGAATTGGATCATAAGGATAATCATCGTTTGGCGTGTATTTGATTTGACCGTTTTCAACCGAAGCTGTTCCGTGTTGAGGCTGGCTGCAAAGCGTTACTTGCTCTCCATCGAAACGCGTATCGTTTGCTTTCACATCAAACGTAGTTTCTTGCTCCTGGTTGATGGTATAATTATCGTCTCTAGCTGTTAATGGAACATTCACAACAACAAACGTAGTTGCACAAAGAGGAGTGGTATCACAAATAGTATAGAATATAGTATCGATACCTGTAAATGATGGATTAGCAGTGTAACACAATACACTATCAGAAGTTTGTGTTACTGTTCCGCCTTTTCCGGTAGTTGCTGAGAATGTTGTAATTGTAAATGAATCCAACACATCAACATCATAATCATTAGTTAATACATTCAATCCGTTGCAAGGAATAGACCAATCATAATTAATTACGTTTGGTAAAGCTACCGGTGCATCTTCGCGTGGAGTAACATTGATTACCACTAACACAGTATCACACAAAGGATATTCATCGCAGACAATTACTTGAACAGTATCAACACCTACATAATCATGCGGTGGAGTGATTCCTAAGCAAGGAGTAGGAGTTAATCCTGCAGTGTTAGGAACAATCGTATCTATAGATGGACCAACAGAAGTAGTTACCCAATCTCCATCGGCATCTGAATAATTCAAGCACAATGTTCCGTTTGAATCTTCAGGAATTGTTATGTAAAGGATATCAGTAGGATTTCCTAAACCATTTAACACAACCGGTGGATTATTACAATGGTTCACGGTAACAAAAACCTGTGCTTGGTCATACAATCGCGGACTGCCATTATCGCCACCTTGGTAAACAAAAGTATCTACACCGTAAAAGTTTACGTTAGGGATATACAACAATGTAACAGAATCTGCTTTAACAACAGTACCGAATTTAGGTTGACCAACAACGCTATTTCCATTTGTATCAGTCAAGGTAACATAGCTTCCTTCTAAGTCGTAATCGTTAGCCGTAACTTTAATCCAAACAGAATCATTTCTACAAACAGATGCATAATCCGGTAAGATGGTAGGTTTTACTCCATTGCAAGGATAGTTAGTGATAACAATGCTCAAACGAGCTGTATCACAAAAACAATCGTTACATAATGAATAGAATAAATCATCCGTTGAACCTATTTGTGTTGTGTCGGTAACAGAGTATACAATTTGATTATTTACTACGGTAGCTGTTCCAAAAGTTGGAGGAGTAGCAATTGTAACTACAGCGTTTCCACCACCTACCGGGTTAATATCATTAATAAGAACATTAAATGTCGAAGAACAAGTAGCAGAATATCCTGCATAATATTGATCTACTTTGGCATCAGGAGCCGTACAAGGAGCTTGGCTGATATTCAAATATAATTTTGCAGTATCGCAACCACAATCAGTACAAACTGAATATAATAACGAGTCTAGTCCGAAATAATTATTTGCTCCTGTAAAGTCGATTTGATTCCCAACAACAGCGGCAGTTCCGTGAGTTGGAGCTTTAGCAATTGTCACTTTAGGTGTTCCGAATGCTGTATTGGTATCATTGGCCAAAACATTTGCGGTAGCAGAAGTACCTTGAACCAAGCCAATAATATCATTCACAGCTCCAACGCTTAAACATGGAACAATATTTAAGAAAACAGATGCAGTATCTTTTACACCACATGCATTTGTTACAACATACACGAGTGTATCAGGACCTGTATAGCTATTATTTCCGCTAAAATTAACAGCCACTCCGGAAACTACAGCAGTGCCATGTGCAGGGTTTTGAATCACAGTAATTGAAGAAAAAGTAGAAGGGAACAAATTATCGTTTGACGATACTTCCAATGGAAAATTAGAAACGTTAGTATAAGCGGTCAAGTTGTCATCGTTCGCTAAAGGCTTCGGACAAACAATTGAGATATAAGCGTTACACTCTACAGTAGTATGACAAGCATCGTTAGCTACAACAACGTATACAATTTTAGCTGTACCTAAAGTAGAATATGAATCGAAATGCAAACAACTGTCGTTAACAAAATAGGCATTCCCTTTAAAATCTTGTGTTTTCACGTAAACTGTATCAACATTAGGAATAGCGTATGTTCCACCACTCAAATCATTAACGCCTACACCCGGTGCAAAACACATTGTTAAAGAGCTGTTAACATTAACAGTGCCTATAAAAGACTTGCACTGGAGATCAGCACAAGGCTGAGCGAAACCAGAAATTGACACCATTAATAAAGAAAGGGCAAATAAAATATTCTTCATGTAGATTGATTTAATCGATGAGCACTTTAATGCTCGGGTGCAAATTTACAGTTCTAATCCATAAAACAAAATTTCGTTAATACATCTCCTTATTGCTTGGGAAACTCATTGATTTTACGTCAGTTATGTATTGTTTTACGGCACCATCCATTAAATCCGCCATTTCTAAATACCGCCTAACGAAGCGAGGTCGAAACTCTTTATTGATACCTAACATATCGTGTAAAACAAGGACCTGTCCATCGACACCAGGACCGGCACCAATGCCTATTACAGGTATATGTACACTTTTTGCTACTTTTTCGGCCAATTGAGCCGGAATTTTCTCCACTACAAACGAAAAGCAGCCAATTTTTTCCAAAAGCATCGCATCCTCTAATAGTTTTTGCGCTTCCAACTCTTCTTTCGCTCGAACAGTGTATGTGCCAAACTTATATATAGATTGTGGTGTTAACCCTAAATGCCCCATTACAGGTATACCGGCTGTTAAAATCCGTTCTATCGATTCGCGGATTTCTCCCCCACCTTCCATTTTCACAGCATGGGCTCCGGATTCTTTCATTATACGAATAGCCGATTCCAACGCCAAACGGGAATTCCCTTGGTAGGTTCCGAAAGGTAAATCCACCACCACCAAAGCACGACTCACCGCTCTCACCACAGCAGAAGCATGATAAATCATCTCATTTAAGGTAATCGGCAACGTAGTTTCATGTCCGGCCATCACATTCGAAGCCGAGTCACCTACCAAAATCACATCGATTCCGGCTCTATCTACTATACCGGCCATAGAGAAATCGTACGCTGTGAGCATCGAGATCTTTTCGCCATTTTCTTTAAAATCATGTAGGGTTTGCGTGGTAATACGCTTAATTTCTTTGTGTGTCGACACGTTTTTGGTGTTTTATGAGCAATGTTAAGTTTGTAAATGTAGGGGATTTAATCAAAAAGCAAGTCAAAGCCGTCCAATTTTCTTGCCTTTTTTGCAAGGCTGACAATATTTAAATGACAAACTGACTTTTTTTTGACAATAATACCTCAAATCGGGCGGTGGCACATTCATTGATTATGTATTTCAAAACAAAATAAATCAACATGGCAAAAATAATAGGTATAGACTTGGGAACAACCAACTCGTGCGTTTCTGTGATGGAGGGAAATGACCCGATTGTGATCGCCAACGATGAAGGCAGAAGAACTACCCCATCCATTATCGGTTTCTTAACCAATGGAGAGCGTAAAGTGGGTGACCCTGCAAAACGTCAGGCTATTACCAACCCAACCAAAACAATTCAATCCATTAAACGATTCATGGGTATCAAATTTTCTGAGGCAACAAAAGAAATGACCCGTGTTCCTTATAAAGTAGTTAAAGGCGATAACGATACGGTTCGTGTAGATATTGACGGACGTATGTACTCTGCACAAGAGCTTTCAGCTATGGTGTTGCAGAAAATGAAAAAAACGGCTGAAGATTATTTAGGACAAACCATTACTGAAGCGGTTATTACCGTTCCGGCTTACTTCAACGATGCACAACGTCAGGCCACTAAAGAAGCAGGCGAAATTGCAGGTTTGACCGTAAGAAGAATCTTGAACGAGCCTACAGCAGCAGCTTTGGCTTACGGTTTAGATAAACAAGGTAAAGATTTGAAAGTAGCCGTTTATGACTTAGGAGGTGGAACATTCGATATCTCTATCCTTGAAATGGGTGACGGGGTATTTGAAGTTAAATCTACAAACGGAGATACACACTTAGGTGGTGATGACTTCGACCACGAAATCATTCAATGGCTAGCTAATGAATTCTTGGCTGAAGAGCGTGTAGATTTGCGTAAAGATCCAATGGCGCTTCAACGTTTGAAAGAAGCTGCGGAAAAAGCGAAAATCGAGTTATCGTCTTCTCAAGAAACAGAAATTAACTTGCCTTATGTAACGGCTGTTGACGGAGTGCCTAAACACTTAGTGAAAAAATTATCGCGTGCGAAATTCGATCAATTGACACACGACTTAGTAGAAAGAACGCTGAAACCATGTGAGCAAGCATTGAAAGATGCTGGTTACAACATCAGCCAAATCGATGATGTGATTTTGGTAGGAGGTTCTACACGTATCCCTAAAATTCAAGAGGCTGTGGAGAAATTCTTCAACCGCAAACCTAACAAAGGTGTGAATCCGGATGAAGTAGTGGCCGTTGGTGCTGCTATCCAAGGAGGAATTTTGAGCGGTGATGTGAAAGACGATATTGTATTGGTGGATGTAACTCCACTTTCATTGGGTATCGAAACTATGGGCGGTGTAATGACGAAATTAATCGAATCAAACAGCACTATTCCAACCAAAAAATCGCAAGTGTTTACTACTGCACAAGATAATCAACCATCGGTTGAAATCCATGTGTTGCAAGGCGAGCGTGCCATGGCGAAAGACAATAAAACTATCGGCCGATTCCACTTGAATGATATTCCACCTGCACAACGTGGTGTACCGCAAATCGAGGTTATTTTCGACATCGACTCTAACGGTATCATCCATGTTACCGCTAAAGATAAAGGCACCGGCAAAGAGCAAAACATTCGTATCGAGGCTTCTTCAGGCTTAAGCAAAGAAGAAATCGAGAAAATGAAAGCAGAAGCTAAAGCCAACGAAGATGCCGATAAAGCCCTTCGCGAAAGAGCTGAAAAACTGAACACAGCTGATAACTTGGCTTTCCAAACCGAGAAACAATTGAAAGAGTTTGGCGATAAAATTCCTGCCGATAAAAAAGAGCCAATTGAAAAAGCGCTGAAAGAATTGCAAGACGCAAGAAGCTCTGAAGATTTGACAAGAATTGAAAAAGCGCTAGAAGAACTGAACACAGTTTGGAATGCCGCTTCTCAAGATATCTACAATGCATCGCAACAAGCGGGTAATGCAGGAGGAGGAGAGCCACAAGCAAATGCTACAACAGAAGAACCTGTTTCTGATGTTGAGTTCGAAGAGGTGAAAGACAACAAATAATTAAACTCGCTTTTGTTGCTGTGCTGCAAAGCATAGTAATATACTTCCCGCCAGCAATGGCGGGATTTTTTTTGTGGCGTATGCACTAAGCAGCGCACCGGGTCTTTCGCTGCAAGTCCTCGTTCCGCTATGCAGCTCCACTGTGGGCTTTCCGCTGCAGCCCCTTACGCAAATTGTACTTCAATAATAAATTATTCTGCAGTTAATATTGCTGCAGTTGAATTGAAACAAACCAGAGTATTCATTACTCGCAGTCGAGTGGAAACACCCTATCCGATGGCGAAACCGTCACTTCGACTTCCGAGGAGAAGTCTCATCTTCAAAGGCGATATTTCTCCTCGAAGACTCGGTCGAAATGAACTGTGTTAAATTCCAAATAAATTATCAAAAACTTATTTCTCTGTAGAAC
>ENA-UOYA01001812-UOYA01001812.1-activated-sludge-metagenome-genome-assembly--contig:-NODE-1812-length-21662-cov-7.713935_pt1 | contig 21662 bp, 14 predicted proteins | sample MGYA00238163_ERZ764804 | MGnify/ENA primary metagenome ERZ764804 (study PRJEB28919, sample SAMN05720223) | activated sludge metagenome | isolation source: Anaerobic digester | place: Hong Kong... | reverse complement strand
ACGGCACGTACAGCTCCTTCTTGCCCACCAGCTTCCAGTCGTAGCGGTCCATCGCGCCGTTGAACATGTCGGTCATGTCGTTGGTGCGCAGGCCGTCCGAAGCGGTACCGGGGTTGTCGTAGGCCACATTGGGCGCGCGGCGCACGCGGCGCTGGCCGGGGTTGTACACCCAGGCCTGGCGCGGCTCCTTCTTCGAATCCAGGGTCTCGTGCACCAGCAGCACCTGGCCGGCCAGGCGCGGCGGCGCGACCACTTCTTCGTAGAAGTACAGCAGGATGTTGTTGATGTCCTTCAGCGTGTTGCCCGGCTTGTAGTACAGGCCCAGGCCTTCCTCGCGGAAGCGGATCAGGGTGTACTGGCCGGAGGCGGTCGGCATGGCCTGGTTGTTCCAGCGCGCGAAGGCCACGCCCTTGAACTTGAGCTTGTGGTTCCAGATGGCTTCCATGCCGGCCTTGGCTGGATCCTTGTCCAGAATCGGGAAGGGGAAACCTTCGGCCACGTTGGCCACGCCTTCACCGTCGTTGGTGAGTTCACCCGTCGCGGCGTTCTTCAGCGTCATCTCGTAAGTGCGCTGCGGGAACGAGGCCGTGCGGCGCGTCTCGTACACCGGCATGCGCCAGTTCGGATACTTCTCGAACATGGCGATCTGGCCGGCCGACAGGTGCTCGGCGTACTGCTTGTAGTTCTTGCCGTCGATGGTGAACTTCACCTTGTCGTTCGGGAACGGGTCGGGATGGTGGTCGCCGACCTTGTAGCCCGACACGGGCTGGGTGATACCGCCTTTCCACTCCGGAATGGTGCCGTCCTTGTTGCCGGCGCGTTCCGCACCGACGGGCGTCAGCGGGGTGCTGTTGGCGCCGAGCTTGGCCACTTCGGCCTGGGGCGCCTTCGCCAGCGCCGCCGTGGACACCATCAGCGCGGCGATCAGGCCGGCAAGGGCGGTCTGCTTGAGCATGGTCATCTCGAATTCCTCCCGCGCTTAGAACGAGTACTTCACGGCCACGGACACGAAGTCGCGGTCGCCGATGAGGTTTAGGTTGCCGGCACCGAAGAAGCTGGTGTAGCTCAGATCCAGGCCCAGGTTGTTGAGATAGGTGGCTTCCGCACCGAGCGTGACCGACTTGCGTCCCTCGATGAAGCTGCCGCCGGGGCCCGGCGTGATGCCGTGCACGTCGTGGTTGAAGGCAACGCGCGGCGACACGGTGAACGCCGAGCCGAAGGCGTTGTTGTAGTCGGCGCGCGCCGCGATGCGGTAGCCCCAGGAGAAATCGGTGGGGAAGCCCTTGACCTGGGTGATCGGGTTGCGGCCGGCGCCGGTCAGCACGTCGTAGCCGCCGCCGGTGTCGGTGCCGTCACCCTGGAAGCGCAGGTTGTCGGGCAGCTGCGTCTTGTTGAAGCCGACTTCACCCACGACGGCAATCTGGTCGGCACCGAGGAAGTTGTTCGGACCGAACAGCTTGGTCGCCGTCATCTGGAACTGCGTCTGCTTGTGGCGCTCCCAGCCGCGGATCTCCTGACCCGGGCCGTACTGGCCGAGCTGCGAGACGAAGCGCTGGTAGGGTGCCGGGATCAGCGCGTTCAGCGGCGACAGGCCGGCGAACAGCAGTTCCACGTCGTCGATCTGGAACGGCGCATTGGGGCGGTAGGACAACTCACCCTGCAGGGCAACGCCGGAGCCCTCGAGCTGGGTGTTGAACGACACGCCGAACAGACGGATGTCTTCCGGATATTCGACGAAGTAACGACCCGTCTGCGGCGCCTGACCCGTCACCGAGATACCGCTGATCAGCGGCAGGCGGCTGTGGTAGTTCATGGCGTAGAAGCCGAACTCGGTGTTCTTCAGCCAGTCGGCGAAGTAGTGCGCCGCCACGCCGTACTGGCCCGAACTCTTCGGGTAGCGGTCCGGCGCGCGCGGGAAGGCACCGGCGCAACCCAGCGCCACGGCGGCCGGCGGCAGACCGGTGTCGCTGTGGGTGTAGTGCTTGTCGTTGCACACGTCGTAGTACAGGTCCGGATTCATCACCGGCTGCGGCAGCGTGCCGAAGTTCAGCATCACGTAACGACCGCCGAGGGTGGCGAAGTCGTTGGTGGAGAAGTAGGTACCGGCTGGCTCGGGTTCGGTCTGCTCGAACTCGAATTGGTAGAAGCCTTCCACCGAGAAGGCGTCGTTGATGTTGTACGAGCCCCACAGCATGTTCACCGGCAGGAAGGCTTCCTTCAGCTCGGCGCCGGCGACGCGCAGTTTGGACACGTCGACGGGGTTGATGACGTTGATGCCGCCCTGGATGAAGGTGCTTTCGCCCCAGCTCACCACCTGTTGGCCCAGGCGGATCGTGCCGCTCTGCTCGTTGATGTTGAAGTTGTGGAAGACGAAGGCGTCGAGGAAGCGCACTTCGTGGCCGACCTTCTTCTTGGCCTCCGAGGACAGGTCGTCGCGCTTGGCGTTCTCCCAGTCGTAGAAGCCGTAGCCGCGGAAGAAGCCGCCCCAGTTCTGGCCGTAGAGGATGTTCAGTTCGACCGTGGCCTTGAGGGCGTTGGAGACGACGTCGCCGCTGTACCACTTCTGATCGGCGTCGTCGGAATTCACCGACCAGCGCCCCTTGGACTCACGCTGTTGCGCGTTGGTCTTGGAGGAAGTGGTCGGGTCGAGGTTGGCCTTGCCGATGAGGCCGCGATCGGGATCCTGCACGCGCCAGGACACGCCGTAGGTCACGGTCGTGTTCACGGTGCCGTGGAAACCGTCCTGGTCGCCGAAGTCGATCGCCTGGGCCGGCGACATGGCGGCACCGGCGAGCGCAAAGGCCACCGCCAGCGCGATGGGCCGCAGGCGGGAGGGAGTCGGGTGGGTGTGGGTCATGGTGGTCATCCCTCTGCGCTTACTGCGTCTTGATCACGGATGTGTTGGTCACCTGCACGGCGTTGCCGCCGCTGACCAGCATGCTGGCCATTTCAGTCTGCATCTCCACGGTCACCGCCGGCGCCTGGGTCGGATCCAGCAGCGAGCCGTGGTTGCCCTGGGTGAAGCGCACCACACCGCGGATGCCGGTGGCGGACTGCGCGCTGGCCGTGATCGGCGCCAGGCCGAGCGCGGCGATCAGCGGCTCGGTGCCGGAGAGCGGCGCGCCTTGGACGCTGTTCGGAATCACCTGGTCACTGGTCGCGGCACTGGTGCCGACCACTTCCTGCAGGAGCACCTTGCGGTTGGCCAGGGCGTAGGCAAAGTTGATCGGATCGGCCGAATCCACCGCCTGCTGGGCGGCGCCGAAGAAGCGGTCGAAATCCGGCGTGTTGGGCTGCAGGCCGGCGGCGGCGAGGCCGGCGCGGATGCGCGGACCGAAGGTCGGCGAGGCGTTGAGCAGGCCCGGGATGCCGCCACCGGGCACGTTCAGCACCGCCGCCGCCACGGCCGGATTCACCGCCGTGAAGTCGGTACCGATGATGCCGCCCAGCGACTGGCCGACGAACTGGATTCGCGAACCGTCGAAGGCGGTGGTGCTGCCGTCGAGACTGATGGACGGGATGGCGCGCGAGAGCACGAGCAGGTCGGCCACCGCCTGGCGGATGTTGTCGCGCGAGGTCAGCAGGCTGGTCAGGTTGATGAAGTAGCTGCCCGACGCGTCGATCTTGCCGTCGGGACCGGCGGCGCCCGTGTCGTTGTTGCTGTAGTCGACGTCGAAGGTGCGCTCATGGGCGCCCAGCGCCGCAAACGGACTGTTGCCGATGTAGAACGGACTGGTCTTGTCGGTGATGCCGTGCAGCGGTGCATCGATGGCGATCACGGCGAAGCCCTGCGAGGCCAGCGTCTGCGCGATGGCGAAGGCATCGGTGCGGTTGCGCGTGATGCCGTGCTGGAAGATCACCACCGGCCAGCCAGCGGCCGGCTTGGTCTTACCCGAGGCGGCGTTGGGCAGGGTCAGCAGCACCGGGATCGTCTCGGTCTTGGTCGCCACCGGGAAGGGGTTGAAGGCGGTGACGTTGCGCGAGGTGGGATCCAGTCCGGCCTGATTGAAGGGCGCCACGTAGGCTCCCGGCGCGGCCTGCCAGAACGTGGTCAGGGGCGCGGTGGGCGCCTGCGCGCTGGGTGCGCCAAGGTAGTAGGGCACGTCGAGCGTGCCGATGTAGATGTTGGCGATCGGCGCCAGGCCGAGGCCGAGGTCACCGAGCGTCTTGCCGGTGTTGGCGAAGCGCGTGGTGGCCACGGGCGTCTGCGCGATCTTGCTGGCCAGCTGGCCGAGCACGGCCGTGGTCGACTGCGTGGTGGCCACCCAGCTCACCACCACCTTGTCGGGGCTGATGCCCTTGCTGGCCGCAGCGGCCAGCTGCGAATTGGTGAGCAGGCGCAGCGGCTCGAGCGCGCAGGCATTGGCATCCGGCAGCAGCGGCTCGGTCGACTTGCCGTTGACGCACAGCGCACTGGTGCGCTTGGCGAGGAAGTAGGTTGTATCCGGCGTGGCATCATTGCCGCTGGCGTCGGTCACGCCCGAGGTGACCACCGCCATGTAGCTGGTGAGCTGCTTCAGCGGCTTGGTCGGCACGATGGCGTAGGTGCGGCCGGAAGTGTCGGACTGCTGCGCCGCCACGACGAACTCGGCCGGCGAGGCCAGCTCGCGCGTGACCCCCGTGACGCCGCCGCCCGGGCCGGTCAAGGTGACCTCGAACACGCGCACCGTGCTGCCGCCGACCGCCGTGCCCGCCTTGGGCGCCGCGGAGAAGGAGAATGACCAGGGCGAGACCGTGCTCCAGCCATCCAGCGCGTTCAGCGCCACCTGCGGATCGCCGTAGTTGGCGGGATTCGCCACGGGGATATTGAGGGTGAGGTCCGTGGTGCCCGACAGCAGCAGGTTGTTCGGCAGCGGCACCACGCCGGCGGAGGGATCAAAGCGGGCAGTGATCACGCCAGTGGCCGGCGTACCGTTGCCGTTGGTCGCCGGCGGGGTGGGCACCGCGCGCGAGCTGTTGCTGCCACCGCCGCACGCGGCGAGCAGCACGGACGACAACGCCAATGCCAGAGTCAGTCGGGCCTGCATAGGGAATTCCTTCTTGCGGAATGGACGGTCCTGCCGCACGCGCCCGACGGGAAGAGGATTGACTGGCTCCTCCCGCCCGGCCGCGCGGCTTCGGTGTCCCGACCGGACCGCATCGGGACGAGTCTTGCGGCGCGATCTCCCCCGGGAAATCGCGCGCAACGGCAGCGGCATCTTAGGCAGTTCAAACGGCCGTTGGCAACGGCGGCTTAACGCTTACTTCCACCTCGGCGATTGCTGCGCCGCAGCATGCGCAGTCCGTGGAAATGGCAACAGATTGCTTTTTACATGGATGGCCGTGCCGGCCGGAGCGCCTGCGGCAGCCAATCCGCGGCCCGCGGCTGGAAGCCGCGGGGACTGATGCCCAATGCGCCCGCGGCCGCGGCATTGTCGACGACCAGATCGCGACGCAGGCGCGCCACAGCGCCCCGCCACGGCGCAGGCAGGACGGCGGCGGTACCGACCACGGGCAGGGGCACGGGCAGGCAGGGGACGCCCAGGCTGCGGCGCAGCCGCTGCAACAGGGCGCTGACGGGCAGCCGCTCGCCCCCGCCCAGCGCCAGGATGCGGCCGACTGCCGCAGGCCGTTGCCAGGCCGCCAGGCAGGCGACGGTCAGGTCCTCGACGTGCAGCGGCTGGCGCAAGCCGCTGGCCCAGGGCACCCAGGGAAACATGTGCAGGCGCCGCGCCAGTCCGGCCAGGCGAGTCAGGCTGCGGTCCCGCCCGGCGCCGTACAACAGGGTCGGCCGCAGCACGGTGCAGGCGATGCCGCGCGCATCGCAGGCGGCCAGCAGCGCCGACTCCGCTTCGCGCAGGCGGCGCGCCAGATCGCGCTCGGCGGGATCGGGTGACGCGGCCTTGGTGTCGGCACTGGTGGAAGACAGCGCCACCACGGCACGGGTGGCAGCTTGCGCGGCGACGAACCAGCGGGCGAAGCGGTCCAGCGGCCCCAGGCTGAAGATCACCGCACTCGGCGGTACGGAGGCGGGCATCCCGGCGTCGAGATCGGCCTGCAGCCAGTGCAGCGCGGCGCCATCGGCCCGCACCTGGCGCGACACCCCGAGCACGGACCGTTCCAGCGCGACCAGCCGCGGCAGCAGGAAGTCGCCGACCTGTCCGCTGGCGCCGAACACCAGCAGCGGCTCGCGGCCGGGCGCCACTCAGAAGCGGTGGGCGCCGAGCACCCGCGCCGGCAGGGCGCGCAGACGCGCCAGGAAGCTGGTCGACAGCTGCCGTGCGGAGGTGCCCGGCTCGGCTGCCGCGGCCGGCGCGACCTGGAAGCGCCGCGTCGCCAGCGGGTTGGACTTCAGCTGCCAGTAACGCCCCAGGGCGGAGTCAACCGAGAGCCGGCAGGAGCCCATGCGCACGGGCTTGAGCAGCATGCGGTAGACCTGCCCCTCGTTGATCAACTCGATCACGGTCTGCGCATTGGCGCGCTCGGTGACCACGACGGTGGCGATGTGCGGGTGGAACTGCTTGAGCGCCTTCAGCAGCGCCGTGAGGTCGCCGTGGCCGGTCTCGGTCTCGGAGATCACCACGCCGGTCTCGTGCTGCTCGAGGATCTGCAGGGCGCGCTCGGCGGTGTTGGCGAAACGCACCTGGTAGTGCGGCTGCAGGATCTCGCGCAGGCGCTGCTGCACCGTCGGGTCGTCCTCGATGACCAGGATGCCGACTTCCGATCGCACCAGCGCCTTGTCGGCCTCGCTGATCGGCTGGTCGGCGGCCAGCACCGGCGCCTCGCGCGCGATGCGGCCCGCCTCGAACACGAGGTTGCGCAGGTCGGCATTGACCCAGGGTTTGTTGACGAACCGATAGACCTCGCCCTCGTTGACCGAGCCGAGCACCGATTTCAGGTCGGAATAGCCCGTCAACAGGATGCGCATGGCGCGCGGATGCGAATGGCGGATCTCGCGCAGCACCTCCGCTCCCAGCACCTCTGGCATGCGCTGGTCACACACCACCACGTCGACGTCGTGCGCACCGGCCAGGCCAGCCGCCTCGCGCGGGTCGGCCGTGGTGTAGACCTCGACGTCACGGAACAGCGCCTTCAGGGCTCGCAGGATGCGCGCCTCGTCGTCCACGAACAGCACGCGCAGCGGCCCTGTCGCCACTGCCGCGCGCATCGGCACGAGGTCTTCGTTCATTGCACCCCCGCCGCGGCCAGCGCCGCCTTGGGCGGCTCGACCGGCAGGGCCACGGTGAACTCAGTGCCCTTGCCCGGCGTCGTGCGCACCTTGATCGAGCCGCCGTGCGACTTGACGATCTTGTGCACGATGGCGAGACCCAGGCCGGTGCCTTCGCCGGGCGCCTTGGTGGTGAAGAAGGGATCGAAGATCTTCGGCAGCACATCGTCCGGTATGCCCGGCCCGTTGTCGGCGAAGCTCACTTCCACGCTGCCGTCGGCGGCGCGCGAGGCCACGGTGAGGCGACCGGCATCGCCCATGGCCTGGGCGGCGTTGGTGATGAGGTTGAGGAATACCTGGTTGATCTGCGAGGGCATGCAGCGCACCTTCGGCACGGCACCCAGGTTGCGCACCACTTCGATGCGGTCGCGCAGCTGGTGGCGGGCGATGGTGAGGGCGCTCTCCACGCCTTCGTTCACATCCATCGTATCCATGCCGTCGCGGTCGAGGCGCGTGAATCCCTTGAGGTTCTGCACCAGTCCGGCGAGCTGGGTGATGCCTTCGCGCGAATCATTGAGCAGTTCCTTGGCTTCCTCCACGAGCGGGCTCTTCATGACCACCGCGCGCGCCTCGAACAGCTTGCGCCGCGCGTCCTCGACGTGCTTCACGAGCTTGTCCAGCGAGGCCTTGTCGGCGCCGAAGATGAGCTCCACCGGCTGCAGGCAGTACTGCACGGCCGCGTCGTAGTCCTTGACCTGCTTGCGGTAGTCGTCGAACAGGTCGCCGACAACCTCGACGTTGCTCTTGACGAAGCCCAGCGGCGTGTTCAGCTCGTGCGCCACCCCGGCGACCATCTGGCCGAGCGACGCCAGCTTGGTGGTGTGGATGACCTGCGCCTGGCTGGACTGCAGCTGCTTGAGCTCGGCGGCGGCCTTGGCGTGCTGCTCGAGCAGCACCGCGTTCTCCCTGCGCTGGCGTTGCGCCGCCACGCCCAGGGCAATGGCGGCTGCAAGCAGCAGGAGCAAGGCAACGATGTAGGCGATTTCCATCCTTCACCCTCCGTGGCAGGAGTATAGCGACAGCCCACCGCCGCGAACGTGCGCCAGGGCGCCACCCATCGGCGTGGGCGTGACGCGCTTCACCGAACGCGCGGCCACCGGCTCAGGCCGCGGCGAGCCAAGCCTGCCACAGGAAGAAGGCCAAGTAGGCCAGCAGCAGGATGGCGCCCTCGCGGCGCGACAACTGTGCGTCGCCGCGCAGCATGGGATAGAGCGCCAGGGCGAGCAATGCGAGGGCGGGCAGTTCGACCTCGACGAGCTGGCGCGGCACCGCGATGGGTCCCCACAGGGCGCTGGCTCCTAGCACCAGGGTGAGGTTGGCCACGCTGCCGCCGATGACGTTGCCCAATGCCAGGTCGCCGTGGCCGCGCCGTGCCGCCAGGGCGGCGGTCAGCAGCTCCGGCAGCAGCGTGCCCAGGGCGACGAGGGTCAGGCCGACCCGCAGATCCGACCAGCCCCAGATGCCAGCGAGCTGGGTGGCGGCGTGCACCGCGTGCAGGCTGCCGAATCCCAGCAAGGCCACGCCCACGGCGATGCGGAACAGCGCCAGTCCGGTCCCGGGTCGGGACGCCGCGGCGGCGGCGAAGACACGCTGCACGTCGGCCGATTCGCGCCCCGCGCGCGCCAGCACCAGCACCAGCGCCACGCCGCCGAGCGCCAGCAAGACCGCGGCATCGAAGCGGGTCAGCACGCTGTCGCCCCCCAGTAGGCCCAGGATCACCGTGCAGGCCACCACCAGCGGCAAGAGGACGACGCCCAGGCGCAGCCCGACGGCGAAGGGCGCAACCAGCGCGGCCACACCGAGCACCAGGCCGAAGTTGGCGATGCTGCTGCCAACGGCATTGCCCAGGGCAATGCCCGCATGTCCGGCACGCATGGCGGCGAGGTTGACCGCAAGTTCCGGCAGGGACGTCCCCAGGCCCAGCACCACCAGTCCCACCAGGAAGGGGCGCACGCGCAGCGCCAGGGCCATGCCGGCCGCGCCCCGGAGCAGGGAATCCGCGCCCAGCAACAGCAGCACCGCCCCCAGTGCGAACCAGCCCGCCTGCATCAGCATATGTCCTCCCCCCGGATCGGCCGCGTTGCGGCCGCCCGCAATCCGCGCAAGCCTGCCACGTGCCGTCGGTCACTGGCAAAGGCCTGCCGAGGCGATGCTAAGCTGCCGCCGCCGCCCCTCCCCGGAGAGACTGCATGATCGCGCGCATCTGGCGTGGCCTCACCGCGGCCGACAAGGCCGACGCCTATGTGGCCTACTTCAACCAGACCGGCCTGCGGGACTTCGCCATGACGCCTGGTAATCGCGGCGTCTACCTCGTGCGCCGCAGCGTTGGGGACCGCTGCGAGTTCCAGATCATCTCGCTATGGGATTCGATGGACGCGGTTCGCCGCTTTGCCGGTGAGGACACCGAGCGCTCGCGCTACTACCCCGAGGACGAGCAGTTCCTGCTGGAGATGGAACCGCTGGTGCGCCACTACGACGTGGCCGAATTCCTGCGCGACCCGGCGCCGAACTTCGACCGGGAATGATCGCCCTCCCGCGGCGCCGCGGGAGGGCGCAAGACCGCCTCAGCGCAGCTCGCAGAAGCAGTAGGCGAACACTGCCGGCTTGCCGGCGCGCACCTGCTGCAGCAGGCGCAGCGGACGGCGCAGGTCCACGTCGGCGAGCAGCGAGGCGTGTGACCAGGGCAGGTCCAGGCGCGCAACGACGCGGGCCAGCGCGCTGTCACTGAAGCCGAGCAGGAAGCGGTCGAGCGTGCCCAGCGGGCGCTCCACATAGCGCAACTGGTAGTCCTTGCCGATGCGCGCGCTCTCCGCCGCCGCGGCGACCGCCTCGCGCAGACCGCCCAGCTCGTCCACCAGACCGCGTTCCTTGGCCTGAGCGCCGCTCCACACGCGGCCGCGGGCGATCTTGTCGATCTCCGCCGCGTCCTTGCCGCGCGCCGCGGCGACGCGGCCGATGAAATCCTGGTAGCCCTTGTCGATCACCGCCTGGATCACCTCGCCCACCTGCGGATCGAGCGGGCGCCGGATGTCGAAGGCCCCGGCGAAGGAGGTGGTGCCCACCCCGTCCACGCGCACGCCGAGCTTGGCCAGGGTGTTGGGCACATTGACGAACATGCCGAAGATGCCGATCGAGCCGGTGATGGTGGTGGGCTCGGCGTAGATGCGATCGGCGTTCATGGCGATCCAGTAACCACCGGAGGCCGCCACGTCGCCCATGGACACCACCACGGGCTTGCCTGCGGCGCGGGTGAGCTCCACTTCGCGCCGGATCTGCTCGGAGGCGAACACCTCGCCACCAGGCGAGTTCACGCGCAGCACCAGCGCCTTGACGTTGTCATCCTCGCGCGCGGCACGCACCAGCTGCGCGGCGGACTCGCCGCCCACCGTGCCGGGCTGCTGCTCGCCGCCGATGATTTCGCCCTCGGCCACCACCACGGCAACGCTCGGGCGCGCGTCCGGCAGTGCGGCGCGGTTGAGCAGCGCCAGGTAGTCGCGGAAGTCGACCTGGCGGAAGTCGCGCCCGCTGTCGTCCTTCGCGCCTTTCGCCATGAGCATCTCGCGCGCCTGATCGCGCGTGGCGAGCTGGTCCACCAGGTTGCCGGTCAGGGCCAGCCGCGCCAGGTCGCCGCCGGCGGCGCGCAGGGACTGCGGCAGGTTCTCGATACCCGCTTGCAGCGCGCCCTTGGGCAGGCTGCGGCGTGCGCTGACCTCGGCGACGTAGTCCTGCCACAGGCCGTTCAGCCAGAAGTAGTCGGCTTCGCGGGCCTCCTTCGAGGCGCCGTTGAGCACGAAGGGCTCGGCCGCGGACTTGTACTCGCCCACGCGGAACAGGTGCACCTCAACCGCGAGCTTGTCCAGCAGCTCCTTGAAGTAGCTGCGATAACTGCCGAAACCCTGCAGCAGCACGGCGCCGTCGGGATGCAACAGGATGCGGTCGGCGTGCGTGGCGAGCAGGTACTGCGCCTGGTTCATGCCGTCGGACACGGCGACGACTTCCTTGCCGGCGGCGCGGAAACGGTCCAGGGCGGCGCCCAGTTCGCGGATCGTGGCCAGGCCGACGCGGCCGATGTCGTCCGGGCGCAGCACGATGCGCTCGATGTTGGCGTCCTTGGCGGCGGCATCGATCACTCGCAGCAGGTCGCGCAGCTGCACCTCCTTCACGTCGTCCCCGAGCAGGTGCGCCACCGCGCGCGCGCCGGGGTCGGCGCGGTACTGCTCGACGATGTCGCCGCGCGGCGCCAGCACCAGCGCGGTGCGCGGCGACAGGTGCGGGGCGCCGCCGAGCAGGGCGCCGACCAAGGCCAGGAGGAACACCAGGAAGATCGCATTGAGGACCAGGCGCCGGGTGAAGTTCAACCCGGCCCACAGGCCGCCGAAGAAACGCCGGATCAACCCGGGCCGCGGGGTGTCGTTCATGCAAGACCGCTCCAGAATGTGAGGCCAGGCCGCGCCACCTGCCGCGGCTTGCGGAAAATCGGGGCAGGCGGCCGGCCCGGCCGGCGACGCTCGCGCTTCCGCAGCGCCTGCGCGTGCCGCGCCGCGCCGCTGAGGCTGCAGGTGCTACACAGCCTAGCCCAAGCCTGCCCGGGCGGCACGCGCCGCAAGTCAGGGGTCAGGGTGAAGGCGTCGTCGCGGCCGCCGCGCGCTGCGCGACGTAACGCGCCGCCAGACGGCGAAAACGCAGGAACAGGAGCAGCGCCGCCATGCTCAGCCCGGCGATCAGCCCCATCCACATGCCGCGCGCGCCCAGCTCCTGGCGGAAACCCAGCCACCAGCCGGTGCCCATGCCTACGCCCCAGTAGGCGAAGGTGGTGATGAACATGGGTACGCGCGTGTCCTTGAGGCCGCGCAGTGCGCCGTTGGCCGCCACCTGGATGCCGTCGGAGAACTGGAACAGCCCGGCCAGCAGCATCAGTTGCGCCGCCAGGGCGATCACCGCTGCGTCCCCGGTGTACAGGGCAGCGATGCGCTGCGGCAGCAGCAGCATGGCCAGCGAGGACACCGCCTGCGTGGCGAAGGTCAGCGCGATCCCGACCTGCCCGGCCAGGCGCACGCCGAGCGCATCGCCGCGACCGACGGCGTGCCCCACGCGCACGGTGATGGCCATGGCCAGGCCCAGCGGCAGCATGAAGGCCACTGAGGCCACATTGAGTGCCACTTGGTGCGCCGCGACCACGGTTTCCCCCAGGCGGCCGATGAGCAGGGCCACGGCGACGAACAGGCCGGCCTCCATCAGCAGGGTGACGCCCATGGGCACGCCCACGCGCAGCAGTTCCGCCAGCGCGCTCCAGCGCGGCGGATCGGGCCGAGCGAACAGTTGCAGGGCGCGGTACTGCGGCCGCCAGCGCAGCCAGGCGAACCAGGCCAGGGCCTGCAGCCACAACACCGTGGCGGTGGCCGCTCCGCTGCCGCCGGCGCCGTGGGCGGAAAAGCCCAGGCGCCCATACATCAGGGCCCAGCCCACCGGCAGCAGCAAGACCAGTCCGAGCAGGCTGAAGTACATGGTGGGACGCGTGTAGGCCAGGCCCTCGGACAGCCCGCGCGCGACGAACACCAGGGCGAGTGCCGGAGCCCCCCAGGCCACGCCGCGCAGGAAGGCCGCCGTATCCGCCTGCAGCCGGGGATCCACTCCGATCAGGCCGAGCAGACTCGGCCCGAGGAAGCGCACCGCCAGCAACAGCAGCAGGCCCAGGCCGAGCGCCAGCCACAGCGCCTGGCGAAACAACGGCGCAATGTCGCCATATCTCCCGCCGCCGGCCAGCTGCGCGACCGAGGGTGGCAGGGCCAGCATCACACCGATCACCGCCACGAGGGCCAGGGTCCAGACGCTGCCGCCGACGGCCACCGCGCCCAGGGTATGCGCGTCCAGATGCCCTGCCAGCACGGCGTCCACCACGTTCATGCCCACGGCCGAGAGCTGACCCGCCATCAAGGGCAGGGCCAGGCGCAGCAGGGCGCGGGCCTCCGCGGCGGCGCGGGGAGGCGGCGTGGTGGGACTGTCGAACATGGATGCCGGGGGCCGGAACGGCGGCCCGCCAGTGTAGCCCATGCCGTCGCCCGGACCGGCACCGCGGCAGGACCGGCCAAGCCACCGCGGCAGACCCGGCGGCGTTGCAGTTCGGGTACGCTTCCGGCCCCCTGGACCCCACGGCGTGCGGCTCGCCCTTCGCACCGCGCGCCGAAGGAACGCCGCGTCCCGATGAGCGAGACCACCACGCCCGAACAGCCGCGCTGCGCCAACTGTGGCGCACCGCTCCATGGCGATTTCTGCTACGCCTGCGGCCAGCCCGTGAAAGGCCTGATCCGCCACCTGTCCGGCGTGGTGGGTGACTTCCTCGACAGCGTGCTCAACCTGGATTCGCGCACGTTCCGCTCGCTGGGCCCCCTGTTCTGCCGACCGGGCTACCTGACCCTGGAATACTTCGCCGGTCGCCGCGTGCGCTACGTGACGCCCCTGCGGCTGTTCTTCTTCCTGTGCGTGGTTGCCTTCTTCGCCGCCCAGTTGTACCTCGACGCCAGCGGCAACGACGGTGCCCGGCTGTTCGAGCGTGACCGCGGCGAGCATAGCGCCAGCATTGCCGGCGCGCAGACTCCCGAGGAAGTGCAGCAGCGCCTGGACCATGCCCTGGCCGGCATGGACAAGAGCCTGCAGACGCCCGGCATGCCCGAAAGTGCACGCACGGCCGTGCGCAACGCCGAAACCGCCGTGCGCAAGCAGGCCGAGCGCCGCCTCGCCTACCTGAAATCGGTGCAGGAGGCCCGCGCCCACAACCAGCCGCTGCCACCCGAACCGGATGCAGACGCTGACGAGGACGTACTGAGCTTCGACGGGACGCCCTGGGACCCCAAGGCGCATCCCATTGCCATCGCTTGGCTGCCCAAGCTCGGCAACGACAAACTCAATGACATGGCCGGACGCATGCGCGACAACCTGCGGCGCGCCAAGCAGGAGCCCAAGCGCCTGGTCACGGGCCTGTTCGGCGTGCTGCCGCAGACGTTGTTCGTGCTGATGCCGCTCTTCGCCGTCCTGCTCAAGGTCGTCTACTTGTTCAAGCGACGGCTGTACATGGAGCACCTCATCGTGGCCCTGCACAGCCACGCCTTCATATTCGCCGCGCTGCTGCTGATGGCCCTGCTGGGCCTGGCACAGATCTGGCTGAAGGACGTGGCGACGTGGGCCGTGACGCCGCTGGGTTGGGCCGTGACGCTGACCGCGTGGTGGATCCCCCTGTACCTGCTGCTGATGCAGAAGCGCGTCTACCGCCAGGGCTGGACCATGACCGTGCTGAAGTTCGGGCTGATCGGCACCTGCTACAGCATCATGATCGTCCTCGCGCTGGCTGCCGCCTTCGTGGTCAGCCTGGCGGTCGAGTAGTCCGTCCTCCCTCAGGGCGTCCCGGCAGGGCGGGGCACTTGCGCCAGGCGCGCCGCGCGTTGCTCGGGCGTCGCGCCCAGCAGCTCGCGCCGGAAGGCGTCGCGCTCCGCATCGGGCAGGCGGCGCCACTCGCGGCGGAAGGCGCGGCGCTGGTCGGGAGTCAGGGCGCGCAGCATCTCGCGCGTAGCCGGCCGTTCGGCCACCGGTATGCGGTCGAAGAATTCGCGGATGACCTCGGCGCGCGCGCCAGCTCCCGCACCCTGGCGGAAGGCCTGGCGTTCCTGCGGCGAAAGGCGCTGGTACTGTTCGCGCAGACGCTCGCGCTCCGGCGCCGGCAGGGCACGGAAGCGCTGGAAAGCCGCGCGCAGGCGCTGCTGCTCGTCCGGCGGCAGCGCCTTGAATTCCGCCACGCGCCGGCGCAGGGCCTGGCGCTGCTCGGGCGTCATGGCGGCCCAGCGCTGCAGACGCTGGCGCAGTTCCTCGCGCTGCGCCGCCGGCAGGTCGGCCCACTGCCGCGCGCGCTCGCGCAGGCGCTGCTGCTGGTGCGGCGACAGGCGCGGCCACTGCGTCTGCAGCGGGCCGAGCAGGTCTTGTTCGGCGGTGCTCAGGTCCGACCAGGACAGGGGGACCGCCGTCTGCTCCGTAGCGCCGGCGGGCGCAGGGGGCTGCGCCCACGCGCCACCCGCCAGACCCAGGGCCAGCACCAGCAGGCAGGTGCGCGCCGTCCGTGCTGCGTTGGGCCTAGCCATCCTGCGCTCCCTGGGCGTCGAGCCAGGCATAGAAATCGAGATCCTGCACCAGATCGGCGGCATCGTCGGCGCCCAGCAGCTCGGCGTCGCTCTCGGTCGCTGCCGGCGCGGGCGCGGCGGGCGGCGGCTGCGCCTGTGCCAGCACCGCTGTCGGCGCGGAAGGCGCGCGCGGCCCCAGGGAAAGCAGGGCGACGGCGCACGCCGCGGCGACCGCCACGCCCGCAGCCCAAGGCCAGGCCGCGCGCTGCGGCTTGCGATGCCGGGCAACGGCGGCCTGGCGCGCCCGATTCAGGCGCGACAGGGTGGGCGCATCCAGGCCTTCGCTGCCGGCCTCCAGCAGGTCGCGGGCCTGCTCCAGCCATGCGGGTCGCTGTTCGTTCATTGGTACACCTCCAGGGCGCGACGCAGGGACGCCAGCGCGCGGAACAAGTGGGTCTTTACGCTGCCCTCACTGCAGCGCATGGCCGTGGCCGTCGCCGCCACATCCAGGCCCTCCCACACGCGCAGCAGGAAAGCCTGGCGCTGGCGCAAGGGCAGATCGCGCAGGGCGCCGTCGAGCGCACCTGCCGCCTCGGTACCGGCCAGACGCGCCAGTGGTCCCGGGTCGTGCGGATCGGGCGCTGCCGCGACTGGGTCGTCCTCGTCGTCCTCGTCGCCGCGGCGCAGCCAGGCCACCAGCCAGCGCCCGCGTACCTGCTGGCGCCGGTGCCAGTCGGTGATGCGGCTGTCCAGAACGCGGTAGAACAGCGGTGCCCAGTCGGCGGTCGGCTTGTCCGCGTAGTGACGGACGAAGCCGAACATCGCCTCCTGCACCAGGTCGAGGGCCTCCTCACGCTGACCCACGGCCAGCTCCGCCATGCGCAGTGCGCGCCGCTCGACCGAGCGCAGAAAGGCATCCAGGGCGCCCGCAGCCGCAGCCCGGCCCGATTCATCGATCCGCATCCAGCCTCGCCCGTCCGCGCGTTCCACGAGTGTCGTCATTGTAGAGGTCGCCATGCGGCATCCGGACCGTGCAACGCAGCCGCCGCCGCGGGGTTGACAGCGCGCAAACACCGACGGATTGCGGGCGGAGAGCAAAAGGCTTGCCTGTCAAGCGTTGTGCACAGGGCCAGGAGCGGTGTCTTCCGGCTGCAGCATTTCCGCGGCAATTTCGTGACGCCGACCAAAAAAGCTCTCCATGCCCATGTTTCTCAAAGGTTTTACGGGTTTGATCAAATCTTGACCAAGTCCGGCACGAGGGCGATTTCCCGGGCCTCGGCGGCACTTCGCCGGGTGTCGATCCACAAGCTTATCCACAGGTCTTGTGGATAAGGATGTTTTACTCGCCATTACAATCCTCTAGGAGACATTCTTTACAGGTTTGACAAGTCTTGGCGGTCGGGGCGGCGGACGGTGTCTCACGTAGACTTCCCGCCCCATGCCTGCCGCACTGCCACCGATCCTGCGCATCGCCTTGCCGGTGCCCCTGCCACAGCTCTTCGACTACCGCAGGCCGGCCGGCGGCGAGGCCATCGTCGCCGGCATGCGCGTGCTCGTTCCCTTCGGCCGCGGCCGCCGTGTGGGCGTCGTCGTGGATATCGCCGACCGCAGCGAGGTGCCTGCCGGCCGCCTCAAGTCGGCCCTGGCCTGCCTGGATGAGCGGCCAACGCTGGACGCCGAACTCCTGGCCAGCCTGCAGTGGGCGGCACGCTACTACCAGCATCCGCTGGGGGAGGCGCTGGAGACCGCCCTGCCGGCGACCCTGCGCGAAGCCCGTCCCCTGCCACCGCCCGGGCAACGCGCCCTGGCCTTGACCGCGGCCGGCCGCGCGGCCCAGGCGCAGCCCGCCCCGCGCGCCGGCACCCGGCTGCGCCGCCTGCTCGACCTTCTGCACGATGGCCCGCGCACGGCCGCCGAGCTCACCGGGAGCCTGCCCGGCTGGCGCGAGAGTGCCGGCGTCCTGCGCGCGCGCGGCCTGGTTGCGGAGTGCTTTCTGGCCGACTCGCCCGTGCCGCGCATCGCCATTGAGGGGCCGCCGCAAACCGCCGAACAGCAGGCCGCCATCGGCAGCGTCGCCGCCGCCTTCGGGCAGTACCGTCCCTTCCTGCTGGAGGGCGTGACCGGCAGCGGCAAGACCGAGGTCTATCTGGAGCTGGCGCGGCGCGCGCTCGCGCTCGGTCGCCAGGTGCTGGTGCTGGTGCCGGAGATCGGCCTCACGCCGCAGACCCTGCGCCGCTTCCGCGAGCGCCTCGGCGTACCGGTCGCCGCGCTGCACTCGGGCCTGGCCGATGGCGAGCGCGTGCGCGCCTGGCTGGCGGCGGCCCGGGGCGAGGCCGGCGTGGTGCTGGGCACGCGCTCTGCCGTGTTCACGCCCCTGCCCCGCGCCGGGTTGATCGTGGTCGACGAAGAACATGACGCGTCCTACAAGCAGCAGGACGGCTTCCGCTACCACGCCCGCGACCTCGCCCTGGTGCGCGCCCGCGCCCTGGGGGTGCCGGTGCTGCTGGGCTCGGCCACGCCCTCGCTGGAAACGCTGGCCAATGTTGCCGCGGGCCGCTACGCGCGCCTACGCCTGACGGCACGCGCCGGCGCGGCGCGGCCGCCGGCGGTGCGCATCGTGGACCTGCGCCGCGGGCGTCTCAGCCACGGGCTGAGCGGCGAGCTGGTTGCGGCCCTGGGCGACTGCCTCGGACGCGGCGAGCAGGCCCTCGTGTTCCGCAACCGGCGCGGCTTCGCTCCGGTGCTGCTGTGCCACGACTGCGGCTGGCACGCAGACTGTCCGCGCTGCGACAAGCCGATGACGCTGCATCGCCGGCCACCTCACCTCGCCTGCCACCACTGCGGCGCACAGCAAGCGGTGCCGGTCGCCTGTCCGCTGTGCGCGAGCCTGGCGCTGCAGGCGCAGGGCCAGGGCACCGAGCGCCTTGAGGAAGCGTTGCTGACGCTGTTCCCCTCGGCCGAGGTAGTGCGCATCGACCGCGAGACCACGCGCCGCAAGGACGCACTCGAGAGCCTGTTGGCCCGTGTGGGGCCCGAAGCACCCGGCATCTACGTCGGCACACAGATGCTGGCCAAGGGTCACGACCTGCCCAACCTCACGCTGGTGGGTCTGCTCGGCGTTGACGAAGGCCTGTTCAGCGTCGACTTCCGTGCGGCCGAGCGGCTGGGGCAGCTGGTGACCCAGGTGGCGGGGCGGGCGGGGCGCGCCGGCAAGACCGGCACCGTGCTGCTGCAGACCCACCATCCGGACCATCCGCTGCTGCAGACCCTGCTGCATGGCGGCTACACCGCCCTGGCCGAGCGCCTGCTGGCGGAACGCCGCGAAACGGAGTTGCCCCCCTACGCCCACCTCGCGCTGTTGCGCGCGGAAGCAAGCGACGCCGCGCCCGTGCAGACCTTTCTGACGGCGGCGCAGGCGCGGTTCGGCGAGCCCGCCGGCGTGCTGGCGCTGGGGCCCCTACCGGCGCCCATGCCGCGGCGAGCCGGGCTGCACCGCGGCCAATTGCTGCTGTCGGCGCGCGAGCGTAGCGCCCTGCAGGCCGTGCTCGGGGACTGGCTCGCGCAGCTGCGCGCCCTGCCCGAGGCGCGCCGCGTGCGCTGGTCGATCGACGTGGACCCCATCGACCTCTACTGAGCCTCGGCCTGAGGGTCCGGCAAAGTGAAGAATTGGGGCCAGCGCCCCAGCAGCCCCCCGTCGCGAGGCCGATCGGATGCTAGGCCTGGGGTCGCGGGACGCGATGGGCGGGCACTCGGGGTGCCGGTCGCGTCCCGGACTCAGTGACAGGGGAAAATCCATGACATTCCGGCGCGCGCTGTTCCGGGCGGGGGCGTTGATCGCCACCCTGCTCTGCAATTCCATATCACCCCTCCTGGCCCAGCAGGCCCCCGCGGGGGCGGAGATCCCGGGCGAACGCCTGCCCGCCGCTCCGTCCGTGGCGGAAAGCACCGCCGACATCATGCTGCGCCAGTCGGTCACACCGCCGAGCTTCGCGCCACGCGTCAAGGTCGAACGCGAACTGGAAGTGGACCGGCAGGCCAACCCCTACGCGCCCAGCGTGCCCTATTGGCCCTACAACAAGGGCGGCAATGGACCGGAGTACGCGCCGGCACCGAACGCGCCGCAGACCGTGTCTCTCTCGTTCGACGGCGCGACACTGGCGGATACGAGCGCCTTCCCGCCGGACACGATGGGCACCGTGGGACCCACGCAGTGGGTCACCTTCGTCAATGGCCGCATCCGCACCTTCACCAAGGCCGGCGTGGCCGACGGCGTGATCAACGCCAGTCCTGACGTGTTCTTTGCCTCGGTGATGACGCCGATCGGCGGGACCATCACGGACAACTTCACCAGCGACCCGCAGGTGCGCTACGACCGCTTCACCGCGCGCTGGTTCATGAGCATCATCGACGTGCCCTGCACCAGCAGCGGCTGCGGCAGCGGCAACAACCGCTGGCTGCTCGCCGTGAGCGACACGAGCACGATCACGGCATCGACCGTCTGGAAGTTCTTCTACGTCACGCCTGACACGACCAATTTCTGCGACTACCCCTCCCTGGGCATCGACACCAACGCCCTGTACTTCGGCTGCAACATGTTTTCCAGTGCGGGTTTTGTCGGCACAAACGCCTATGTGGTGCAGAAGAGCTCAGTGCTGGGCAGTGGCCCGATCGTCAGCACCAGGTTTTCGGTTGGCACCAGCTCGGCCGGCATCTACACCCCGCGCGGCGTGGACAACCTCGACGCCACGGCCAGCGCCGGCTACTTCGTTGGCACCGACCTCGCGGCATGGAGCACGATCGACTTCCGTCGGGTCAACAATCCAGGCAGCACATCGCCTACGCTCTCGGCCCTCATCCAAGTGACGGTGCCAACCACCAACACCAATATCCCCGTGGCCCATGCCGGCAATACCGGTGGCAACAACGGCCGCCTGGATTCGCTGGACGACCGCCTGTTCGCCGCCACGATCCGCAACGGCCACCTGTGGACCGCGCACAACTTGCGCGTCACTGCCACAGGTGTGGCCGGCACCACCAACGGCCGCATGGCCGCCCGCTGGTACGACTTCACCAACCTCACCGCCACCCCCACCCTGAACCAATCGGGCACGGTCTACGACAGCGCCGCCACCTTGGCCGCGGCACTGCAGTACTGGATCCCCAGCATCGTGGCCAGCGGCCAGGGCCATGCGGTCATCGGCTTCAGCCTGGCAGGCACGCCTTCCGGCGCCACGCCTGCCTTCACCGGCCGTCTGTCCGGCGACACGCTGGGCAGCATGTCCGGCATCCCGGGCACGGGGGTGGTGCAGACCGGTACCACCGCGGCCAGCTACAACCCGCCGAGCGATCCGGGCGGCACCAGCGGCCGCCGCTGGGGCGACTACTCGTTCACCGCGGTGGATCCGCTGGACGACATGACCATCTGGACGACGCAGGAATACAACCAGGCCAGCAACAGCTACGCCGCGCGCGTGACCAAGCTGCTGGCGCCGCCACCTGCAACGCCCACCTGCTCGTCCACGCCGATCAACTTCAGCGCCGGCACCGGCAATGTCGTCATCAATGCCACGTCGACGGCGGGCTCCGGGTTCTACGACCCGGGTGCCAACCTGCCCGCGCCCGCCCTTCCGTTCAACCACATCAGCGCCACGGTGTCCGGCGGCGTGACCGTCAACAGCGTGACGTACAACTCGCCGACGCAGGTGACGCTCAACATCACCGCCGCCACGGCAGGTCTGCGCAACGTCACCATCACCAATCCCGATGGCCAGAGCGTGACCGCCAACGGCTGCATCAACGTCACGGCCGCCAATTACACGATCGGCGGCAGCGTCAGCGGGCTGACCGCCTCTGGCCTGGTGCTGGCCGTCACCGCGGGCAGCCAGACCGTCAGCGTGCCCTCCGGGGCGACCAGCTATGTCTTCCCCACCGCTCAGCCGAACGGCACCGCCTACACCGTCAGCGTGCAGACCCAGCCGACCGGGCTGACGTGCTCGGTGAGCAATGCCTCGGGAACGATCAGCGGGGCCAATGTCGTCAATGCGAACGTCGCTTGCAGCGTCAGCCAGTACACGGTCACGCCCAGCGCCGGCACGGGCGGCAGCATCGCGCCCAGCACGCCGCAGACCGTGAACTACAATGGCACCGCGCAGTTCACGCTGACGCCGAGCACCGGCTACCACCTCGTCAACGTCACCGGCACCTGCCCGGCCGGCTCGCTCAGCGGCAACCTCTGGACCACCGGCGCCATCACCGCCAACTGCACCGTCGTGGCCAACTTCGCCATCGACACCTTCACGGTCACGCCCAGCGCCGGCACGGGCGGCAGCATCGCGCCCAGCACGCCGCAG
>ENA-UOYA01001810-UOYA01001810.1-activated-sludge-metagenome-genome-assembly--contig:-NODE-1810-length-21684-cov-69.006427_pt1 | contig 21684 bp, 20 predicted proteins | sample MGYA00238163_ERZ764804 | MGnify/ENA primary metagenome ERZ764804 (study PRJEB28919, sample SAMN05720223) | activated sludge metagenome | isolation source: Anaerobic digester | place: Hong Kong... | reverse complement strand
AAATTGAAGTTTGGTTTAACGGACGCAAAAAAGTTTAAGAAAATCAGAGAATAAAAATTCCCTGATTATTTAATTTACTTAACAATAATTCTAAATTGCACGGCGTTTAAAGCTGCGGACGCCTGTCAATAATTCTCTTTGCCTTTCCTGCGGTCCTCTCTATGCTGCCTTTCTCCAGCAGTTCGACGTTTGTGCGGATATTGAGAACAGCTTTGAGTTCATGCTGGACGTGGTCCTGGACAGCTTTAAGGTCTTTGAGGTCGCCAGTAAAGGCATTATCTTCAAGTTCGACCTCGATTGTGAGCTCGTCTAACATGTGTTTGTTACGGTCGAGGATGAGCTGGAAGTGTTCTCCTACCTGAGGAATTCTTGAGATTACGTCCTGGATCTGGGAGGGGAAAACGTTGATACCCCTCACGATCAGCATGTCGTCTGCCCTGCCCATGAGGCGGGAGATTCTTGTGGTTGTCCTGCCGCAGTCGCATTCGGACTCGAGGAGTTTTGTCATGTCGCCTGTGCGGTATCTGATGTTGCAGAAGCCTTCCTTGTTGATGGAGGTGAGGACGAGTTCTCCTTTTTCACCTTCGGATACCTGTTCCCCATTTTCGTCAAGGACTTCTACAAGGAAGTTGTCGCTCCATATGTGCAGGCCGTTCTGTTCCTGGCATTCGAAGCCTACGCCGGGCCCGAACATTTCGGATAAGCCGTAGCAGTCATAGGCTTTGAGGTTGAGCCTCTTTTCGAGCTGTTTGCGGGTGTTTTCTGACCAGGGTTCACCGCCGAAGATGGCTGCTTTTAAGGAGAGCTTGTCTATAAGGCCAAGTTCTTCTGCGGTTTCTGCCAGGTAGAAGGCATAGGAAGGAGTGCAGTGGACTGCGGTTACCCCGAAGTCTATCATCATTTCGAGCTGTCTGGCAGTGTTTCCTGTTGCTGCAGGCACAATCATGGCTCCCATTCTTTCAACGCCGTAGTGGAAGCCGAGCCCGCCTGTAAAGAGCCCATAATTCATGGAGTTCTGGACAACGTCACCTTTTGAAAGGCCTATCATTGTAAGGCTGCGGGCAATCATATCCGACCATGTCTCTATGTCCTTTGCAGTATAACCGACAACCGTTGGCTTTCCGCTGGTTCCTGAAGAAGCGTGGATTCTCACTATATCTTCTTTTTTTGCAGCAAAAAGGCCGAAAGGATAATTGTCCCGAAGGTCTGTTTTGCGGGTGAAAGGTAGTTTGTGGACGTCATCCAGAGTTTTTATGTCTTCAGGAGTGACTCCCGCCTCTTTAAATTTCTGCCTGTAGAAAGGAACGTTGTCATAGACCAGTTTTACACTGTGTTGCAGGCGTTTTAGCTGAAGTCTCTTCAGTTCTTCGGGATCCATTGTTTCGTATTTCGGCTGCCAGTATTTCATTAAAAGAACCTTCTTTAAGTTGTAACACCATTTTTAGATTACTTACTTGCTATGAACTACCCTGTTCTTACTAAGCCTTCTCATGCCATGTCTCTACATGCCATGCTATATTAAGTAATCCTATGAGTAATATAAAATGTTTGGAAAAATCCTTCTGTACTGTAATCCTTCCCACATATAAACATTGTTGAGTAAACTGTTTGGATTGGGGAAGTTAGGAAGTTTAATGGGTTTATTAAATCCCTTGCATCAGGTTCAGAGGGTACAGGTAACTCGAAATTTTTGTACGCCGATGCAAAGAATTTTGCACAACCGTAGTTTTTCAAAATTTGCCTGACTAAAATAAAAAAAACAGGTCTTTTTTTAAAATAGCAGTTAATAAAAAGCTTTAATTTTTGTAAACAGCAGTTAAAAAAAGCGTTATTCATTTCTGATGAACAAACAAAACCAGAAATAGTAATTTTTTCAGCATAACCAATAACTTCTCATATTACTGTACTTTACAGGATTTCTGGTATTCCATACAGGTTTTAGTATATTTTGCTCCTGAATTTCCAAAGCATAACCTGTCAATACGATCCCATACAACAACCCATAAAAATTTGGCATAAGAGAAAGGATAATTCACCCAGAAAATTAATTTCTTGAACAGTGATAGATTTCTATAGTCCTCTACCCACATAGATTCGCTTAGAAATCCTCTCCAGACAGGAGATTTTTGCATATGTTTCCATCGCCTGAACATATGACCTGTTATGAATAAGAAGGTACAGGTTATTGCAAATAATCTTTTAGTCATATTTTTCACTCTCAGCGAATTAATATAATCAGGTTAACAGGAAAACGCATTAAAAGCAACACATTTCTTACAGATCGTATCTTAAGCGAATATAAATAAATATTTTTTTAAAGTTATACTTTCTTTCTTCCCATTTTCTTTCGTACATACCGTAAAACCCCATAAGAACAGCCCAGCAAAAGCATAATCTTAAAGGGTTTCTCACCCGCTTTGAGGAGTTCTTCGATCTTTTCGTGATCGAATTTTGGTTTCTGACCTTTCCTTTTTGGAGTAAATCGGTGACTCATTAAGATTTCACCTCTTCAACAACTTACTGTCCCTCAAGAAAGTTGAGAAAATCACTTAGCAGTCCCATATTATCCTTCTCCACGATATAATCTATTATATCAAAAATATAAAAACCTTTCATATTAATTATTAATTTAAACTATTAATATTTCTTGCATCCAATGTTTCCAAAAGATTATGTACCGAAGATTTTGCTCATTCTAATGGTCTCTGTACCTTATTCTTTACTGCAAAAACGGTTCTTCCATTAAGAATCTTTCCGGCTCCTCCAGTAATAAAAGAACTTTCTTAAGATCCAGTAATACATAATCTTCTCATAATCCTTATTTTTTTGATTATAACAATTGAGAACATTAATAAATGAATTTATACTGTCATAATGTTTTAGACAAAAAAATAAAGCATTATAAAGTTTTAAACTCGTCTCCAGCTTTTTATTTTTATATCCTGAATATAAGTATGTTTATATGTTAATTTACCCTGTAGTTTCTGAGTAAATTTATTCTGTTATTTTTTTGATTCCGGGTGTTCCCGGATCAAACTATGAAAAAACATGAGGGAAAAAATATGAAAAATAATAGATTTTCTATATGGAAAATAACACTATCTATTTTTACCATAGTAATGGCGTTGACTTTATTGTCTACAGCAGCTTCGGCATCAATTACTGTATACAAAACTCCCCTTGGTACAGGAACTCCTCCAGCAACAGAACGTCTAACCGGCGGGGGTAATTCCATTGATTATACAGCAGTAGCTGCTTCCAGCACCGATCCTAGAATCGTGCAATTTAAAGACCTGTCAAAAGGCACTGAGACATATATCAGATGGGACTTTGGAGATGGAACATCTCTCGAAGGGACAAAAATCACTTCTTCACTAAAAAATCCAGTACATAAGTATGCAAAGACTGGTTATTATATTAGTTGCCTGACTATCAAGTGCACTGGTTATGAAGGGAAGTTGTGGGTTCATAAGACTATTGTTATTAAATGATTTGAAAAAGTTAAAAGTTGACCTGTTAAAAGTTGACTTACTATTTTTTTAGTTTTTTTAATTCTTATTTTTATACCATTTTTAATATAAAAAATAAAAAAGTGAAATAATTTTGGGATAAAACACTGATCCTTAATCTCTTTTCCTGCTTTCCGGCTTTAACGCCTTCTGCTCAATAATGCAATCCCTATAAGAATCGTTCCCACAAAACCTATGAGGAAGGACATCAGCTTAGAAGGACTATTGACGATTCCTCCTGCCTGTGGGGTTTCTCCTCTTATCTGGGGTTCAAGACCCTCAAGTCCTGATGAGCTTGAAGTATCAAGAACAGACTTCACGCTTTCCAGAGTGGAAGATCTCTGACTTTCTATTGAGAGGTCAGTGTTTGATTTATGCTCTGTATCTGATCCGGTTGACTTTTCTTCTTCAAGAATGGATAATTCTGCCTGGGCAATGCCTTCAAGGCCCTTGCCTTTTTCATATGCTCCTGCCAGGAGAAGGTAATTTCCGGGGGGCAGGTCTGAAGTCGTCAGAGAAAGCGTTTTCTGGTTTTCTTCTCCTATGCTTATAATGCCGCTGCCCTTGCCTGCAAGGTCCAGGATTTCTTTCTCAAGCTTGTCATTACCGGTTTCGGACTCCAGGTTTGTTTCTTTGAGTCCGATATATTCCATGATCCTGAGCCCCTCTGCAAAAGTCCCGGACATGGATTCTGTGCCACTGGCATCGGAACTTATATTCGTGTTTGTTCTGCTGGCATTTTCTCTTATAAGTACGGCGCAGCAGGTATAGTTTTTCTGAGCAGGCGCATTTTTCATGTTCAGTCTGACTTCAAAGTTTTCGCCTTCTTCAAGTGTATTCGGAGCTCTGGCTCTCATCTCGTATTCCAGAACTTTGAAATAATGCGCCAGAAGAATCGTTTTTTCCTGCTCAGAGGATTTCGTTTCATTTTCTGCAGGCGTTATAACGACCCAGTAACTGCCTTCAGGAAGAGGGCCAAGCGTCAGAGAAGACAGGTCTCCGTTTTCGTTCAAAGTCTCAGGAATCTGGATGTAAGATTCGAGATTTTTGCTGAAGATATCTTCAAAGCTGACTGTACCGGCTGTAATATTTTTAACGGCATCGTCTGAAAAACTGGGGATGCGTGTTTTGACAAGATATATGTACACTTTCTGTTTTTTGAGGTCTTCGGGACCTTTATAGCTTATCTTCACGCTTTCATGTGCAGTATAAAATGAGTGAAGAGTATCGGCATGTGACAGTATGTATTGAAAATTGTACCAGCTGCTTTCCCCTGATTCATCCGGTTTTGACTCATTAATTTCCGCAATGTATGACCCGCTGCTTTCTTCAATATTAATCCGGGTTTCCAGGTCGTCATTTCTCTGATCCGTTTCCCCGCTGTTAGCCGCTCCTTCTGTTTCCACTTCAACAGGTCCCGGGTTTTTTGAACCGTCATATGATTCGGTATTCGTTTCAATTTCCGTCCCGGAATATTCAGAACTATCTTTCTTGTTATCTTCACATGTTTTTGCTTTCAGGTTCACTTCCAGCTTTTCCGTACTACCGGAGCTTTCTTCTGTTTCTTCTTCCTGAGATGTGGACTTGCAGGAACTTTTCTGGTCATCTGTGATGCAGCATTCTGCTTCTCCAGCTACCTGACTCTTTTTAGAATTTTTCTTGTCATCTATAACCTTATCTATTTTTATTTCTGCCTCTGAATTATCTTCATTACTTCCCGAACTACTTATATGGTCCTTGACTTCGGTTTGCACTTCCGGATTTCCCTCTGAATTCCCCTGGTCATCCGTATCATGTTCTTTCTCTGTTGTTGTTGCCAAATTATTTCTGGAACTTTTCTGGGTATCTGTACTGTAGCCCTCTACTTCTTCTCCCTCAGAATTTTCTTCAGGATTTTCCTGATTGCCAGTATCCTGTCCTGTTTCGGTTTCTATTTCTGTGATCTCTTCAAGGCTCTCCTGAATGCCTGTGTTTTTCTCAGTGGCTGTTTCTCCAGTATCTTCTATCTTTTCTTTTGATTCCAGATTCTCTTCTGCACCTTCCTGATTGTCCGTACTCTCTTCTGAATCTGATGCCGTTTTTTGAGTTTCTCCAGTACTTTCCTGATCATCTGTGTTTATAGATACCTTTGAATTCTTCTCATGGCTTTCAGAGTCCGTTTTCTGGACATCCGTGCCAGTTTCTGTCTCTCCTTTTGCTTCCAGGTCCTCTATAGCCAGTTCCTCTACGGTATCCTCTTCAGTATCTTTCCCGCTTTGCACATCTTTATCGGTTACTACTTTGGAGTCAGGATCAGTTCCTGCGTTTTCATGGCTTTCAGTGTCGTTTCCTGATCCTGCTGACAGTGAAATGAGTGAAAGAATAAGAATCAAAATTGTCCAGGTCACTATCCACTTTCGACAGTGTATCCAGTTATACCTTTTTGTTCCTTTATTCAATTAATACACTCCTTAACCATCTTTTTTCATGTTTAACATCAGGCTTTAAACTCTGGCTTAGAGTCAAGACCTGAAGGAGTATCTAATTTTGAATTCGATGCTTTCAGGGCATTTATTTTAAAACTCGATCCTTTTAAAGTATCCGGTTTTGAAATCTAGTTTCAGGAGTTTATTTTGAGGATTTAACTTCTTCAGGGTTTTAGAGATCTCAATTCCCAATCTGTTAAAAAAAAGTCATTTTCAAATGTCAAATATATATAAAAATTCTATTAATAACTATTATTGTGAAATAAACACAATGGGGAAGTGAAATATGGCTGACAAGACCGATAAAGTTGCTGAAAATATTCCTGGACCTTATTATTGTGACTACAGCTGCATTGCATGCCATGTATGTGTGGAGACCTCACCAGAAAACTTCAAAATGAATGACGACGACTCCAATGCTTTTGTTTATAAGCAGCCGGAAAATGACGAAGAAAAAGAAGCCTGCGAAGAGGCACTTGAAGTCTGTCCGGTTGAAGCGATAGGCAACGACGGCTAAACTGGCCTGTTCTGTTAAGCCGACTTTATAGAATTATTTCTGTTCACTTTTTTAATTTCTCTTTCTCTAACCTTTTTTCTCTACCCTTTTTCTCTAACCTTTATTCTATCAGCCCGATTTCGGAATAGATTCTTGAGAGCCCTTGAAGGGTTAAGTATCCTTTTTTTGTGATAATATAGTCTCCCCTCTCGTTCCGCTGTAAAACCATGCCTGTATCAAGCAGTTTCTGCAGATGGAAGAGAAGGTTCCCGCCGCGAAGCCCGGTGAGTTTGGAAAGCTCGGAAAATGTCTTGCTCTCTCCAGAAAGTGCCTTGAGCATAAGGAGCCTCTGCCTGTTTGCTACCGGCTCGCATACTTCAGAAACTATTTTTTCAGGCTCGATCACACTTATATCGCCTTTCTCATCCTTTTCCTCCCTATCTTCATATATCTGGAGGGAGCGCATAAGTTTGACCTGTTTTTCAAGAAGGCTGCTGGCTTCTGAGAAGCACCTGCTGCACTGAGGGGTTTTAGCTTCTTTCCTTAACTCCTCAAGCCTGTCCCTATACATCCTGACAGTCCCTGCTTCAACCCTTGGTCTTCCAACAAGTCCTGCAGTTTCCTGCAAAAAGTCCCTGAAAGTAGTTTCACATAACTCCCTCATCCCGCAGTCCCGGGTCATCTGATTGTGCATCCTCTCGTTTGCGTCCTCACAGAGGTAGTCAACCACAGGTTTCATGAAACCCTTTCTCATCTCTTCCAGCATCCCGTCAATATGCTGCTGGTTTGCTCTCTGTAAAAACCTCGAAAAATCGTTCCTGAGGGATGTTACTTCTTCCTTTATCGAATGCAATTCTTCAATATAGCAAGCATCAGAATCTGCCTGTGCTGTCTCCACTCCTATCAGCCTCTAAATCTGTTTTTATTATCATTTTGTATTAGCTTAAAATGACCCTGAACAGCGTCACTTCAATTACTGCTGTTTTTTCTTATTTGTCAAGGTCATTTTTCTATACAATCTAAAGCTTGTACATATTAATGACGCTCAAGTATATAAATATATACAGATATCTAAAAGCCGGTGATAATGAATGGAATTAAAAGACATCAATGACTTTGTACAGACCGCAAATGAAGAACAGCTCAAAGCCTTCGGCTTCCTCGGGCAGTGGATGATGGAAAACGTCCCCAAATACTGCACCTGCGCCTCAAAGTGCAGCCAGAACTGTGAACTTGCAAAGGCACTGGGTGGAGCACTGATGACAGCCGGGCAGAAACTTCAGGGACAGTAAACTTATTCAATGAAATTCTGCTCCCTTAAATTTTTCATATTTTCTGGCTTTAAGGAGGTCTATCAAACCCTGCCTTTTATGCCGTTTTATACTTTTTACACCGTTCTCAAAAAACCCGCTATATAGACCCTAAGGACAGCGCATTTAAAGCTCATGCGATATTAAATATATATTTAATTGGAAACAAAGGGGTATTTAAGATGGAACCAGCAGCCTCAGACTGGATAAATTTCTGGAACGCAAACAGTTTTGCAGTGATCACTGACAACACAAAACCAGCCATGAAATGGACCGCCACAGAACTAAAAAAGCGGGGCAAAAAAGTGTATTTAGTTGACCTATCAGACAAACCTGCCTCCGATTCATTAAAAACTGTTTCCGAACTTCCAGGAGGCATTGACCGCGCCATCATAGGCATAACAAAGTCCGAACCCGGAGAACTGATCCCGGTCCTGAAAGAAAAAGGCACAAAAAAAGTATGGATCCACTGGAAAACCGAAACTGAAAAAGCACTCAGTGCCTGCAGGGATGAAAACCTTGAATATCTGGCAGGGCGCTGCCCTATGATGTACCTTGGAAGCGGGTTAAGCATACATGGACTGCACAGGACGATTGCAAAGATGACGGGGAATTATTGAAAAATCTGAACACTTTCCTGTCCGCTTTTTTCAATAAATTAAGAAACTCACTGAAATCTAACCAAAATTTTTCCCATAAACCTATAACTCATGCAAACAGATATTCTGGTATGGCAGTCCCGAAGTACCTGAAACGCTATCTCAGAGTTCAGAGAGATGAAATGCCTGCCCTCTCCAGAATAACAGAGAGAGTTTCAGTCGAATTCGACCCTGAGATGGGACTTGAAGAGCTCCGGAATATCCATAAAACAAGCATCAAAGAATACAGAAAATTGCGGGAAAGCCTTGACATAGAAGTTATGGATTCGCTTGCTTATGATGATAGTTCGGACAGGCTGAAGCTGTATACAAAAAGCTTCCTGGAACTCCCTGAAGCCAGCCCTTCCCTCCTTGACCTCAAGGCTGCAATCGTGGACAGGCTGCTTGAAAAATGCACCTGCTGTGAGCGCCGCTGCGGGATAAACAGAAAAAAGGGTGAAAAAGGCTTCTGCCGGCTGACTGATGTTTCTCGATATGCTTCAGAGTTTTTGCACATGGGAGAAGAGCCTGAACTTGTCCCTTCGCATACGATCTTTTTTACCGGTTGCGTCTTTGCATGTGTCTTTTGCCAGAACTGGGACATCTCCACATGCCCGGAATGCGGAACCGAAGTAGACCCGCGAAAACTTGCCAAGCTTGTTGACATCAGGAGGCTGCACGGAGCAAAAAATGTAAACTTCGTAACCCCTACCCCGCACCCTCATACCGTCCTGAAAATTGTGCAGGAAATGTCGACAAACACAGCGGTTATCTGGAACTCGAACATGTACCACTCAAAAGAGATCGCAGAAATTCTGGAAGGTGTGGTAGATGTTTACCTGGGGGACTTCAAATATGGAAATAACGAATGCGCCCTGAAATATTCGAAGGTGAAAAACTACCTGGAGACCGTCCAGTCCAACTTCGAATTCGCTTACGAGACCGCAGAAATCCTCCTCCGCCATCTGGTCCTCCCCGGCCATCTCGAGTGCTGCACAAAGCCGATTGCAGAATGGGTTGCAGAGCATATCCCGCAGGTCAGGTTCAACCTGATGTTTCAGTACAGACCCTGTTATAGGGCAATGGAATACCCGGAAATCGCACGCCATCTAACCTTTGAAGAGGAGGAAAGGGCGATTGCGATCGTCAGAGAGGCTGGGATTGAGGATTTGCTGGTTTGAGGAGTCGGAAAAGAGAGAAGTTTCATTTTTAGAATAGAATCGTATTCTTTTTTAAATCTAATTTCAAATTTTTCTGAGAATGTTTTTACTCAAAATTGAACCCCGGGTTCTCACCGATCGGTAAAGCCGGCAGGTTTTTACAAAAAACGCATATGAAATTCTTCGAATATTTTTTATAAATTTGGTCTCATTATATAGTCTCATTATATAGATTATAATTTGTTGCATCAACGTAAAGAAAGAAGTTCAAACAAACAGTGTAAATCAAGGAATTATAGTATTTGCTTCTAAATAAGCAAATACAGCCAAATCCAGATGATGCCCTGTTGTAGAAAAGAAGTACTGAGTATGGAAAATACTTACTTATTCAATGATCATTGAAGGTCAGGTTTCTTATCACCTGTATAACGGAGAATTAAGGGGGAAGTGAAAGTGAAAATAGGGCAATCTCCAGCAATAAACTCGAATGCTGTACCTGGTGTTGAAAATGATGGCACTGTTCCAGAACTTACCAGAATTATTGATGCTAAAGCGGTTCAGTCCCTTATGAACGATTTTTACAGGCTTGCCCATATCCCTATGGCCTTACTTGATCTTAAGGGTAATGTTCTGGTAAGTGTTGGATGGCAGGATATCTGCACAAAATTCCACAGGGTTAATACTGAAACCTGTAAGCACTGCATAGAAAGCGACATAAATCTGTCCAAGGGTGTTGTTCCAGGGAGGTATAAGCTTTACAGGTGCAAGAACAATATGTGGGATGTGGTGACTCCAATTGTGGTGGAAGGACAGCATATAGGCAATGTCTTCTCAGGACAGTTCTTTTTTGAAGAGGAGCCCCTGGACTATGAGCTTTTTCGATCTCAGGCTAAAAAGTATGGTTTCAATGATGAAGAATATATAAAGGCGCTTGACAAGGTTCCCAGACTGAGCAGGGAGGCTGTAGATACAAGCATGGCCTTCTTTATGACCTTTGCTAATATGGTCTCACAACTAAGCTACAGCAATATCAGGCTATCTCAATCGCTGGCTGAACGTGATGCTGTGGTAGAAGCACTGCGGGAAAGTGAAGAGAGGCTGCGACTCCTGAGCGACAACCTGCCAGACAGTGCTGTATATCAATATGTCCTTGAGCCTGATGGGAGTACTCGTTTTGTATACTTCAGTGCAGGCATCGAGCGGCTCAACGGCATCAAAATATCCGATTTGCTTCGCGATTCTGGCACGTTACACCGGCAAATCCCACCAGAGTATCTGGAACGTCTCGTCGAAGCCGAAGCGCGCAGTGCCCGCGAATTATCAGATTTTGATATGGAATTACCCATGCGGCTGCCTGACGGCCAGCTGAAGTGGATGAGATTGCACTCCCGCCCTCGCCGGCTTCCCGATGGCAGAACAATCTGGGACGGTGTACAGACTGATGTCACCGAGCTAAAACGGGCTGAGAAGGTGTTGCATGAGAACGAATTGCGCATTAAGGTTACCGAAGCTGTCGAGGCTGAACGGCGGCGGTTCTTTGATGTGCTTGAGGCACTTCCTGTGATGATAGCTCTGTTAACACCTGACCATCAAATTGTCTTTGCAAACCGTTGTTTCCGTGAGATGTTTGGCGAGTCAGGCGAACGTCATTGTTTTAAGTATTGTTTTGGGCACAGCAGTCCATGCGATTTCTGCGAAGCTTATAAAGTATTTGAAAGTGGTCAACCCCACCACTGGGAAGCCACCACCCCGGACGGAAGCGCGATTGACGTTTATGATTTCCCTTTCACCGATGTTGACGGTTCACCTCTTATTCTTGAAATGAATGTCAACATCACAGAGAGAAAAGCAGCAGAAGAAAGGCTTCGGGATAGTGAGGAAAAGTACCGAAACATCGTTGAGACGGCAAACGAGATTATACTCATAACAGACAACAAAGACGTAATCGCTTATGTTAACCCGAAGATAATAGATATGTTAGGATATACTCCGAAAGAAGTTGTTGGCAGACCAATATGGGGTTTCATCAGTGAAGAATGTAAACCTGTTGTCAGGCAGAATCTGGAAAAGAGGACTCAGGGAATAAGTGGGAGCTATGAATTGAAATTAATTCGTAAAGATGGCTACCCTATCTGGACATACTTAAACGCTAAACCTCTTTTTGATAAGGAGGGCAAGTATGCGGGTGCCATGAGTATGTTAACCGACATCACCGAGCGTAAAAAGGCTGAAGAAGCCCTTTTGCAGATGGAAGAAATCCGCAAAAAAGAGATTCACCACAGGATAAAGAATAACCTTCAGGTGATTTCCTCCCTGCTTGATCTTCAGGCTGAAAAGTTTAATAACAGACAGGATATAAAGGATTCTGAAGTTCTGGAAGCCTTCAGGGAAAGCCAGGATAGAGTGATATCTATGGCTCTTATCCATGAAGAATTGTACAAAGGTGAGGAATTCGAAACTCTAAACTTCTCTCTGTACATTCAGGAACTCGCTGAGAACCTTTTCGAGACATACAGCCTTGGAGATACCAGGATCACCTTAAGCATGGACCTGGAAGAGAACCTTTTCTTTGATATGGATACTGCAGTCCCGTTAGGAATGATTGTCAATGAGCTTGTTTCCAATTCTCTCAAGCATGCATTTACAGGAAGAGATAAAGGGGAAATTCGAATTGAACTTTTCGGGGAAGAATCCACAGGACTTAAAAGAGAAAACCGTGAGAATACTGATTTTACCCTGAAAATCTCAGACAACGGCGTTGGCATGCCTGAACTTGATATTGAAAATCTTGACAGCCTTGGTATGCAGCTTGTAACTTCCCTTGTAGATCAGCTGGATGGAGAACTGGAGCTGAAAAGGAATAATGGGACCGAGTTTACTATAAAGTTCACGGTAATAGATAAAGATAAACAGGCATCAGCGTCAGTAACAAAACAACCATCTGATGATCTTTTAAACAGGAAGTAAGAAATGTGCATTGACAATGTAGAAAAAAAATCCATTGAAATCAGCGATATAGGTAAAGTTTAAAAGCCTGAACTTCTAAGAGAAACCTCTTAACCTGACCGGTAAACTCTCACATATTAATTACTCATTAATAAAATATAGTCTTATATATCACTCGAAAGAATTACTCTATTAAAGATAGATCCTGATCTTCAGTATTTTCCTGATCCTTACAATTCGAGCTGACCCTTCATGCACCCGAAAACCCAACAGATCCTTAAAACATTTGAAGAAATCAATAAAATTCCCCGCCGTTCTAAAAATGAAGAAAAACTTGCCCTGTGGCTGCTGGAATGGGCAAGAAGCCATAATCTTGAAGCGAAAACCGATGCTTTAAACAATGTCCTGATAAAAGTCCCTCCTACCCCGGGCTATGAAAACTCTCCAGTGATTGTTCTGCAGGGTCATATGGATATGGTATGTGAAAAGTGCAGAGACTCAGAGCACGATTTTTCTAAAGACCCTATCAGGTGTGTATATGACGGGGAATGGATGCGGGGAGAGGAAACTTCAATCGGGGCGGATAACGGGATTGCCCTTGCAATAGGGCTTGTGCTGGCAGAAGCCGGAATAAAAGGAGAAATAGAGCATCCTCCTCTCGAACTTCTGTTTACGGTTGACGAGGAAACCGGGCTGACAGGAGCCAGCGGGCTTGAAGAAGGTTTCTTTGAAGGCAGAATTCTCCTGAACCTGGACTCCGAAGATGAAGGAGTTTTTATAGCCGGGTGCGCAGGAGGGAAGAATTCACGGGTTTTCCTGCCTGTTGAATGGGAACCTTTTGACTATGGAAAAGAAGGAGGGTCCGGGCTGTTCAGGCTCTCGGTAGAGGGGCTTGAAGGAGGGCACTCAGGTACTGAGATCCACAGGCAGAGGGCAAATGCGATTCAGCTGCTCGCCAGACTTCTGGTAAATCTTAAGGAAAAAGTCGGAAAAGAAGACATAAGGCTCGTTTTCTTCAGCGGAGGCAGTGTCCACAATGCAATTCCAAACTATGCAGAGGCATTTATTGCCCTTCTACGAAGCAAAGAAAAGCAGGCAGAAGATTTTGTTTCCGAGTTTCAGCAGACGCTGAAGGATGAGTATGCGGTATCTGATCCTGAAATTACCCTTCAGCTTAAAGAAGTTGAGAACAGAGTTATTTTTGAGGCATCCGGTGGAAAGGTCATCAGAAAAGAAGTGCCTTCTGACAGGGTTTTTTCTGCCCAAACGGAAGAAAAGCTTTTAGGGATGCTTCTTGGAATGCCTCATGGAGTTCACAGAGTCTCGGATACCATCCCGGGTCTTGTTGAAACCTCGAATAACCTTGCAGTTGTAAGGACAGATGATAATGAAGTAAGAATCGTATCGAGCCAGCGCAGTTCCGTCATGTCAAGGCTTGCCGAAGTCACAGGAAAGGTGGAAACCATTGCAAAACTGGCAGGAGCCCGGGTTGAACACGAATGCGGATATCCTGCCTGGGAACCGGACCTTCAATCAGGGCTGCTTAAGAAATGCAGGCAGGCTTATAAAGAGACATTCGGGAATGATCCGGAAATCAAAGTCGTGCATGCAGGGCTTGAATGCGGGGTAATAGGCTCTAAATACGGGCGCATTGAAATGATTTCTTTTGGGCCGACTATCAAAGACGCTCATTCTCCGGCTGAGAGGGTTTTTATCCCCTCGATTGAGAAGGTCTGGGTTTTTCTGGAAAAACTGCTGAAGAGCTATCGGGCTTCCTGATCGGCTTCAATCTTTTCTATCGGCTGGTAAATATGGCGGTCTGCTGTTTTCAGGGTTTTCCTCGTTGCCGGCAGTCCCATTTTCCTTTTCATTTCTCGTCATTATGGAGCGCTCTTTCATGAAATAAGCCAGCGCTACTATTGGCAGGGCATATCCAATCCCGTAGAAAGCAAGGTTGTTTTCCTGTTCTTCAAAGATAACGCTTAAATAATTTACCGCAAGCACCACGATTGTCAGCCCCACAAGATTTAATTCCAGTTCTTCAATGTTATGCGTTTTAAGCCATGGAGATAGAGGAAGAGGTTCTATAAACAGTTCATACAGGCCAAGTGAGGTAATGAAAAGTACTGTGCCGACAAGGAACAGGTGGACAATCTCCACAATTTCAACAATTATGTTCCCATGTGTAGCTGTCTCCTCTGCCCCTGAAATCAGTGTTGGTAGAAAATAGATAAGTTCGATTCCGCCTTTGATAAACAGGATGACAGCTGCAATAGCCAGTCCAATAACCGGAATAAGCACAAAGAATCTCGTTCCTGCAATAAATTTGACGACTTTAATCATCATGGTCCTCTCCGGCGAAATCTACTCTCATTATTCCAGTACCGATTTACTCTTCGGCAAAAGCCTCCCGCAACTTTTCCTCTTCTTCTTTGGACAGGTTGGAAGCAATGAGTTCAAACTTTGCACCTTTAGCTGCTTCCGCTACTCTATCCTTTACGGCATCGCTGGTCATGAGGAAAAGAGCTGAAGTGCCTTCAGTTACTTTGCTCCGTACTGACCTGATAAAATCGTCATTAATTCCAATGTCAGCCATTGAACCGGTCAATGCACCCATTGTAGCTCCCACAACCATGCCAAGTATGGGAACAAAAAAGATAAGACCAAATAGCATGCCCCAGAAAGCGCCGCTCAAAGCTCCTGTACCTGCCAGGTCATGTAACTGTTTGGTCTTCGGCTTCTTTTTTCCCTCCGGCCAGGTAACTATGGCTGCATCATGGAGGTTTATCAGATGCTGTTTGCTCAAATCCTTTACCACTTCAAGTGCTTTTTCTGCACCATCAGAGGTTTCAAACTTCAGAACAGTTAATGTTGCCATTCTTCGAATCTCCTTCTCCTGCTTTTTATACCGCTAATTCTATGTATATTATTTTATACATGCTGATATATTTTATCGGGTGTAATTACTGGAATATTGTCCTTTCAGGAAGACATAAGATCTTCTATAGTTCTACAGCGCTTTTTAGCCCGCATCTTCTTCATTCTGGTTTCTGCTTCCGCTTGATTCCATTAACTTCGCCATCCAGCGCGTTTCTTCGGAACTTTCCAGGATCATTTTCACAACCATTGTAAGGGGTATTGCAATTAACGCTCCCGCTGTTCCGAGTACATAAGCCCAGTAAAATAGAGACAGAAACACAACCGATGGAGATAGTTTGAGACCCTTGCCTGCAAGGGATGGAAAAAGAACGTTTTCTACGAGAGCATTGACGAGTGAGATGCCTGCGAGGACAGCCAGGGCTCCTAAAGGTCCGTACTTAAATAAGCCAAGAAGCATCGGTGGGAGAGCGGCCAGAATAAATCCAATATATGGGATGTAGGCCAGCAGAAAGGTCAAAATCCCCCAGAGAATTGCAAAATCAATGCCACCGATAAGAAGAAGCACAGCAGTCCCTATCCCTCCCAGCAGATTTGTCTCGGTCCGTATAACAATGTAATTAATAAGGTTTTTTCCGAATTCGGTAACCTGCAATACCAGGAAAGACTGGCTTTCAATCTCTTTCTGAACCTTTTTCGGAGCGCCGGCAGCGTCCAGCAGCAAAAATGTTGTGGTGATAATGATGAGCCCGGTTGTTGTCCCTGCATCCAGGACTCCGGTAAGGATTCCGGCAGTAATACCGAATGCGAATGCTCCTATGTCACGCAAAATTGATTCAATAGAAAATCCTGCAGAAGGCAAATAATCTGCGAGTTTTTCCAGAATGCCCATTAATTGAGTTTCATAATTCGGTATCCGGGTGCTGAGCTGGAGCAAAGACCCCAGTACCAGAAGCCCGCTTGCAATTGCAACAACGATGAAAAGAAGGATTACAAGACCGACGCTAACCGTTCCCGGAACTCCTTTTCTCTGGAGCCAGTGGACCAGAGGAGCAAAGATCAGGTAGGCAAAAACCGAGAAAAAAACGGGCACGAGTATGGTTGATATCTGCTGCATGCCAATGGTCAGGATAACCGCAGCTGTGCTATAGATCAGAATTCTGGCTGGTGCAGAATGAGTATCCTCATTTATATTTGCATCCCCCTATTTTCATACATCTCCCAATCTCCACTCCTTAAGTATCCCTGATGCTGAACCATTTTTGCGATCCAAAGACAGATTTAACTAACAATCAGTAGCTAGATATGGTAAATATATGTGAGGAGACTGTAAATAGCTGCCTATTAAGGATGCAGACTTTTACCGGGTTCACAGGCAAAACAGAAGAACAACTATTGAATGAAGTCGATACGGAACAGGATGTTAAAGTAAAAGCTGGAAACATGTCAGTGAATAAGAACCTGAAAGGCTCCGGAATTATCTGCAGGTAAAGAACTCGCACCACTGACTATTTTGAGTTATATATTAAGCTGGAGTACTGGTGTGTCGTGATATTTTTAATGATTTATGCCCGCAATTTTAAGCTTGGGAAATTTTTAAAGCCATTAAAAAAACTCATGAAATGAGTAACATCCAGAGTCCCATTCTCCAGCCATAGCAAGATGAAGAAACTTCATGGGTTGGGCTATATATTATCAGATATATAAAAGAGAGGTGTCAGGAAAAGAGGTTCTAACTGACATGATTTGAGGCTAAAAGAAGGGAAAACTTTATTCCGGCAAATAAAGCCGGGCTTCAAAAAGAAAAGACGTATAAACTCGTTATACGTCAAAAAGGACCTCAAAATAGACAATGAGTATGCTGGATATGAGTTTGGGAACTCACTGAAATAGGATGCATACATCTGTGAATTCGCTAAATCTGGTTTGGGAATACCAGAAAAATATCAATAAAAAATGTGTGGGTTAGGGATTCATCGAGACAATTCGTCAGGAAATAAGTTGCAAGAGAAAGTCAGTTGAAGGCAAAAAAGCCAGTTGCATTCACCAAAAGATCACCACCTGGAGAAGGAAACTATCAGTAAACTGCCGGTAAGACAGGGCTCAGGGCTCAAGCAGGATAATGACAAACATTATCCAGATGGCGGCTTGAGAAATGGCAAAACTGAGCCGTGCCACGACCTGGATCATCGAAGTAATCAGTTTCAAAGACAAACCCTGAGAAAATTCGAGGCTGTCTGCATCTTCCTTCTCTTACACAGCACTGGCTTAATTACTGATATATCTTCTTGCCTCATTTTCCTGACGAATGTTCACTTTTATACTACCTTTTTTTTCACTTTGATACTACTGTTTTCCGTTGAATTTTTGCCTTTTTTATACCGGGTGTTTTATTTGACTGGTGATATACCCATAACCTTGCAGGCAACATCCCATCTTTTCTTCTCTAAAACCCGCACATTGTGTGATTATTCTTTATATGTAAAAATGCCCTTCTTTCTGGATTTGATCCTGGTACTTACAGCTTCAGGAAAGGAAAGCGGTTTAGACCTTCGCTAAATAGAGAAATAAAGAAATAAAGAAGATGATAGTAATTATTAAATAATAATGAATATCATTTAGTAATGGATATCATGTATATCTGAATAAAACTGCACAGGTAAATTGAGTGGATGGCGATGAAGACCACAGAGAAAGCTGACATTAAATACACGAACCAGAGAGTCGAAATACTTGCTTTCCTGCGCGAACACGACGGTCATCCCACTGTAGACGAAGTTTATGATGGGGTTAGAAAAAAACTGACGCGTATAAGCAAGGCTACCGTATATAAAAATCTCAAATTCCTTACTGAAAAAGGGTTACTGGAGGAGGTGAATGTAAAAGGGGTCTCAAGATTTGAAGCTAATTTCATTCCACACCATCATCTCATCTGCCGGGAGTGCGGCATGATGGAGGATTTTAATTCCGAACAACTGATGGACTACTCGATGAAGATAGCTGAGGAAATAGAAGGATTTACTATTGTTTCAACGAGCACTAACTTCTATGGCTTATGTAAAAAGTGTAAGGAAGAAATGTAACCTGACAGAACATAAGGGGGAAACAGTGTACTATCCAGATAAAAGTACATCCTTCCTGTGGTCAAAGATAAAGATCCGGTGACAAACAAAATGTGCTTCAGATTCTCTCTGAGCACGAAGTTGATCTGCAAGCCGTGACAGAAGACATCGGCTTGCTTCATCGCAGAGAGTGAGGGATATGAATGGTTGATTTGCTTTTATTAAGCCGGCTTCAGTTTGCCATAACAGTTGCTTTCCATTTCCTGTTCGTTCCACTAACACTGGGACTCGGACTGTTAGTGGCAGGCATGGAAACAATGTACTACAGAAACAAAAGTGAAACCTGGCGAAAGATGGCTGATTTCTGGGGCAGGATATTCAAGATAAACTTTGCAATAGGTCTGGTAACAGGTCTTGCAATGACTTTCCAGTTCGGTACGAACTGGGGTGCATATGCGGAATTCATGGGAGATGTCTTTGGACCGCCGTTAGCAGTGGAAGCATTGCTGGCTTTCTTCCTTGAAGGCACTTTCTTTGGCGCATGGATATTCCTTGACCGCTCCCGCCAGAAACTGAAGGCATTTTCCATGTGGATGGTCGCCCTGGGCACCAACATATCTTCATTATGGATTATCACTGCTAATGGTTTTATGCAGAATCCGGTCGGCTATGAAATGGCTGCTGACGGGAGCAGGGTAATTATGACAGATTTCTTTGCCCTGCTGACTAACAGTTATGTGTGGTACATGCTGGTACATACCCTGCTTTCAGCTTACCTCCTGACAGCATTCCTGATAATGGGAATCTGTGCATATCACTTCCTTAAAAGAAACAACAATGAAGTGTTCAGGAAGTCTTTCAGAATAGCAGTTGCCATAGCACTTGTTACTTCGGTCCTGCTTCCGCTTCTCGGCCACAGTTATGCGCAGTATGTTGCTGAACTTCAGCCTGCCAAAGGAGCGGCAATGGATGCGATATGGGAATCTGGCTCCTCGCTGCCCATGTATCTTATACAGGTGCCGGATTCAGGTACCGGTTCCAACAGTATTGAGCTGCTAGGAATTCCGGGTCTTGCAAGTTTCCTGTATACGGGAAGTTTCAGCGGAACGATAACAGGACTTAACCAGCTGCCTCAGGATGAACTGCCGCCTGTGGAAATGGTATTCTGGAGCTTCAGGCTGATGACAATGCTGGGCTCTCTGTTCATGATAGAAGCCCTTTTAGGCCTGTATCTTCAAAAATCAGGCAAGCTGTATACATCGGATAAGTATCTGAAGCTGCTCATGCTGTCTATTCCCCTTCCGTATATTGCCATCACCACTGGCTGGATTGTAGCCGAGGTAGGAAGGCAGCCGTGGATAGTTTATGGTCTGCTAAAAACAGCTAACGGCATATCATCAGTTCCCGCATCGGATGTAATGTTAAGCATTGTCCTTATCAGCGCATTATATCTGGTCCTGATAGTCTTTGAGATATACCTCATAAAGAAAACCGTGGTCAATGCGACAGGAGTTGAGTGAAGATGTTTGATTTCCTTACTCATGATACGCTTGCTGTTATCTGGTTCTTCCTGTGGTGTGTAATATGGGGAGTTTACTTCATTGTAGACTCATTTTCCCTTGGAGCAGGCCTTCTGGCGCCCTTTATTGCCGCAAATAAGGCACAGAGAGTACAGATCCAGAGCTCTGTGGGTCCTTTCTGGGGCGGTAACGAGGTATGGCTCATCCTTGCTGCAGGTGGAACATTTGCTGCATTTCCGCTGGTATTCTCGAAGATGTTCACTTTCCTCTACCTTCCCATGATGCTGCTTCTCATCGGTCTGGTCATAAGGGGAATTTCCATAGAATATCTCCACAAGGATGACAATCCGCGGATACAGAAGGCATTTACCTGGGGATGGTTTGTAGGAAGCCTGCTGATCTCCCTTGTCCTGGGAGTTGCATTTGCAAACTTCTTCAAGGGGCTTGAAATTGCTTCAGGAGTAGTTTATGAAGGCAGCCTGCCCGGACTTTTCGGACCCTATGCACTGATAGGCGGTGTCCTGTTCGTGCTTATGAGTGTTAGTTCAGGTGCGCTCTGGATCAGTGTCAAGACCGAAGGCGCTATAGCTGCAAAAGCAGGAAATCTGGCAAAAAAGAGCACTCTTATTGTACCTGTGCTTGCTCTGGTCTATCTGGCATATTCCTTTGCGGGCATAGAAGGGTTTAAAGCCAATTATTCAGCCATGCCAGTGCTTTACATATTGCCGGTTCTTGCGGTGGTGGCAGCTGTCCTTGCTGTGTTCTTTGCAAAAAAGGACAAAGGATTCCTGGCTTTTTGCAGCAACCTTCTGGCGCTTCTTTTCATTGTCCAGACCGGGCTTGCAAGCATCTATCCTTACATGCTCAAATCCTCTATTTCTCCCGAATACGGGATAGATATATTTGAGGCAGCATCAAGCCATATGACCCTGAGCATCATGCTGGGAGGAGCACTGGTATTCGTGCCCATAGTTATCATTTACCAGCTGTGGGTATATACCCTGTTCAGGGAAAAGATAAAAGAAACAGAACAGGTCGAGTACTGACCTGTTTTCTCTTATTTTTTAGTTCTTTGTCACTTCAGGTATGTCGTTTCTTCTTTGAGACTTTGTACAGGAGCCTCTCTTTGCATTTTCCATTGTGAATAGCTCATATTTTCTGCCTGTATCTCAATTCCCTGAAACTTATCCTGAATTCGGTCCCTTCGCCAGTCGTATTAAGTTCAATGCTTCCTTCTATCTGGTCCACAAGGTTAATCACAAGCTGCAAACCCAGAGACTCCGTTTCCCGGAAATCAATTTCTTCAGGGAAGCCTCTGCCGTTATCTCTAACAGTGAGTAAAAAATGATTTCCTTTCTCTTCTTTTTTGAGGCAGATGCAGATCTCACCGCTTTCCCTGTCTGAAAAGGCATGTTTGAGGGCGTTTGAAACGAGTTCGTTAATAATGATACCCAGAGGGACAGCCGTATCCATCCCAAGGAAAACATTATCAACGTCAAGCTTCAGGCTGATATCTTTATCACCTACTGAATAAGCCCCGAAAAGGTAATTTGCAAGGTTCTGGATGTAATCTGCAAAGTCCACACTTATCATATCTTCGGACTGGTAGAGTTTTTCATGGACCAGAGCCATAGACTTGACCCTGTGCTGGCTCTCCTTAAAGGCTTCGATTACCTTTTCATCATTGAAATTTCCTGACTC
>ENA-UOYA01001809-UOYA01001809.1-activated-sludge-metagenome-genome-assembly--contig:-NODE-1809-length-21694-cov-5.438791_pt1 | contig 21694 bp, 25 predicted proteins | sample MGYA00238163_ERZ764804 | MGnify/ENA primary metagenome ERZ764804 (study PRJEB28919, sample SAMN05720223) | activated sludge metagenome | isolation source: Anaerobic digester | place: Hong Kong... | reverse complement strand
AAGACCGTTAACTAAATCGCTATAAAATTTTTTGGTATTTTTCTTGATAACTAAAATACATTTTTGTAGTTTTGTTGAAAATATATTTCTGAAAATATTTGGAAATATGGAATTGGTGTTGCATGTTTGCAGTGCTCAATTCATCTCAGTGGCTGTGAGGCCGCACAATTTATTGTCGGCATTTTTTGTGCCTATACATATCGTTTATACATCATTAACTCTAACGAGTTGGTCGGTGTCACGACTACCGTAATGGTTTGAACACCATTGCCCTGAGATGGGTTGAGCAACGGAAAGTGTGGCACCGTTATTTTTTGCTTCACACACAACGCTCAATATATCTCATAATGCAAGAACTAATCAAAGTAACTACTAATGCTCAGGGTGAGCGAGTGGTATCGGCTCGTGATTTGCACGAGTATTTAGAGTCGAAACAACAGTTTTCCGACTGGATCAAGAACAGGATTGAAAAGTACGGGCTTGTTGAAAGTCAGGACTTTGTGACTTTTTCAGAAATTTATGAAAAAGGCAGGCCGAGAATCAATTACGCTCTCACCTTAGATGCGGCGAAAGAATTGGCGATGGTCGAGGGAAATGACAAGGGAAAAGCGGCGCGGCAATACTTCATCGAATGCGAGCGAGCCTTGAAAGAAAAGTCCCCAATCTCTCCCCTCCCTCTCTCCACTGAACAACAATTGGCTCAAGCGGTATTGTTGGCTACGTCGGTCATTGCACAGAAAGACCAGGAAATCAAGTTGCTTAAGCCCAAGGCCGAATACACGGATGTGGTGTTGAGTTCGAAAAGTTGCCATACAACAACGGAAATAGCGAAAGAGTTGGGGATGCCCTCGGCGCGGGAGTTGAACAGTCAGCTTTGCCAACGGGGTATTCAATATAAGCATCGGGGCCATTATGTGTTGACGGCCAAATATGCGGATAAAAAATACACCACAACGAATACCATCGCTTATGTGGACTCCAAAGGGGAAGTGGCGACTCGGGAACACATGGTATGGACGGAGTACGGTCGGGTGTTCCTTCACAATCTTTTTAATTCGCAATTGTCATTCAGTAAGGCAAGAAAGGAGGTGGCCCATGTGTAAGGATGTTAACATTCCGTCGTTAGAGTATCAGCGACGGATGAACGAGCACGTTTGCGATTTTTTTGACGGCATGGAATTGTCGGGTCGGGTGAGGGTGTTGCAGGAGTTGACGCTGGCTTGGATGGAATCACCCTCGTACCAACGATTGACGAAGCAACAGCGGTCGGATCAGATGTTTGAAGTACAGGATATCATTGTATTTTTAACCAAACTTTACGAAAGTAGCTGTAAGATGTGACAAAAGAAAGCCCGACGATTGCCGGGCTTTTTAGTTATTCAAAACAATCCTTCGGAGTAAATGGATACTCTTCTTTTAAATGTTGTCGAAATCTTTCCATTTCTGCCTCTCGTATAGTCTCTCCGATTGAAATCGGAATGCCTGCGTTCGTATTAGCCGGGAGTAAGTTGACAGACGGTTGTAAGTTGGCTAATGTTTTAAACCCGGTGCCTCCATTTGTTATTTGAAGCTGTTGCCGGTAGTATCCGCTTCCCAGTGCTCCTACTGCTTCCCAATACGGCTGTGGTGCCGGCAACGGTACGCCAAACGGACAGTCTTTGTTAGAGGGCGATTCTATGAGTTTCCCTAATTCGCCGAAGAGAGCTTTTCTTGCTTCCTCTACCTCTTTGTTGTCTTTATAATCAAGAGGGAGGAATTTTTGAGAACTCCCTTCGGCACTTAAAAAGGGCGAACGACAATGTTGACCTGCTCCAACTTATCTAAATACTCCTCGGGAATTTCCCGACTCGCGATCGTACGAACGTCGTTTTCTGATTTGGCCACGACGCTTTTGATGTCCACCAAAACTTTGGGCTTTTCTCCTTTTTCCAATTCTTTGGGCGTGGGAACGAAGAAAACGGCATACTGAAATAATTTGTACATAATGATTGTTGGTTTATGCTGCCGATGAATCGACCGTACCGAGGGCAGCGTACTCGGTGACGGTCGGTTGGTTTAAAAATGCATGGTAATCTTCCTCGGCCAAACAGCCTCGGTTTTCTACGGCCCGTCGGACAATACCTTCGAGTCGTACTTTTTCCGTCGAAAGTTGTTGCATTCGGGCGAAATAAATTTCTTTCAGGGTTTGGTCGAAAGTTTTCATGCGGTGTTTCGATGTCCCTGTTCGTCCTCGATCACTACGGAACCGTTGAGTAGATCTTCCGCGTAGGCAACGGCATGTTCGAGCATGCCCATATTTTCGGCTTTGATACATTTTTCGATCAATGCCTTCATGATGCGGGAAGTTTTGAGAAAGATGGCCCGTTCTTCCTCATTCGGATTGCGATTGTAGAACTTAACGATCGAGTCCTGCGCTCCCTGTTGCGCGAGGGTTTTGAGCGGCGATTCGGCCAACATCATTTCCGCTACTATGTGGAGTACGGAGGCGACGAGTAGTTTTTGATCCTGCATTCTCATTAATTATCCTGTGGACTTTGTCCGTTGACAGATTCGTGAATCGTTAGCGTTTTGGGTGTTTCGCCCGTGGCTTTCATTACTATTGAAAGTTGAACGGCATCGAGCAGTAAATCGGAAAGCATTTTATTTGATGCCATTTCCGTGGCTAAAGAATAGATTAAGCAGTCTTGACACCCTGCGATGTGGATACCCATGAGGGTATTTTGATGATCTCCGGGCTTGGATTCAAACACAACAAACCTTAGTTCGGCGTGTGCTTCGCGTTTTTTGATTTCTTCTTCGAGGCTCATATGATTGGGGGGAATTGCCTGATTTGAAGGTCTTCGGGGATTTCCCGGACCTTGTCGATTTGTTTGAAAAAATAAGGAATACCCAAGGCGGCGCATTCGTCTCTCATACTCCGGGCCCAGTTGAGGTTGAAAGGGCGCTTCTTCGGCCCCGACTCTCCGCCTTGAATAATCCAGTCAATGCCTTGGAGGTTACCGAGTTTAATTATATCAAGTTGGGGTTCGATACTGAGAAACTTTTTACCGTTAACGGCTTTAAGATTCTCAGTAACTCGGTCGAATGTTTTTTGATTGACGGCCGAGACTCCGAACATGACATTCTTTGGCGGATTTGTTTTCCAATTGTCAAGAATGACTTTGTTGAAGTTGGTTTCTCGTTTGGTTAAAAACAGGAAAAGCAGGTTGGAATAAGAGTCGTCATTGATATTGGAGAAAAGCCGTCGTCTTAAGATGCCTGTATCGTAGGTCTTACCAAGTATGGGCATAGATTTTTCAGCTATATCCATCATAGATCCGCAGAAAATAAGATGCTGTTCTTTTGCCTTTTTTGCCGATTCCTGATATTGGGCCAAATCAAGAAAAGCCCTTTTTATTTCTTTCCTTGCTTTGTCGTTACCCCACAGGTCATTCCCCCAACGTTTCGACAAAGCAGCGGCGTAGCAATTATCGCAACCTTCGTGTACTTCGGTGCAGCCCCACCATAAGTTAACGGTATGGCCCGGCTTTAAACTCCCGTCGGGACGCATCGGGCGAAGCCATTCAATTTTTGAGTCCTGTGCCATAATCAATAGTGGTTTGATTGTGTAATGCCGCGCAAAGACCTGAGTAATTAGCTATTTGGCGGCGGTATTTGTGCAATAAGCGAATCATCGTTTCCTTTCCCTTGGCCGTCATATCCCGGTCGGCCCAATTGGGAAGCTGTCGGACAAACTTTTTGTCAAACGAACCGGGAAGGAACGTGCATCAAAGTAAGGCGTTGGCGATTGTGGCTTTGAGCGCGGTCATGCGACGATAATGACTTTGTTTTGTTCGCCAAAGATGGTAAACGACCCCTCGCGCAAATGCGGGTATTTCTTCATAATCGACTCAAATCCTGCGTGGTTATGGTCGTGAGCTCGCATAAGTATTTGTTCTGCCTCATATCGAAGAGCGTTAGCCCACTTAAAGCATTCTCGCGCTGATGACATGGTTTCTTCGTCAATGTCGTAAACAGTGCCGATTTCGTTCAGGCGATGTTCTTCTGTCGCTTCCGCCAAAGCCATTTGAAAGCTGGCTGAAGTATACTTAATATCGCTATCGTCGTTACTGTCTTCGATTTGTTTCACTTTCGCCAGTGATCCGAGCGACAACAAGGTTCTTATTTCAACAAGTCGTTTTTTGAATTTTTGAATCAGGGTTTTGGTTTGTGTGTCCATTGTTATTGGTTTGGTTTACAGTAAGATTTTAGCTTCCAATTTTTCAAGGTCTATTTCTCGAAAGGATAACTCTTTTTCAATGCTTTTTTCTTTGTATTTGAGCCTCGATATAAAAATCATCACCCCGGATTCTGTGATTTTTCTGATATTTTGAATTGCCTCTTTGCTTAATGCGCGGCGGAGTTCTTTTTCAAAGACAGATAAATCGTCCATGTTGTAGTAAACATAAATCTCTTTGAGGTCGGGAACGGGATGTTTGACCATAAAGTCAAGCAGTGGCTCCCATTGTCTGCCATCAACTACGTGTGGTGAAATAGCTATACATTGGGCTCCTTTTTTCAGTGCGCCCATAACGATTTCGGGCTGCTTGATTGCATGATATACTTGATAGACCGTGGGAAGTCCTTTGTCGAGTCGCAGCTTATATAGAAACTCTAAGAAATGATCGGGCGGATAGCTATCGTTTTCGATAATGAGTATTGATACAGGTTCCATTGCTATTTGGATTTAGATTCGATACTCCCTACGGGCGAACCGTCGGGGTATTTGTATTCTTCCAGTAACTCCGTAGAGGTTTTCCATCCCCTGTTGCCAAGATAAACCCGAAATCTAAGGGAATTATATTCCGTTACGAGTAAACGGGATTCGGGTTGTTCGGCCGGTATCAATATTCTTCCTACTAAGCAGGCAAGTTCTTCCTGAGGCAACCGAATGTAAGTCGGTTTAGGCGGTTTGATGCGGTAGATAGCGCCGGGGTCCCAATAAGGGGATTCTTTGTCTTTAAATATCTTTTCCTCTCGATTCCAATATTCAACATCTTTTCCGTCTTCTTTGGCTTTGACGATTTCGGATAGCGGCTGAATCATGTGGCAGTCGGCTTTGGGCATCCATTCATGTCCATGCGAAAATCCAACCCAATAGTGCGTTCCATCCGGATTTTCTCCTTCATATTCTCCTATCTCTCCTGTCAAATTACGGTAGGAGGCAGCGGGAAAGTGACACCCGATAATCAATACATTTTTCATAGTCTCTGTCAGTTATAAAGTTTTAACAAAATTACAAAAATATTTTTTAGTTATATAAAAACCGTTAAGTTTATTTTTTGTGAGATAATTCCTTGACACTTAATGGTTTCGTTACGAAGCAGTCGGTCTTGCGGGGTTTGGGGCGACAACACTCCTGCCCACCACTTTCTTATATTGTCTTCCTGTCGAAAAGTGTACCAAGAAAAGATCATTTTAAGGGTTCCCGGGGTATGACCTAAGTAGTACTTCAAAAAAAACAACATAACCAATCTGGCTCGTGCTACCGGATCTTCAATAATGGCTTTAACGGCCTTGCTTCTTCCGATAGGTAACCAAGTAGAGTGATAGTGCTGCTTCAACTGATATTTCTCATGGTGCATCAGTGACAGGATAGGGATACCGAGACCTTGACTCACCGACTCCATTACAATACGTGCAGGGTCTTCCTTTTCTGACTTTATCTGCATAACAATAAAGTGTAACGATTCCATCATTACAGCGAGTTGCATGAGTTCTTCTTGTCCTGTTTGAATAATCTCTTTGAGTTGCCGGTTCTCAGATTTTATCTCTTTAAGTTCAACCAACAGGGTTTGGGTGTTTGTTTTTTCAGTTTCCATAAAAACGGATTACGCACTTTTTTAATGACGCAATATAGGATTATTTAGCATTCGAAACAAGCGAAATTCACTGAATTTCAAAGACCAAACCAACGATAAAGATGCTGGACACAACAGAGATTTCGGATGTCAGTGCGGCTCGGGCGCAGATATTCGGAGAGGACCTTAAAACCCTCACCCCTCCCGAAAGCAACAAGCCGGTCATTGACCCCGGAGTGTTGGAGCGATTGGGGAGAATCGAGCAAACGGCCAATCCCATACCGCCGGCTGTGACGCCGCAAGTGACGGATAAGGGGTTACCGGAGTACTTGAAAGAGTACGAAGAAGTGCTGAAGGAGCCGTTAAAACCCGGCGAAGACAAGACCGATTATACGGCCTTGCTAAAGCAGCAAACGGGGCAAGACGCGACGCTTACTAACCGGGATGAGTTTGAGGACTATGTGGGGCGTTTGGCGGCGAAAGAAGCGTTTTTTGAACAAAACGGATTATCGAGCCTGCAAGCAATTGTCGATGGCGGCATGGACGCCGGGACGGTAGTGCAGCAGGTGATCAAAAATAACCTCACTCGCGCAGGGCTCTATACCGAAGGGCAGTACGATCGTATGGTCGGCGAATTCTTCGACGAGGGGGAACTGAACGAAAAAGGGAAAGCGAAACACGGAGAGATCGTCAACAGTGCGAAAAGAGAGATAACTGATTTACAGGCGAAAGCCGATAAATACGCGGACGATCATGTAGCGCAAAATAAAGCGTATTACGCGACACTCGAAACGGCCGCTAAAACGATGAAGGTTGGCGGGGTAGAGTTGGACGAAGATATGGCATCACACTTGGTACATCGCATACGTACGGGTGAAGTCAATCGGTGGTTACAGGAAAATAAAACCGACGAAGAGGCCGCGCAAAAAGAATTGATGCTTGCCCTTGTTTCCTCGCCTAACGCATTCGCGCACTGGCTGGTAAAGATGGATGAGCGCACGGCAAATCAGAGAGTGGCGAAGGATGTCGCCCGTTTGATTTCATAACTAAGCAACAAAACAATAATTAAGTTATAAAATGGCAAACAGACTCGTCAAATTAGACCGGATTGAACGCACGAGAGTGGCCGACGACATGCCTCGTCGGAACGACTTATTGGTGACCAATCCTGAGATATTCACCGAGATCGCGGCAAAGGAAATGGCCGCTTCCCCGATCAGTTTCCTGGGCCGTATCTTCGGCGATCAGCAAGCGGCGACGGACGACATGTTCACGTTGAACACGATGGGTATCGGTACGGAGTACATCCGTATTAAAGAGTATTTCGAAAAGTACGAAGCGATCCGCATTGTCAGCAATGACAAAGTGCCGGCAACTATCGTTCCCTTTGAGCCGTTCGAGGTAGGTTTGGACTATCCGTTGGACGAAGATGATCAATTCTTCACCAAGCGCGGCGATTTGCAGTTCCGTGTGACTTCCCGTCGTCCCGGTCCGAACGGACACGACCACACCGTGATATTGGATGACTCGTTGGCCGGTTCGGTGGCGAGTGCTGCTATCTTCGGTATTAACGACCCGATCAACCACGGCATAGGTAACTCCAAGGGTGAGGGTTCGTACAATTCGAACATGTTTGTCGGTGATCCGCTCCAAGAGCGCAGCTTCTTCAACCCGATGAAGATCACCCGTCGTTACTTCCCCGTTACGGGTTCGGCCATGGGCGATGAAAGCGCCTATTATCAGGTGACGATTCAAAACCAAAACACACAGGCCGTACAGGATCACTTGCTCGAAGTGCCTTATCGCTTCATTAAGCAGGTGATGAATGAAATGAGCTATCAGTTCATGTACAGCCGTGCGAATTTCGACCCGCAGACGCTAACCATCCTCGGTAAATCGCCCAACGGCAAATATCCCGAACGTCCTTCGTTCTCCGGGGTGTGGCAGCAGCTTCAGGAAGGGGCGCGTATGACCATTACGCACTCGATCAAGTCGGAAACTAAGAAACAATTGATGGCGAAAGTGGATAACATCCTTCGTCAGATTTATTACAAGACGGGGCAGCGCGCGATGGTCTTTGCTATGTGCAAGGGTTTGTCGGCTGACTTGCTTCGCGATGCGATCCGTTCGGCGATTGATTGGAAGTACAACATGAAGATCGAGGTAACTCCGTCAAATGACAAACTGAAAGTCGGCTTTGAGTTGGATGATTATATCACGGACCACGGTCGCTTGGTGGTATATGACATCGGCGCAGGATTAGACCTGTCGGGCTATGAATTTGAGAAAGTACAGTACAACGGTATCGTTGGTGACAAATACAAGGATACGGACATTTTCTTCATGGTACCTTCGGTAATGGGGAAAGACGGCGGGAAGAAAATGCGCGTGAAACTCTATCACAAAGAGACGAATCGCGGACGTTACGGCCGGGTCAGCCGCGGTTTCGTGTTCGGTATGTCCAAAGGTTTGACGGGTCAGAACAACAATTTGACCACTGACCAATTGTTGAACATTCAGGACCAAACGATTGACCGCTTGATGTCCAATACAACCAATCGAATTGACAGCTTGGTCGATGGGGACGAATACCACGTACTGTACCAGCATACGCCGTACATCAACGTGGATAACGTCTTCCGCATGAAGCTGTTATTCTAATTGCCCCAACACAACCAAACCGAGGCACGAGCCCACTCTTAAAGATGCAAACCAAAAAAGTAACTGCCACTATATCCTCCGGGTTTATGCTCCGTCAGGGGCCGAAGCCCGAAGGAAAGATACTGACACTGGGAGGTTTTGAACATACCGTTGACGGCGAGTCGCGAACCTTCCAGTTTCTTAACTCCTCAATGGAGCCGGACCTGTTGGTCATTGACACCGTGAGGGAGTTTAACTTAAGTAATAAAGCCGATGCCCACAATTGGACCACACTCCAAATTTGGAATGCGATCTACGGGCCGGAAATGTCGCCCAAACTCATACTGAATGATCCGTATGAAGCGAGCGAAAAGGAAAGTAAAAAGGCCGAACAGGTATTCGGTATTCATCAGCAGTTGATGGCGAAAAAAAACGACCGCGACTGGCTGGCAAAAGTGTACCGAAGAGTCTTGGGGGTCGCGGCGGCGGGACTGACCGATGCCATGGCGTTTTCCCGTTTATTTGAAACCGCTTCGGCTACGCCGGAAAAGTTCTTTGTCAACGGGCAGTTGGTCTTTGAAAGTGCCGAGTTTGAAAATATGGCACTCATTGATCTGGCCATTGAAAAAGGGGCGTTGTTGAAAGACGCGAAAGGTTTTATCAAGCAAGCCGACGGCAAAATATTCGCCAACGACTATGCGGAAGCGGTTCATTTGTTGAATCGTGACCAGGAGTTGAAAGCTTTCGTTTTGCGGACCATTAACCGCGAGCCCGAACCGTTCAAGTCATTCGAGACAGTGAAGATGTCGGAAGACATTGCGGCGTTGATTGACCAAGTAGGTACCAAAACCGATACGTTGAAATTCAACGAAGACGGGTCGGTAGCGAGTAAGACGGAAGAAGAAACAGAGGCAGAGATCAAGACATTGGTCGATACGTTGATTGATAAGAATCTGATTCTGAAACGGTCCGGAGAAGGTAACAAAGGGACGAGTTATCGACTCGAAGAGTTTGACGAGAACGCGTGGACGACCAAGTCGAAGATTGTTCAGTACTTTCTGATGAACAAAGCCGAACGTGACCGGTATCAAAAAATGGTATAATGAAAAGAACGAACCGGCAGCTTTACAAATATACGAACGACAAAGCGGATGAGTCGAATCGCCCGTATATGAAGCCGGCGTTGTTCAATACTTTGTACGAAGCGGCCCGACTCGGTTGGATGAAGTTAAAGCACAAGGATTACGAAACCCACGAAAGTGTACGGCGTGACTTGGCTCCCTTCGACCGACATTATCTTTTCGGCGATACGCGCACGGTTCGACTGAGCGATTTACCCATAGCGAACGAGCATCGGTTTTTGACAGGCGTACATGCGGACTTTACGTTATCCTGCAATGGCAGTGACCTAACGTACACTTTGCCGGTGGTGCCGATAGCGAAAGACAAAGCGTTTGCGCTGCTGACCGACCCGTTCGGACAGCCCGATGATACCGAGCCGTGTTACATTGAATCCTCGGACAATGGCGGGGAGTTTTTAAAGATACTCTCCACCAACGTACCCAAAGCCGTGACAGTGCATTATCTGAAGTACCCGGCGGCGATGGATGTGATCAATAACCCCGACGGACTAACCGAGGAAGGAGAAGCACAGCAACTGGAGATTGTCGCGATGCTTTTAGAAGCCTACTTTGCCGACATTGAGAATTTTAACTCTTCGCAAAAAAAGCGGGAGGAAATTATAAACAGCGGAATTTAAACAAACTATAAAATATGTCAACAAGCGTATATCCGGTAAGAAAAACCCGGAATCCATGCGAAGAATCCATGGACATAGTCGCCTACTACGACGGGGCGGCTGCGGCGACGCCCGTGATCGCTCACGGCCTGTTAAAATTGGTTGGGGCTAAAGTGTCTGTCACCGGTCAGGGGGTGGGCTACAGCGGCAGTTTGACAGCCAATCAATTGAACATTCCCATGTCTGCGATTTTAGACGGCGGATCGGGGGTGAAGGTGCGTTCGTGCTTAACGCGTACGAAGAAAAAGTATCGCATGAAGTGCTGTTCATCGACGTGTAATTCGCTGAGCGATTACATTACGGTGAATGTCAAGCCCGTTTCAACCTGCGAGAAATTCTTTGAGTGTGACGATTTTATCAATCCGGTACTTACGACGAACGATCTGTGTAATGACGATTGTTGCGAAAAGGTCAATAACATCGTCAAGGCGCTCAATGCTACGTGGGGCTTCAACGACGTAGCGATTGCGACGGCGGTGAACTTTAACAGTACCGAATGGGCGATTGAGATTGAAGCCGTTACAGCTGATACGAACTTTATCATTCCTTCGATCGAAGGATTTACTGACCCGGAATTGGTGGTTCCTTTTATTCCTCACGGGATCATGGCCAAGAACGTGCCTGCGGAACAAATGGCGATCCTCGGCGCGTGTGATGCGAATAAATGCTTGCCGGCGGTTCAGATATTCTTTTGGCAAAAACAAGGCTTTACCGGTCCCGGTGCGGCAACGAGCAACCCGAACCAAGACAATATGCGTTATCAGGACGTATTGCGGAATGTGACGGTATTGATCAATCCTGACGATTCGGATGCGACAACCACACAAGCGGCACTCATTACGGCGCTGAACGGCGCGGGAAAAATGCTCGTAACGACTTCGGCGGATATTGCGACGTTTACCTACTGTATCGTTCGTACGGACGACGGTGACGGTACGGCATTGACCACCGTTCGTTCGGATTATACGGGCGAAACCTCGATCAACCGCTTCGCTTACTCGGGCGGCAAATCATACTATACTTATACGGGTGTGAGCGGCACCGCTCCGACGCCTGTTGGCAGTGACGTAGTACGGGCGGGGGCTTGTGATGCGACCGACGCACCTTGCGTATCGGGCTCACCTTGCTCGTAATTGAAACAGACTAATCCAAAGGGGCGAAATCTCTCCCGCCCCTTTTTTTTAAGACCAAACCAATGACATTGCTTCAAACGATTCAGCATCTGCGGCAAAATCCGCTCGATGCGTGGTATTATTGGCAGGGAACGGTACGGTATTGGCTGTATCGCCACTTCCCCCGCCTGCTTCGGCGCCACATTAAACAGCAATTCGAATACCGTAAAGTAGCCGCACAAGCGTGTACCGATGCCCGTGCGTGTCTATGCTGCTCGTGCGAGACGCCGAGTCTTTATTTTGCCAACAAACCTTGCTCCATCAGTAAGCATCCGATATGCAAGCAACTGGTCGATAAGGCAGAGCCTTGCTATCCAAGGATGATGAGCAAACGCGAATGGAAACAATTCACAACCAAACACCCGATACGAAAATGAACTTTGTAGAAACAACGATTGACTTGGGCGAAGTGAAAATGGGCGAAAAAAAGCACATTTTCTTTGCCAAAACCCCTGAATGTAAAAAAATCACGGCGTGGAGCGGTTGTTGGTGTCAAAACATCAGCAACGAAACCTCACACCTGCACATTACGTGGACGGTAGGTGATACTGCGGGAACGGTAGCGAAAAACGTAATTGTCAAGTACGAAGACGGGACCGCGGAAATCCTGAAAACTACCGCCGTTGTACGTGGGCTGGCATAGGCCGACCCAGAGTAACCCGACGGGAGGAATTTTGCTCCCGTTCGCCTAACACAATAAACCGGGTAGTCGGGCCGAGAGGTTTTCCGTCCTGCCCGGTTTGGTTTTTCTTCCGTACCGTCGTGTATTCGGTTTCCTTCAGGTGTTTGAAGATCAAGTGAAGGCACGAACCGATGTCGGTGTTCTTCTTGTCATTCCACTTCTTATAGGACTCCAATATTTCGATATTGTCAATGTTCTTATACCGACCTTCTTTAAAATGTTTGTTGCCGAGCATCGTTACTTCATGCCGCGCTTTGCCTTTTCCCGTCAGGTTAAAACCCGGTAAGTCTTCGTAGTACAACAGGTAATGCAGTTTTTTCTGGTCACGCAGAAATTTCACAAAGCCTTCGGAGGAAAGTTCGTAAGAGGTTTTTTCAATGCCCCAAAACCGCATCCCCTTTTCAAACTCCACAAACGTTTCATCCAAGTCAAACGACGGGCTGAGAAAGTACGCGCAGGGACGGTCGGACGGGAAGTTGAAGTTGTGCGGTCGAATGTAGATGAGCATGCAACTGCGGGAAGATTTGTTTTTATCAAAGGTCTTACGGTCCTGCGACTTGAATTTGTCGTCAATCGCCCCGATGTACAGATTCTCGTATTCAAAATTCGGCATCCCGTATTCCCGATTCACGACCCATTCGCCGTCAGGGTGTTCCACGAAATCCAAACCGATTTCGTTACCGGATAAATCATACTCCGCGACGATTTTCCCCCGTACCCATAGTTTTTGACTCATAGTGAACTTGCAAAACTCGATCTGCTGGTTGATGCTCGCTACATCGTAAGTCGTGTTGGAAGAAGACATGAAGAAGTCATCTTCCTTGATGGGGTTCTCGGCCATTTCCCGCCGCAGTTTGTCTTGGTTTTTCGATGCGATCTCCCGACGCTTCATATAGTGGGCTAAGGCTCCCGCTTTGTCGGATTTTCCCGTTTTGCGGTTAAAGAATCCTTGTGCGACCATGTACGCGGGAGTCATGTGGCGTGAGTACGGGTAAGTGTCGGCATCGTAGTAGATTTCCTGATAATCGGTCCAGTCGGAGGTGATGTTGGTGGAAGTACCGCCGATGTTAAACGAGCCGATCTTGAACGAGCCAAAGGATAAGCTGTCTTGGTTCAGAGCGATGAAACTTTTGAGTGTCTCGGGCTCCCACTCCCCGGCTTCAACGGCCGACAGACGGCGATACGTTTGCCCCTTAAACACCCCGGCCTTTTTTGGTTCGGAAGAAATCGACGCTTGGTGCCAATAGTTGTGCGAAACGCCCTTTTTACCTTTTCCCTGTTCGTACCCTACCTCGAAGATAGCCATGGGGGTATTGAGGTTATCGGATATGATCTTCAGTTCCATGCCTCGCCAGCGGTGAAACAACGGAGGAAGCCGCAGCCACGCGGAGCGGAATAGTTCGCGCTCCTCAGCGATGTTCTTTTCCTTCGACGCAGGATAGGCCGAACCGACGGGGTAATCGGAGTAGAAAAGAAAAATATAGAGTTCAATCACAATATCCCAGAACGTAAACCCCTTGCGTCGGGCTTTGATCTCAATGTGATCGTTGGCGTTGGAAAACTCCCCGTTAAGCCATTTTTTAGGGAGATTCGCCCAAGCGATGTCGGTAATTTCGTTGTCGTTATCGCGGTACAACAGCGGCTCCCCCTTACACGCTCGACCTGTTTCCTCGTCGAAATAATCCATACGAACGAGGTTATTGCCAAAGTATTGAATGCCGTTGATATAGCGTCCGTCGGGGGCGACCCAGCCTTTTAAACAGCGACGGATCTGTTCTTTCCAAAAGATATACTCCTCAGAGTGGGGGTCCATCGTCGGGACTCCCGGCAGGACCGTTCCGGCCAACGGACGGTACAAGATCTGTACGTCAATTTCTTCCTGAATTTCGGTTGGGTGTTCCATAAAAACGGATTACGCACTTTTGTGCTTTTTACGCGTGTATGATATTTACAGCAACAAAGCGATATTTTAGTTACTTAATGCTGAACGTTGATTTCACCATAACGGCCCGTGACAACTGTGCTTCGATGTATTTGAAGGACATAACTCCTGCATACACATTGGACAATCAGGGTGGGTACGGTGGTTCAAATATAACGAAAAATCAGATTACGGGACTGAAGATAAAGCTCGATTGGGGTGGCGGGGCCGAATATGAGATTGAAGGCGCTTATACCGTAGGAGCTGAGTTTCCCATCAGTTATTTTCTGTTGGAAGACATGGTCTTCTCGGGAGCGTGTGACAATTGCGGGGTGCAGTCCACGGCAACGTACGAGGGAGCGATTCCCAGCGGCTGTGTGACGATCACCTACAGTCCGACCTACATTCAGGACAACGAGAAAGTACTTGCCTCGACCAAGACCAAGAAGATTTTTTGGGCTTGCAGTGAGCATTACCAATTGATTGCCTTGGCCAAATCCCTGTTGAAGTCCAAAATTGATTGCCGTTATGACTTTGACAAATCAGAAAACCAAACCAACGAAGCGATGGCCGAAGTTCACCTGTGGAATTCGGTATTACGGGAAATGCTGGAATCCGACGAAGTGCTGTGTGATTGCTTTTCGGCGGACCTGCAAATGATGGTCGCTCGTATCAAACAATTGAATACGAAATGGCTCAGGTAATCTACACAAGTCAATACGTCAACCAACGACTTCAAACGAAAGTGAAGCGACTGCTGTGTCAGTCGGCCGATCTGTACAAACGCGGAAAAAAGGCAACGGAGATTGAAAAGAAGTTAGCCTTACTCGGGTTTGCCATGACATTCCTCCCCTACTGGGATACGGAGTTTATCAAAGAGGTTGATCGTTATTTCAATGGGCATCTTACAGCGTAAGGAAGTTAATGTATGCGGGGCCGTTCGTTGGGTGGACCTCGGGGGCGAATGTACTCCGGAGTGTACGCCTCAGCCGACTACGCCCGTATTGAGTGCTTCTTCGACGCAAGTATGCGGCGCACAAACGGCGACTTTGTCGATCAACGCGGGAACGGGTGATATCAGTTGGTATCGCGACGATGTGGTGATTCCGGGCCAAACCGGGGTGTCGATCTCGGTCAATATATCGGGAACTTATACGGCGAAAAGAACGACCGGGTGCGGGAGCAGTCCTGCGTCTAATGCGATTGTCATTACGTATGAACCGCAATGTAATTGTGTGCCTGTACCGACGGTGCCGTCAATCTCGACCACAACACCGTCGATCTGCGGAACGCAAACCGCAACGTTGATCGCGCAGTCGGGTAACGGAACAATTCAGTGGTATAAGAACGGAGTCGCAGTGTCGGGTTTGATCGGTACGTCAGTGTCGGTCGCGGAAAGCGGGGCTTATGCGGCCAAATCCATTACCCAATGCGGGGAAAGTTTGGCGAGTAACACGGTCTTTGTGACGTATTCGGAAAGTTGCGGCTGTACGCCTCAACCCGTTACGCCGTCGGTCAGTGCTTCGGCGCCGAGTATCTGTCCGGGAGAGTATGTGACGTTGACAGCCATCGGCGGATGCAACGGAACCATCGAATGGTACAGCACGGCGCAACCAACGATCAAACTGGGCAGCGGCGCGACGTTGCTGGTAGAAGCGGGAAGCTACTTTGCCAAATGCAAAACGGAGTGCGGCACAAGTTCTGCCTCCAATACGATTACCGTGACCAACAAGCCGTCGGAAGAATGCGGCGGCGGCGGCGGATGCGTGGTACAATTGGGATTAGGAATTATAACCTGTTAAGTATGAGCAATTGCGTAGAAGGAATAGACTGCGAAGATACTGACCCTTGTGCGGGGTGTACCGGTTGCGGCGGCAATTGCAGCGGTTGCAGCGGGTGTAATGAGTGTGTCGAGTGCGAGCAGAACGTATCGGACTGTGTCGATCAGACGTCGGACCTGGTATTGTTGGCCGAACAGGAAGACTGCGGGGGGCGACCCTGCGGATCGGACGATCCGACGGTTCCCGATTGCGCGTTGGTCATTACGGCCATCGTTGCCAACGGTCCGAGTATCATTTTAGTGGCAGTGAACGGCTTCGGCCCTTTGGAATACAGTGAAGACAATGTGACTTGGCAAACAAGCGCTACGTTTCCGGCACGGCCGCAAACAAGTGTCACGTACTACGTGCGGGAAGTGAATCGCCCGACGTGCAGCACCAATCGAAGTTACGGCAACTTCTGCATACCGAACTGGCGGGACATGACCCCGGCGACGTATCAGTGCGTGGATCAGATCAGACAAAAGAAACAAATCGACGGTTGCGGCAATGAACGGTGGGTAGAAGATCCGGCCGGCTGGACTGTCACGAACGAAACCCGTTGTGTATAATGAAGCTATTTCCCCTGACGATCAAAGACTTGACGGAATTATTGCCCGGTATTAAGAATGCCGAGGCGTTTGTGCCGATATTAAATGACTTGCTTCCGATCTATGAGATCACTACGCCGAAGCGTGTCGCGGCTTTTCTTGCCCAAACGGGCCATGAATCGGCCTCGTACAATACGTTGGAGGAAAAAGCCTCGGGGGACGCGTACGAAGGACGGAAAGATCTGGGCAACAAGCAAAAAGGCGATGGAAGAAAATTCAAAGGTCGGGGGGTTATTCAATTGACGGGGCGGGATAATTATACGTCCTTCGGCAGCTTTGCCAAGACAGACTTGATCGCCGCTCCTGCAAAACTGAAAGAGCCGTTTTTGGCAGTACTGGCGGCGTGTTGGTATTGGAAGAAACGGAATCTGAACCCACTGGCGGACGATGCACTGTTTGATGAGATCACAAAAAAAATAAACGGAGGGCTCAATGGAAAAGCAGACCGGGACAAGCGATACAAAAAAGCTTTGGAGTACTTCAACTCCAATTTACGGTTGGATTAGTCTGATTGCGACGGTTCTTACCCTTGCCGCACTTGTGATTTTTATTTTTTATAAAAGAGCGCAAAATACAGAACAACCACAGGGCGCACCGCAGGAATTGATCGAATTGTTGGGCCAACAGGACGAGATTATCAATAAGCGCAACGAGCAGATTGAAGCGCAAAATACGATAATCGGTCAATTGGAAAAGAGTGTTGATTCACTCAAAAAGGAAAACGGCACTTTACGGGCTATGACCGAAGCAACGAAACGAACTTATGCACAAAGCCTTACGAATTATCGCAAAAAGCCTAAGTCTGTGCCTATTGCTGACGCTGCCTTGGGTGACACGATCGCAAAACTCAAAGCCAAGTACGGACTCCGATAAGGCATTGCTGAAGCGATTGATCGAGGATTATTATGATCAGCAATCGGAGATTCAGTACCTGAAACAGATCGTCCATACGGGCGAAGTGCATATACAGAGTTTGGAACGATTGGTTCGCAGTGACGAAGCGGTGCTCAACGAAACGAATCGGTTGCTGGCGGCACAAAAGGATTTGGCTCAGTCGCTGAATGAAAAGATCAAAGACTTAGAACAAAAGCTGTCCATTCAGTCGGCATTGGTTCGACTGCAAACAAAACGGGCGGAAGCGGCGGAGAAAGAAGTTATTCGATTGGAAAGACAGGCTCGGTGGAGAAAGATACTGGGCTATTTTAAAACAGGGGGAACGGCGATTGCCGGGGCGACGGCCGGGTATTTCCTCAGTAAAGCAATCAAATGAAAGAAAAAGACACGTCCGTCAACTACATACACGTCGAAGGCTTGAGAGCCACGCGCTCCGAGACAGAGTGGAAAGACGGTCAGTTGATCATTCGTCTTTTCTATGATGAGGATTGTACGATAAAATTGGATAAAGCGCACATTAAGTGCAAAAAAGATATGGCCAACCTGACGGTACCGTTTGTAAGCATTCTCAATCCGACTCCCAAACCGGGGGGCGGGTATCGGTTTGTGGTGCAATTCATTGATACCGCAGGGAATTTGATTTCCTCGCCTAATTTGCCGCAAAACTATGCGATCGAAAGCGCTTCGATTCCTTCGTCCTTAACCATTCCCGTCTCGAACGGGTCATGGTCATTGAATGACGTACGGATTCGCGTATGGAGCAATGAGATCAATTCGGGGTGTTTCGGGGATTACGTGCAGGATATTGTCACGAATTGCACCGTCGGCGGGGGTTGTGTCGCGACGATCAGCAATGTGGCACAAAGCTGTGAAGGCGGAAAGGTAAAATTGACTGTCATGGCTGCGACAACGGGTAGCGGTATCGTACAATACGGGCTTATAACGGGAGCGAATCCTTCGGGAACGCCGCCGACCTCGTGGCAAACCTCCAACGCCTTCGGTAATCTGACCAACGGTATTCAGTACGGGGTTTGGGTGCGGGACAGCGTCACAACAACGTGTACAACGGTGTATGATGTGGTGGCGAATGTGGCGAATTGCGGCAATGTCGAGTTGCCCAACTGCGGGTGCGGTACACCTGATTTTACGATTGCGTCGATCGTTCGAGCCACGGGCATGAATCACGCGGTTACTTTCGATGCCTGCGCGGTGAATCCGTTTATGTGGCAAGTGCAGAACTCGTCAGGTACGGTATTGAAAAGCGGATCGGTCGTACCGACGACCGGTACGGTAACGATAGATTTAACGGGATTGACTCCCGGAACCTATACCTTACGGGCCAACTCGACCGGCTGTAACGGTCAGGCTACGAAGGAATTCACGATTTATCCCGACGGCAACGGAGAAGGCGGGGGTGATATGCGTTGCCCTGCTTACGATGCTTTTTTTGATGAAAAATCCGGTATTTATAACCACAATTATGTGACTATTGTTGAGAATGCAGAACGAGACAGGTATGAAAAAAAATCAGGATTTAATGCGGACACTATAATGCCGATCATGTCCTGTACAAAAGCGATTACAGCTGCTTTAATGCTTAAGTTGTCAGAGCTTGGACTTGTAAATCTTAACGCATCTATTTCAACCTATCTCCCCAACTTTTCCGGTTATGGTAAGGACTCTGTAACGATACGGAAAATATTGTCGCATACATCTAATATAGTTGACACTACAATATACGAGTCAGACAACAGTTTAACTGTTCAAAGCAGCGCCGACGCTATCGGACATTACACCTCGTTGCTTAATGTTACATACCCCTCCTATAGTAGTGCCGCTTTCCAAGTAGCAGCAGCAGCAGCAGAAACGGTTACAGGAAAAAGTTTTGATTCACTTATAAGGGAGTATATTTTTTCGCCTTTAGGCATGGGTGATCCTATTTGGTTAACAGTATTTGCTTCAGTACCGCCGAACAATGCCCATAATAACATTGCAGGGTACGGACTTTCCTTAAGTGCAAACAATTATTTAAAATTCATCCGGTCACTGGCTGGTTATGGAACACAAATACTGAGCCAAAGCACCAAGAATTTGATGTTTTCCGATGCTTCTGCCGGTATTGATACTATGTTCGGTTATGGATGCTTTCGGTATAATATTACATCCGGTATTGCAAGAGATATTGTTTTTGAAGGGGCTTCGGGATGTTTTGGATTTATTAACACTCAAAGCGGCAAATACGGGCTTATTTGGAATCAATCTCAGATTGGCAATGTAAAGCCGACCAATTATCAATTTAAGGATTTAGTTGCAACTTCTGACTGTTCAATTATTACCGAAGATAATCCGTGGGGCATTCGATTCGTTGTCAACGGGACGGGAAACAGTTTCGACGCAAGTGCGCCGAACGGCATTTCTCCCAATAAGGTCAATTTATTTGAGCGCATGTCGCAAAAGAAGGTCGGGGTGGTTCGCCACGTCATGACTATTGGCGATTATTGTCCCGCACCGGGCGTGTATAATGATGCGAAACTGTCTGAGGCGATTAATTGGATTCGCAGTCGGCCTAATTCGCCGAAAGCGGACCTGTTGATTGTGCCGCTATTCGGATTGGGCGATACACGTATTCCCGAGAATCATTTGCACGTCGATGCTCGGGGGCATAAGGCCGATTGCACGTTGAACTTACGTACTGTCCCTTCCTACTCTTCCGACATAGCGCGATCGGTACTCGAAGGAATATATGACCATTTGTTTTCTTACCTGCAAATTCATCACGAGCAGGATATGAACATGTTTTCCCTTGCCGGGGGTAACTCGGAAGAGCATTACATGCCGTATGCGTCGAACTTTCCGGGCGGACCGGGTTGCGGGGATAACGGATACTCAGGAATCGGAGATTACAGTCCCGTGGCACTGGCGAAATGGCGCGAATGGCTATTGGTTAAGTTTGGCTTCGGTATTCTGCCGTTTATGATCGACGGGATGGCCTATACGGCCTCGACGGCACCGCTGCCCGACATTCCTCCATCTTCGACCAATAACGCTTATATCGGCAATAACCTTCATCGTCGGGACATTCAGGAGGCGATACGGTTTTGGAACCAAAGCGTGTACAACGTTTGGGAGAACTGTCGTGATAAAGCCAAGACATATTTGCCGAACGTGCCGTTTGAATTCTTTGTCGCGGATATGTTCAACCAACAAGGGATTCAGTGGACGATGAATGCCGGGACGATGTACAAAGCCATGAAAAAGGCTGATGCGTGGTACCATACGGACAACATCAATCCAAGTAACTGGGGGCGCAATTTAATCGGTACGGACATATTGCTCGGCGGAACCTTCGGTTCGGGGAAAATATCGTCCATCGAATATGACTCGACCGACGCGGGGAATCCGAACGGAGGCCCGATCAATGAGGAGCATGTTTACCAATCCATCATTAAATTCATTGAGCACGGCGGAAAGATTATTCACTGGGCGCTAAACTGGTCAGACTCACAGATTGATCAACTCGGGAATGTCATGCAGCGGGTGTACGACTATATCGGCCGTCCGGGTTGGACGCCATTGTACGTTACAGCGCGAGCCTCGGCTCCGGTCGTGACACTCGAAACGCACCGGATGTTCGTCGATGGCAATTACATTGTCAACGCGTGGGAGCAATCGGGAAACAGCGTCAATAATCCGTTCGGAGCGCAAATCGTCAACGTACGGGTAGCGAACAACGGGACGGAAGATACATTTTGGACAGTTAATACGTAAGCGATGAATATACACAAAGCCATTGCCAATTTTTTGGGTTTTTGTACGGAATTGGTCGCCAGAAGCGACGCCAAATACACCATCGGACTCGACGAAGATCTGAAGGTCGTTCGCTATGAAACGACGGCCGAAGAAGGCGGGGACGTACCGGTGGTGAGTGTCGCGGGAAAAACAGGAGCCGTGACACTGGTGAAGGCCGACGTGGGATTGGGGAATGTGGACAATACGCCCGACGCGAACAAGCCCATTTCTACGGCAACGCAAACGGCGCTCAACAACAAGCATACTAAGATTTTATTTAAGGATGAAACGACGGATTTAGGTGCGTCGGGTACGGTCAACTCGCTCAAATTTACGGGACCCGATGTGACGGCTTCCCGCAGCGGCGATGAAGTGACGGTGAACATTACCTCGCCCGTACAGAGTGTGGCGGGGAAAACGGGAGTAGTAACGCTGGTGAAGGCGGATGTGGGACTGGCGAATGTGGACAACACACTCGATACAGACAAACCCATTTCGACGCTTCAACAAGCGGCACTCAATACCAAGCA
>ENA-UOYA01001808-UOYA01001808.1-activated-sludge-metagenome-genome-assembly--contig:-NODE-1808-length-21697-cov-7.706219_pt1 | contig 21697 bp, 20 predicted proteins | sample MGYA00238163_ERZ764804 | MGnify/ENA primary metagenome ERZ764804 (study PRJEB28919, sample SAMN05720223) | activated sludge metagenome | isolation source: Anaerobic digester | place: Hong Kong... | reverse complement strand
CCAACATCACCGAGATCCTGTACGCGTTGGGGCTCGGCGACCGCGTGGTGGGCGTCACCAACTATTGCCACTACCCGCCGGAGGTCCGGAATAAGCCGAAGATCGGGCCGTTCATCCAGCCGAATCTCGAAGCTATCGTTGCACTGCGGGCCGACCTAGTGATCATCCAGAAGAATCCCATTCAGCTCTACCCGAAGCTGCGCGGGCTGGGGCAGAACGTCCTGGAAATCGATCACGACACGGTGGGAAACATTTATCGATCCATCGAGCAGATCGCAGCCGCCGCGGGTGTGCCGGAGCGGGGCCACTCCTTGCGCGGCAGGATGCAGGGGGAACTCGAGAGGATCCGGCGCCGCACGGCGCCCTTCCCGCGCCGGAAAGTGTTGTTCGTGGTAGGCCGCACCGCGAACTCGATCGAAGGCATCGTCGCCGTGGGCGGCGCTTCCTACCTGAGCGACCTGCTGGCTATCGCCGGCGGAGTGAACATGATGGCAGATTCAGCCGCCGCGTACCCCAAGGTCCCCACCGAGGAACTGCTGAGCCGCAATCCGGATGTCATTATCGACATGGGCGATATGACCGATACGGACTCCGTTACCGACGCGCGCAAGCGTAGCGTGGTGGCGTTGTGGAATCGCTATCCGATGCTGAAGGCGGTGCGCGAAAGACGGGTTTACGCGGTGGCATCGGATCTATATGTGGTGCCGGGGCCGCGCATCGTAGACGCTGCGCGCGAATTCGCCCGCATGCTCCATCCGGAGGCAGGCCTTTGACGCCGCTTTACAGCCTTCGCGACGCGGGCATGCGATACAACGGCACGGAGGTGCTCAGCCGCGTCAACCTGGACTTCCCTGACGTCCAGATGGCCGCCATAGTGGGTCCGAACGGCGCAGGCAAGTCCACCTTGATCGGCATCATGAGCGGCTTGCGCCACGGCTACATGGGCCACTGCACATACAACGGCGTGGAGGTCGGCAGCTGGCAGCGCCGCGGCTTCGCGCGCCAGGTCAGCGTGGTTCCGCAAAGCCTGCGCCTCGAATTTCCCTTCACCGCTGAGCAGGTGGTGATGATGGGGCGCACGCCGTTCTGCGACGGCCTGTTCGAATCGCCGGAAGACAGGGAAGCCGTGGATCGCGCCATGGAGATCACCGACACGGCGTCGTTCCGGAAAAGGGATTTCCGCTCGCTCAGCGGCGGCGAGCGGCAGCTTGTGATCCTGGCGTCGGCCCTGGCGCAGTCGCCGCGCACGCTGCTGCTGGACGAGCCGACCACGTTTCTCGACCTGAAGCACCAGATCTCCATCTATCGGCTGTTGCGCGAACTGCGCGAGCAGGGGCTGCTGGTGGTGGCGGTGACGCACGACTTGAACCTGGCCGCCGCGTATTCGGATCGCGTGGTGATGTTGAAAGCGGGCCGTGTTGCCGCCGACGGCGCGCCGGCCGACACACTGCGCCGCGAAATTATCCGGGATGTGTTCGGCGTGGAGAGCCAGGTGCGGGAGGCGGCCGATGGGCGGCCGTGGATCGTCTATGGTCATTAGCGCCGCGCCCGCACGACGGTTCTGGTCCGCGCTTGCGCTGGCGCTACTCGTCGCGGTGGCCGCCGGGTTGCTGATGCCGCTGATCGGCTCGTCGAAGATCAGCTACGCGCGGGCCTTCGCCGGACTCTCGCCGGACCACGAGATCCTGTTTTACGCGCGACTGCCGCGCGTGTTGCTGGCGATGCTCGCGGGCGGCACCCTGGCCTGTGCCGGAGTGCTCTTCCAGGCGCTACTACGCGACGCGCTGGCAACGCCTTACACGCTGGGCGTCTCGAGCGGCGCCTCACTCGGCGCGGTGTCTGCCATCTGCTTCAGCTGGCAGCCCATCCTGCATCTGCCCGCGGTGTGGGTGGCGGCGTTCGCCGGGGCGGGCGTCACCTTGTTCCTGGTAATGGGAGTCGCGACCGAAGGCAAGCGCATGTCAAGTTTCACGCTACTGCTGGCAGGCGTCACGATCAACAGCATCTGCCTCGCCCTGATCCTGTTTCTGCACTACATGGCGAACGTGGGCCAGAGCTTCGCCATTGCGCGTTGGATGATGGGGGGCATCGATGCAGTGGAGTACTCCACACTCGGCTGGGTCGCGCTGGCTGTGGTGCCCATGGTCCTGCTGATCTTTTTCAAGTCGCGGGAATGGAACCTGCTCGCAGTGGGAGAAGACTGGGCAGCGGCCCGCGGCGTTTCCGCATCGCGCTTGATCCTGGTAGGCTACCTGGCCGGATCATTCATTACGGGGACGGTGACGGCTTTGACCGGGCCGATTGCGTTCGTTGGGTTGATTGTTCCCCATGCCCTGCGGCTGCGCTTCGGCGCCGACCACCGTCTGCTTGTGCCATGCTCGTTCCTAGTGGGGGCCGCGTTCCTGGCGATCTGCGATACACTGGCCCGGACGGTTCTCGCACCGACCGAAGTCCCGGTCGGCGTGATCACGGCCCTGGCCGGCGGCCCGTTCTTCATCTGGCTGCTCCGGTCGCGGCGAAGGAGCTTGTGGCTTTAAGTTGGCGGAAGCGAGACAACGAAAGATTTACCTGGTGCGGCACGCCGAACCCGAGCGGGCGGACGTGCTGCTGGGAAGCACAAACCTTCCGCTGAGTTCAGGGGGCCGCGTGCAGGCCAGCCATCGCCTGCGAGAACTCAGCGCCGAGATCATCTATTCGAGCCCCCTGCGCCGCGCACTGGAAACCGCCGCGCGGATCCCGCTGCTCAGGCCGTTCGAGGTGATCGAAGAACTGGCAGAGATATCCTACGGAGCTTGGGACGGAAAGCCCTGGTCGGACATTGAAGCGCGCTATCCCGACCTGGCGCGCCGCAAGCTGGAGGACTGGTATGGCGTCACGCCGCCAGGCGGCGAGACTTACGAAGATTTCCGCGAGCGCGTCACCCATGCGCTCAGCATCGTGCTTAACGGACCCCTCCCGGCCATCGTGGTGGCGCACGCCGCAGTGAACGCCGAAATCGCGCGCCAGCTCACAGGGCAAGATCCCGCTGCCTTCCACATGAACTATTGCGAGATCCGGGAGATCGAACTGTAAACGGTGGCGGCGGAATGGCCCGTGGGACGAATCACGTCCACGCGCACGCGAACCGCGCCGGCCTCGGCCCATTCGAGTTTCGCGCGGAATTCAGCGCCTGGGGCGAGCTCCGGAAGCGGCATTTCGTGCTGCTCCATGGGCAGACCACCGAAGCCGTAAACGATCCAGCGCAGCCGGTAGCCATCGAGAGTGTAAGCGGGCAAACGGCGCCGCGTGGTGACGCACACGTCCAGCCCTGCGCCGCCGGGAACCACCTCGAATCGCTCGATGGGGCTCGACTCGTTGCGCAGGGCTTCGAAGCTCGGCTTGCGGGCGCCGTACAGGTCCACGACACCGTGCACGCGCTGCTTCAAGCGGCCTCGACCTTTGTCGCCCATGTGCGTCCGGTAGTCGTTGTAGCAAAAGAAGATTGCGCCGCCAACGAAATCGAAGTCCCGGTAAATGCGCGTGTGCGTCTGAAGAATCCCGATGCGCCAGGCATCACCCCCCTTGTGCGCGGGATGACACTCGCAGAGTCCGTATTCCGAGATCACGACCGGCTTGTTCGGGAATGCGCGGTGGATGTATTCGAGGTTGCTCCTCACCGAATCCGCCGTCTGCCCGTACCAGGTTTCGTAATACTCGTTCAGCTCGATGAAGTCCATCTCGCCAGCGACGTCGGCTTCCACGGCGCGCTTGAGTGAATTCGATGCGTACGTGATCAGCCGGCGCCTGTCCAGCCGCCGGGCTTCCTCATACAGCCGCCGGACGAACTTCTTCGCCACAGGATTCTGCCCGCCCACCTCGTTGGCCACGCCCCAGGCGAAGATGCACGGATGGTTGCGGTCGCGCGCAATCATCTCTCGCAGTTGTTGGAGCCCGTTTTCGAGAATCTCGGCCGACGGCTCCTCGCGCATATTCTTGAACGTGTCGCCGCCCCAGGTGGGCACTTCGGTCTGGATGAGAATGCCGTGCCGGTCGCAGTAATCCAGCACGCGCTTGTCCTGTGGCCAGTGCACGCGCGTGAAGACACAGTTCAACTCCTTCATGTCGTCGTGATCGTGCCGGATCCACGCCTCAGACTCCGCCATTCCGATATCGGGACGGCTCCCCGCCATGCGCTCCACGCCCATCAGCCACACGCGCTCGCCGTTCAGGTAGAACGCCGTGCCACGGACCTCGAATTGGCGTACCCCGAACGTAGTTTCGTAGCGGCGCGCGCCGGCGTGTATCTCGAGCCGGTACAGGTGCGGGTGATCGAAGTGCCACAGCTTTGCTTGGCGCAGAAGCAAGGACACCGGGACCATCCGCGTCGATTTGCCCTTCACGTTAACGCGAGCCGGCAGCCGGTGTGACAATACCCGGTTGCCGGTAGCGTCGTCGATGACCGCACATTCCACGTCGAGTGAGACCGGCGTTGCCGCTGCATTGCGCAGCATTACGCCGACGTCGATTTGCGCTCCGCCAGTCTCGAGATCCGGCACTGCGTCCACCGCGGCGCTCTCGATGTAACACGGCGGAGTCACCAACAGGCGCACGGGTCGCGTGATGCCACCGTCCGGCGTCCAATCGTAGGAATTGGCGCGGGGTAGGATGTTATCGCGAAACGAATTGTCCACGCGCACCAGGATGTTGTTGACGGTGCCGAAGCGCAGGGCACGGGTGATGTCGATGGCAAACGCCGTGTATCCGCGGCCGGGGTGCGTTCCCATCCGTTCGTTGTTCACCCACACTTCGGCCGTGTGATAGACGGCCTCGAACTCGACGCGCACCAAGCTGGACGACCACTCCGCGGGCGCGTCGAATTCGCGGCGGTACCAGGCCACGCCCAGGTAATCCGCCCACGCCTCGCTCACCTGCCAGGTGTGGGGCACGACGGCCTCGGACCAACCGTCCGCCGGCGGTTGCGGCCCGCTTTTGGGATCGGGACGGAACTGCCAGACTCCATCGAGAGAGACCTCGGCCTGCATGGCCGACCGCGGTGCGGCGGAGGCTGTTTCCACTGCCAGCGCGGCGCTCCCAGCCCCCAGAAAACGCCTTCGGGAAGTGCACATCATCCCACGCATCCTAGCATGCAGGCGGTGATATGATGAATGTCCAGTTTGCGAAGGGCGTAGGAGTGCAACCATGTCGAACTCATCACGAAGAGACTTCCTGAAAGTCGCGGCCATCGCTCCGGCGGCGAGCTACGGCCGCATTCTCGGAGCCAACGACCGCATCCGTCTGGGCCTGATCGGCTGCGGCGGAATGGGTAGCGGAGATTTGGCGACGTTTCTGCTGTACGACGACGTCGAGTGCGTGGTCTGCTGCGACGTCGACGACGAGATGGTCGGCAAGACGCTCAAGCGGAATGCCGCCCGCCTGGCGAAGCAGCCCGACGTGGTCAAGGACTTCCGGCGCGTCATTGAGCGCAAGGATGTGGATGCGCTGATCGTATCGACGCCCGACCACTGGCACGCCCTGCCGACCATCTACGGGTTCGAAGCCGGCAAGGACGTGTACGTGCAGAAGCCGCTGGCCGTCACGATCGGCGAAGGGCGCGCCATGCTGGAAGCCGCCAAGCGTTACAAGCGCGTGGCGCAGATGGGCACGCAGTGGCGCTTCGGACCGCACTACAGGGAGGCGGTCGAGTTCGTGCAGTCCGGCAAGCTGGGCAAGATCCGGCAGGTGCGCGCCTGGGCGTACCTGGATTGGGTCGGTGGCATCGGCAATCCACCGGACGGCGATCCGCCAGAGGGTGTGGACTATAACATGTGGCTCGGGCCGGCGCCGAAGCGGCCCTTCAACAAGAATCGCTATCACTTCAACTGGCGCTGGTTCTGGGATTACGCCAACGGATTGATGAGCGATTGGGGCGTCCACCTGATCAACATCGGCATGTGGGCCATGGGCTATAATCCGCCCAAGACCATCACGTGCACGGGCGGGAAGATGGTGGTGGACGACAATACGGAAACGCCCGACACGCAGACGGCGGTCTATGAATTTCCTACGTACACCTTCATCTGGGAGCACCAGATGCTGGGTGGCGTGGGCATCGGCGGACGCCCGCACGGGCTGAGTTTCAGCGGCGCCGAGGGCACGCTCATCGTAGACGCTTCGGGCTTCGAAGTGATTCCGGAACCCAAGAAGAAGAGCCTGGTTCCCTATAAGCGCATGCGCGATCCGAACGACCGCGGCTCGGAAGGGCGGCCGGCGCTCGTGCGCAATTTCCTGGACTGCATGCGATCGCGCCAGCAGCCCGGCGAAAACCTCGAAGTGGGCCACTTCGTCAGCAGCGTGGCGCACTTGGGCAACGTGGCGTTGCGAACCGGCGCCAAGGTGGTTTGGGACGCCGCGAACGAGCGCGCGGTAGGGTTGCCCGAAGCCGACGCGTACATCCATCGCAAGTACCGCGAGCCCTGGAAGCTGCCGGGCGCGAAATCATGAACCGCTTAACTCGCCGATCGTTTCTCGCCGGCGGCGTCGCCGCAGCGAGCCTGCGCGCGGCGCCGGTCGCGGAGCGCCTGGGCATCGCCATTCAGCTCACGACGGACGAGACCGCCTCCCGCAACCTCTTGCGCACGGTCCGCGAAGCGGGCTACACGCGCGCGCAACTGCAGTTTCCCTGGAGCACGGTGGGCGACGAGTTTCTGGGCGCCCTGCCGCGCTGGCTCAAGGAGGAAGGGGTCGTGGGCGACGTGGTGGGCGCGTATGTGAACTGCGCCTCGCCGTCGAACGTGCTGATGGATTGCCGGCGCCGGGACCTGATCCGGGCCATCGATTTCGCAGGCTTCATCGGCGCGCACATCATCGTGGCCTGGACCGGCGGCTACGGCAAGGGATTGATGACATCGGATCCGCGCAACTTCACACGCGAGGCCGAGGACGCTATCTGCCGCTTCCTGGAGCCGTACCACATACGCATTGAAAACGCGAGGTTGAAGCTGGCGCTGGAGACTTACATCACGCTGGTCTGCCCAGACGCGCCTTCGCTCGCGCGCCTGCTCAAGCGCCTGCCGAAGTCTACCGGCGCGGTCCTCGATCCGCCCAACCTCACGCCCATCGCGCGTTACGGACAGCGCGACAGGGCGCTGAAGCAGATGTTCAGCGAACTCGGCAGCCGCATCGCTCTGGTGCACTTCAAGGACTTCCGGCTGGCCCCCGATGGAGCTTCCTACCAACTGCCCGGGCCGCTCAAAGGCGAGATGAACTACCGGCTTTTCGCCGAGCAAGTGGCGAAGCTGCCGGAGGAAACGCCGCTCATCGCCGAGCATCTCAAGCCGCCGGAGTTCGCCGCCGCGCGCAAGGAACTCCTGCCTTTGCTGGAGGCCGCCGAAAGGAGATGACAAAGTGAACGTGCGGCTTCTGACTTCCGCGGATCTGGATTCGGTCATGGCGCTCTCGCGCGAAGCCGGATGGAACCAGACCCGCGAAGATTGGGCGCGCATGCTGACATTGACGCCGCAGAGCTGCTTCGGCATCGATTGCGACGAGCGTGTGGTGGCTACGGCAACCACTTACTGCTACGGCAGCGACCTGGCCTGGATCGGGATGGTGCTCACCGCCGCAGACTATCGCGGCCGGGGCTTTGCCCGCGCCACCGTGCAGGCGAGCCTGGATTTCGCCCGTTCACGCGAAGTAGCCTGGATCAAGCTCGACGCCACGGACATGGGCCGGCCGCTCTACGAGAAGTTGGGCTTCGCCGCCGAGTACGCCGTGGAGCGATGGCTGCGCCTTCCAGCGCCAGCGGCGGGCGCCACGGTGGAAGCGTACCGGCCGAATCCGCAACTCGACCGGGAGGCCTTTGGCGCGGACCGTTCGGCGCTGCTGGCATCCCTGGCGCCGATCGAATCGGCTTCAACACGCGGCGCCTTCGCCATGGGAAGGCCGGGCGCGAAGGCCGCCTACTTTGGCCCGTGCGTGAGCGGCGATATAGATAGTACGGCAAAGCTGCTGGACTGGTTCCTATCGAGACACGCGCGGGAGCAGGTCTTCTGGGACCTCGTCGAACCGAACCCGGACGCTTACGCCTTGGCCCGCACTCGAGGCTTCGTTCCCGTACGGCGGCTGATGCGAATGGCCCTTCGCGGGCGAACCTGGGCAACGCCGTTCATGGAACGGCCTGAACTGGTCTACGCGCTCGGCGGCTTCGAATTCGGATAAGGCTCAGTACACCAAAGAGCGAAAACGGCGGACAGTGTGGAAGGTGATCATGTTGCCGTCGTGGGCGGTGATGGCGCGTTCGTCGCCGGAGCGCGAGAGCACGTGAAGGTCGTCGCCGTCGATCACAGCCGAAGCGTAGTGGCGCGCTTGGCGGGCCGATCCGCCCACCGCGACGAGGCCCGCGTAGCACCAATCCACGCAATTCTTCGAGAAGTGCAGCGCCAGCCGGTGGCGCTCGTTGTTCGGCAGGTTGTAACGTTCTGCCGGGAGGCGCTCCGGGCGGGTCATCGAGTCGGTGGATTGGGTGGAAACGAGCCAGTAGAGGCGCATCTTCGAATCGAAGACGATGTGGAACTTCATGTGGCCACCGGGACACGGCACGTACAGCATGGGCTCGCCGGAAGGCGCACGTTCGAGCGAGACCGTGATTGTCCGGCGGTCTTCGCTTTCCACGGCTTTGGCGATGCAGGCCAGGTTCGAGGTACCGGTGTGCGAGCGCATCCAGAGGTGGAAGGTGCACAGCGACGGGTCGTACCACACATGGTCCGGATCGGTGAATTGCACGAGGTTGGTTTCCAGCCACCCCATGGGAGCCATGGTCCGCGAGTCGCCCGGGCCGCTTACTGTGCGCCCGTAGCGGAAAAACGGCGCGCCGATCAGGTGCGGCGGGCCGGCTTGCCGCACGGCTTCGGCGAAGGTCAACTCATTCGAAAACGTCCACGAGCCTCGTTGGGTGAGGTCCGCATCGATAGGCGCGGACATGACCACAGGAGCCAACACACTCACGGGCCATCCCTTGAAAGACGGGTCCGTCACGCGCTCCATCACCAGGTACACGCGGCCATTGGCGTAATGGACGTTGCAGGGCGCCTGGTGCCACTTTTGCCCCTCGGTCAGCCTCGTGACTGTGGACCAAGTCTCGCCGCGGTCGCGGGAACGCACGATAGTCAAGTCGCCCGCCTGGCCCAACACGTACACCGAACCGCCGGCTTCGAACGGGCGCGCGTGCATCATGGGTGCTTCGCCGCGCAAAGTCCAGGTGCGACCGTGATCGTCGCTGGTGTAGAACTCATGCATCCAGCGTTTACCGCTTTCAAGCAGAGCTCCCTTGGACGTCATCCCCGCCGGAGTCGAAACGTCGCAGGTGGCCACCAGGCGGCCGCTCGCCAAGCGCGCCAAGCCCGGGCTGTAAACTTGAATCCGCGCGGGATCGTTCGAGCGGCGCAAAACGACGTAATCATTCGCCAGGAGGTTTGCGCCGAATCCGAGGCGCGGCACGGCAGCCAGACTCAGAAAGGAACGCCGATTCATGGAGCGGCACTCAAACGCAAAAGTGCGATCCCCAAGGCAGCCACACCGAGGAAACTGCCGAAGGGCAATTCGTAAGTCGACGGATCCTTGCGCGCGATGCGTATGTAAGCATACCCCACCACGGAGCCGAGAACGGACCCGATCATGAGCATGAGCAACGCGCCTTCCAGCCCCAGGAACGCACCGGCCGTGGCGATCATCTTCACGTCGCCCAGACCTAACCCTTCGCGCTTCCGCAGTTTCAAGTAGGCCGCGCCGACCGCCCACATAAGGAGGCTGATCATCAGTGCGCTCGCTGCCGCGTCCACAACCGAAACCATTCTGGGGCTCCAACTGTACGGCAGCAGATACGAAATCAAGCCACGATCCATAGGAACCCACACCGCGATGAGGATGCCGGAAAGAGCTCCGCCCAGTGTGAACTCATCCGGCAGGATGCGCTGTTCGAGATCCGTGAAAATGAGTCCCACCATCAGCGCGGCGAACAGGCAGTCCTTTGCCGCCAGGGGTGTAACGCTTCGCATGAAGACGATCCACGCAAACAATGCGCCGGTAAGCGCTTCGACGATCGGATACCGGGCCGAAATGCGCGTGCGGCACCAGCGGCACCGGGCTCCGAGGAGCGCGTAGCTCACCAGCGGGATGTTGTCGTACCAGGGGATGGTGTGTTTACACGCCGGGCAAAACGAACGCGGCCTGACCACAGAAAGGTCTTCCGGCATGCGGTAGATGCAAACGTTGAGGAAACTGCCGATCAGCAGACCGAACAAGAGGGCGAGGAAGGTTTCTAACATGCGAGTAAGCGCTGGTACACGCGCAGTGTATCACAGACCATTCTGTCCACCGTGAATTCCTTTTCAACCCGCGAGCGTGCCTGCGCGGCAAGCCGGGCCGCGAGCGGGGGGTCGTCAAGCAAGCGGCGCATGGCAACCGCGATGGACTCCGGATCGTTCCCGGTGAGCAAGCCGGTCTCGTTGTCCATGACGATTTCCGGCAGCCCGCCAACGCGGCTGGCCACCACGGGGACGCCGGCGGCCATCGCCGCGAGCACCGCAGAGCCGAGTCCTTCGCGCGAAGTAATGTAAACGAACAGGCGCGCGCCGGAGAGGGCGGAATCAAGATCGCGCGCAAAATCCACGTCGATGCCGGCGCGCACGGCCGCCGCCTGCACCAGCGCCATGCCCTTGCCGGGATCGTCGCTGTAAAGCGATGCGACGCGGGCGCCTGCGGTTTGCACGGGGCGCAGTGCCACGCCGTCGTAAACAACCGCGATGCGCGATGGTTCGACACCCGCAGCGAGGAGCGTCCGGTTCACGCACTGCGACACGGCGATGTAGAAATCCGCGCGCGCGTACTTCCATCGCGACAGGAGCGAATCGCACACGGGGAAATCCACGCGGCGTGCCACCACCAGGGGCCGGGCGCCGGCCAGCACGGCCAGCGTATGCGTGTGTGCATCGTGTGCGTGCACTACGTCGGTCCAGCGAACACGCGAGGCGAAGCGCCGGAAGCTGAGCGGCTCCACCACGAAACCCTGCTCGCGGGCGCGCGCGGCCAGCGGAGCGTCCTCGCGCGCCAGCAGAACGGACTCGTGCCCGGCGGCCCGCAGTCCTTCAAGGAGCGCGAGCACCTGGTACTGCCCGCCGCGCATCTGGCGGCCCGAATCGAGGTGCAGGACGTGCATCTCAGCTCATGTTCCTGGCTTTGGCGTACTTCAGGAAATTGTAGAAAGCCGCCATGTACGCAATGGCCAGCCCTTCGAAGCCATCGAGGAAACCACCCTGCGGGATATAGGTCCGGAAGAAAGTCCAAGGAGGATCCAGCAGCAGATGGCGGTAGCCGATCTTCCGGCCCTGGCTCACGATCTCCTCGGCGGCCAGGGTGGTATAGCGCTCCATCGTCTTCATGTGCTCGGAAAGCGAGCTGCAGGTGAAGTGCAGCAGATTCGATTGCAACTCGCCGACGCGCCCGTCCACCTGGACGCTCTCGTGAACATACTTGCCAACCCAACGTGCCTTGCGGCGGTCGTACAGGCGCACCTTGCGGTCCGGGTACCAGCCGGAGTGCAGAATCCAGCGGCCTAAGTACTGCGCCATCCGGGGCACCGTGTAACCGTCGCAGTCAGGCTGGCCTTTCTTGAAGCGCCAGATTTCGGCTTCGAGCGCCTCGCTCAGGGCTTCATCGGCGTCCAGCGAAAGGATCCAATCGTTCGAAGCCTGCTCCGCAGCATAGTTTTTCTGCTCGGCGTAACCTTTCCAGACGTTCTCGATCACCCGCGCGCCGAGGTTCGACGCCAGTTCAACGGTGCGGTCCGTCGAACCGCCGTCCACCACAACTACCTCGTCGCAGCAGCGCAGGCTTTCGATGGCGCGCGCGATGTTGCGTTCTTCGTTGAAGGTGATGAGCGTGGCGGAGATCTTCATGTCCCGGCACCTAGCTTACGCCGTTGGTTTCCAGCGGCGCCACCATGAAACACAGCATGAACAGCGCCAGCGCGACCCACGCTAACGCCTTGCGCGTGCCGCCGAGCGGCGAATCGTCATAGATGGCCGGGTGGCGCATACCGAAGAACAGCAGGAGGGCGGCCCACACCAGCCAGGGCCAGTAGAAGATGCCCATCGGAACCAGCGCCATCACGAAGATGCGCGACAGCAGACGGTGATATCGCCCCGTGAGCGAGTAAAGGATGTGTCCGCCGTCGAGCTGGCCGATGGGCAGCAGATTCAGCGCGGTGGCGAAAATACCTACCCAGGCCGCGCGCGCCATCGGGTGGAGGTAAATGTCCTGATGAGGGACGCCGGGAAACACGAGCATTTCCAACAAGCGCTGGATCGCGGGAACGCCGAACACGATGTCGCCTACCTGTGCTATGCCCGGCACAACCTTGGACATCAGCATGCCGATAAACAAGACCGGCAGCAACACGACGAAGCCGGCAATCGGACCAGCCACTCCCACATCAAACAAGGCGCGGCGAGAATAGATGGGCGTGCGCACGCGGATGAATGCGCCGAACGTGCCGATCACCGTCGGCGAGGGTATGAAATAGGGCAGGCTGGCGTCTACGCCGTAGTGCGTGCAGGCGAAGTAGTGGCCGAACTCGTGCGCGAGCAGAATCAAGAGAAGAGTAATGGAAAACGGTAACCCCGCAGTAAGATCTCCGGGTTGCATCCAAAGTTGCGCGAAGCCCAGCAGGTCGGGTTCGTTGAAAGGCGGGCGGTTAGCGGCGAAGTTGTGCGCCATGCGCGCGCCCACGCCGGTGGTGGTCAGAAAAGTAAGGACCAGCAACAGGACGTGCAGCCAAATGCGGGGGTGGAAGCGCCCCACGAATTCGGCGCCTATGGGGGCGGCGAACCTGTTCTCTCCCGATGAGGTATCCAAAGCCGGAGGAATGCCCTGGCCTGCCACAAATCGCGCTACTGCAGCGTTTGCAGTTCCTTACCCGGCTTGAAGCGCACGGCCTTGCCCGGGGGAATGGCAACTTCGGCGCCCGTGCGCGGATTGCGCCCAATACCGGTCTTGCGTGGCCTCACGTTGAAGATGCCAAAGCCCCGCAACTCGATCCGCTCACCTTGGCTGAGTGCGCGCTTCATACTCTCAAAGACCGTTTCGACGGCCATCTCGGCCTTGGTTTTGGTGATTCCGGTCCGGTTGACAACTTCGTTGATGATATCGAGCTTGATCAAGGCATCCTCCTCGCTTCGAGTCCCATGAGGTTATGAGTCTGCGCCTGCGCGAAGCAGGCCCCTCGAAAACGGCAAACTACATGATAGGGAAAGGGTTACGTCCTTGTCAAGGCACCCTCTCCAGACGCAGCCCCGCGGCGGGTAGCCAGTGTTTCAATGTCGGCGATCAATCGGGCCCGCAGCTTTGGATGCAGCCGGTGTAATCCGGTGTACTCGATCCAGCCGTTCGACACGCCCACACCGGCGCCGGTCTTTCGCGCCAGATCCATCTGGTAGTTCCAGAACTGCGTGAACTGCCAGGCGCACGGAAGCCACCGGCGCGCTCCCAGCGCGGCCATGTAACGCACGGGCGCCTTGCGATAGAACTCGTTGCCGAGCAGGGAGCCGTAAGCGTGGTCGCCGCCCTCTCCGTCGGCCCACATCACAAAGTTCGCCAGCGCGCAATCGCTGGTCAGCAACGCCTTGTCTGTTCCATAAGAATGAACCAGCGCTCGCAGATCGCGCAGAAACCCAATCATGTGCGGCGACAACGGACCACGGCGATCGCGGTGGAAATCGTAGCCCAACCCACCGAAAGTTTCGTCGAGCACGATGGCGTCGGGGCGGATCATTTCCATCACGTTGCGCGCCTGATCGAGCAAGTGCTGGCGCCACGCTTGGGAAGCGATGGACATGTGCCAGAGTTCGCCCACGGTTTCCGGGCCTTGCCAAGCATAAGGATACGTCTTGCCGTCCGCGTAGGTGAGCTGCGAATCCCGGAGCGCGGCCGCACATGGAGAAGCCGAATCGAAGCCGGCGGTGTGCAAGTAGATCGCGGCTTTGGTGCCAGCGGCGCGTGTCGCCTTCACCCGCGCGCGCATCTTTTCCACCGACATTTCGCAGGCGCCGTGCAGGTCGCTGGTCATGGCCATCCAGCGGTCTCGGCCGGGCTTTAAATAGTCGCCCAGCACCGGATAGTAGCCGTGCTGCGTGGCCATGCCGACGTGGAATTCGCGGAAATGGCCGACATCGAGGTCGTAGCCCGCACCGCGCCGGCCGTCTTCGCCGGGCCCGAGAAAGTCGTAGTAGTGTACGTGAGCGTTCTGGAGCCAGCCGGGACGCGGCTCGCGGTCCGGGAACGCGATGTCGTGGAAAGCGCGCCACGCGATGGGCGCATCGCCCTCGTGGACGAACAGGTAGCACTTCTCGCGCACTTCCCCTCCGGCAGGGACCACGACCTTTGTAGTGAATGTCCAACCGCCTTCGCCGCGCGGTTCGCTGGTAGCGGCCACGCCCCACGGACGCAAGGGTGACGCGAACAGCGCGATGCGCCAGGGGATCTCAGGATGATAGATGTCGGCCAGCGGAATGAGCAACAAGCGGCGCACGTCCGTCACGGCCGGCTCAGTGGCGAACGGTTCGAGGTAGTCGGCGGAGAACCCGGCGGCATTTTCGCCGGGGCGGCCGATATGGCGGTCGCAATCAAGCGTCTCGATCTTGCCCAGGGAACGCAGGACCGCATGCGCACCGGCGGTAAAAGGCAGGTGCGCACGTTCGCGGCCAAAGGCCTCGGTGGGATGCGCGGAAGTGGCGAAGCTGACCTCCAGCGCACGCTGCTCGCGGCTTGCGTTGCGGATGGCCAGTTCCGCTTCGAGAATGTCTTCTCCACCCCGGCCGCTGCGAAGCAGCCGGTGCGCGAGCGACACCTGGCAGGCGCCTTCGGGCTTCACGCGCGCGGTGAGCAAGCCCCATCCGCCCCGATACACGAGCGGCGTCCCACCGCAATGCGCCTGTGTGTAGAGCCTGGTGTCTTCGTCGCGCGTCCAGCGCACCAGTGAGGCCGGCACGGATTGAGGTGCGGCGGCCAGCGGCGCGCCGGCCAGCGTGGTCAAAAAGGTTCTGCGTTCCATGGTTAGGGTAGTTTGATTTGTCCTCGCACGTAGCGCCCCACTTTTTCGAGTGTGCGCACGTCGATCTCACGAAGCTTGCCCGCCCTAGTCGGCGCTACATCGAGCGAGAAGATGTTGCCATGGCGGACGGCGCCGAGGTAATCGCGATAGATGTCTTCGGCCGGCGTGACTGTTTCATCCCACTCGGGCCGCGTGTAAAACCAGCGGCCGAATTCCGGCTTGCCGCGCCGGTTGCCGCCGAGAATCGGATAAGTGAATTCGGCGGCGACATAGCCTGAGTAACCCTTGGCGTACTTCGCGTTGTAGCCCGACCCGGCGACGTCATCGAGCGCCGAACCATGTCCCATCTCGCCCAACCGCAGATCGCCGCTCGCCTCGCCGTGGTTGTAGCCCACCAGGCAGTCGGGCTGCAGGCCCTTCACAAACGCGGTGGTTTCGGCATGGCTCAGGCCGCCGTCGCCCACGGCGTGGTCGAACCAAATGAACTCGATGGGGCCGTAGCCGGTGAGCAGTTCCTTCAACTGCGCCTTCTTCTGATCCGGATTCGAACCGCCCTGACCGCTCTTGCCGTCCACGGCACCGGGCCACGTCCAATCGCCCTCGCTGAAGTACAGCGCGAGTTTGATGCCGTGCTTCCGGCAGCTTTTGAGGACGCCCGCCACCACGTCCACACCGAGCGGCGAGCGGGTCACCTTACGGTCCGTAGTCCGTGTATCCCAGAGGCAGAAACCGTCGTGGTGCTTGGTGAGCAGCAGAATGTAACTCATGCCGGCGCGTTTGGCGGTGCTTACCCATTGATCCGGATCGAAGCCGGTGGGTTTGAAGTAACTCACGCTGGTGATGCCCGGCGTCCACTCTTTTTCGGAGAAGGTGCTGAAGCTCCAGCAGACGAACATCCCGAAGCGCAGTTTCTTGAACTGCTCGATGCGCCGGAGGCTGACGCCGCCGGCCATGAGCGGGTAACCAGCAAGCGTGGCGATGGCAGTACGTCGCGTCATCATGGGTACACTATAGCGGCTTACAACAGCGTGCCGCCATCAAGGGCTCAAGGGGTCATTCAACCGGAATTCGCACGACGATGCTGCCGTTGACGCGGGCGATCAACGCGGAGAAGGACGTGACGCCGCGGCTGTGCAGCGGGCGATAGCGAGGGTTCAGCGCTACCGCGTCGACGGTCAGTTCAGCCGGCTTGAATGCCACGAGGAAATCCGGTTTACCGTCTCCGTCAACGTCCACGGCGTCCGAAACTGAAGCCGGCAGGGCCGAAGCGGGAACCCAATCGGCCTGCACGAAGGGGGCGACACGTTGCCAGGGCGTGGTTCTGCCCACGCGCGCATGGACCACGATCCGGTAGCCCGCCCGTTCGACCACGCGCGAGACTGCGCCTCCGGAGTAAGAGGGATGAATCTTCAGGCCCATCGCGCCGATGCCCTTCTGGAACCAGCCGAACAGGAGGAACGGTCCGAGCACCGCGATAATGAGTGCGGCGATGGCGCCGGAGTGGCCGAGAATCGAAGTGAGCTTTTTCATCGCGACGTCTCCTTCAGACAACCAGCCCAATCAGCTTCGACAGAGTATTGGCGATGATACTGCCGCCGAACATCACCGCGAACGCCCAGGCGGCGTACAAGTGCAGGAGCCGGGCGCGTTCACCGCCTGCGCCGGGTGCGGTCCCCTTGATGTGCCACACCGCGGCATCGCGCGGGCAAATGTCCACACAGGCGCCGCACCTCATGCAGGACATCATCGGGCGGCCGGCTTTGACCGCATCGCGATCGATCGACAGCGTAGGACAATTGTTCTCGCACAGGTTGCAGGGAACGCACCGGGCGGTATCGATCCGCACATCGACGGCGCTGGTTTTGCTGAAGATCGATTGAAAAGCTCCGAAGGGGCAAAGGAAACTGCACTGCGTCCGCTTCTTGGTCAGGAGCGGCAGCACGATCACCAGACCCAGGAACAAGGAAATAAAGATGCCGGCCTGCGCGGCGGTTTCCAGCGAGCGGACCTGCGGATATTCGGTCACGGCCTTGAACGGGCACAGCCAACTGCAGTAGACCGGCTCCACAATGACGGCCGACAGCAGCACCACGGCGGCGAGCACCGCCCAAGGCATCCAGCGCCACCGCGGGTCGAGCCGCTTGATGCGCGGCTTTTTCGCGAACGAGGCGAAGCCCTCCTCGATCCCGCCGAAGAAGCAGCCGTAAGCGCACCAGCCTTTGCCGAGCGCCAAGGTGGCCACCAGCCACAGGGAGACCATGGCGGCTATGGCGTGCGGATTGGACGCGGTCGGCAGGATGGAGCCCGGAAAGATGACGGTCTTGGTGAGCGCGGCCGGCAGGATCATCATGGGGATCGCCAGGAAACAGAAGGGCGTGTCGCCGGAGATCATCCTCTCCACCGGAATGCTCATGGAGCCGCGCAACGCGATGAGGTCCCAGACGAAGCCGATGGGGAACAGGAAACCGAGCGCGACGAAGAAGTACCTGCGCCAGCGATTGGTCTCGGCGGTTCGCATCATTTGGTGGAACAGAATCACGACAAATGCCAGCGTGATAAACGCCGCAAGCTTGGGCGCGAGTCCCGGCTGCGCCAGTGCGCGGGAAAACATGAGCATCGACCAAAGCAACACGGGCAGCGTGAGGAGCGATGAGCGCCAGAAACTCCGTCTGCCCGTGGACAGGGGTTCAGCCATGCAGGAGGCCTCCAAGGAGAATGAAAGCAAGGTAAGCGTAATAGCCGGCCAGCACAAACAGCACCAGTCTGGCCACCACGGCCACCTCCGCCCAACGCCGCAGGAGGCCGAGTCCGAGCGAAGGCAGGAACCACACGGAAGTACCTACGAAGAAGCAGGCGAAGAAGGCCAGCGCGGCGGCCAGCCCGGGGCCCTGCGTTGCGCGCACTCCGGCCGCCAGGAAGGGAGGGCAAAGCGAAATGCCGCTCACCAAGCCGAGCAAGGCCGGCGCGGATCCGGCGAGGGAGCGGGGCCGGGTAACCCTACATGCTCCGCAGCGCGCGTCCTCCGGTGTGCGACCCAACTCCCGCGCGTAAACCGCCAGCAACACGGCCATTGCCAGGCCGGCCAACCCGAAGACCAGGCCCCTGGCCCGAGGCGCGACCTCCAAAGAATGGCCCGCAAACCACGCAATGGAGGCAAAGAGGAGATAGCCGCCCAGCCGACCGGAAAGGAAACCGGCGAGCGCTACGCCCGTCCCGCGGGCAGTTCTCCGCTCCGCAGTCAGTACAGGAACCAGGACGGGACCGCACGAGGCCAAACAGGCAGGACCGGAGCTGACGCCAAGCATCAACGCTTCGGCAAAGAAACCAGCGGCGTGCATACCAAACCGAGTATATCGGGCGGATGCACTACCGGCAATTTGGACCGCAGTGGCAGGCGCGGATCACGCCATGCCTGCCACCGCGTGAAGGGTTATGACAGCAGGCTCTTGGCCACGCTGAGCGCGTCGTCGTAGTGTGGGTGGTCGGCCACTTCCTTGACGTACTCGGCGTAACGGACAACACCTTCCTTGTCGACCACGAAGATGGCGCGGCTTTCGATGCGCAGTTCCTTGATCAGGGTGCCGTAAGCCTCGCCGAAGCTGCCCGACCTGTGATCGGACACCATCTTGATGTTGTCGACGCCGAACGCGCCGCACCAACGCTTCTGCGCGAAAGGCAGGTCCATGCTGACCGTGTAAATATCCACATCGGGCATCTTGGCCGCCTCATCATTGAAGCGCTTGGTCTGCATATCGCAGACGGGAGTGTCGAGCGATGGCACCACACTGAAGATTCGCACTTTGCCGGCAGTCTTGGCCAGGTTGACAGGCTGTAGAGTGTTGTCGACAACGTCGAAGTCGGGGGCTTTGTCGCCCACCTTCAGTTCAGGTCCGATCAGCGTGAAGGGATTGCCTTTGAGAGTAGTTGCTCCAGGTCGTTCCATCGTGTCTCCTTGATAGATTACTTAGATATTCCATCAAATCCCGCCACGTCGCCGGTGAGGGTGGCGCGAGTGCGGGGATCTTCACAGACGTTCCGGGGTTGCTCGAGCGCGCGTATGCAGGCCACGAGCATCTGCGGTAGCGCGTGCGGCGCGTCCACGAGCCTCCCGACGAAAGCCGCCAGGGTTCGGTCCGCCGCGCGCTGGTAGTCCTCGCGGCAAGTGAACCGCGCCATGCGCAAGAGCAGGATAGCGGCCAGGGAGTTCGCCGACGGTTCGGCGCCGTCGTAATCGTCCTTGATGCGCAGCACCAGGTCGTCGCTGTTCTCCTCGGTCGCATAAAAACCGCCGGAATTACCGTCCTCAAAACGTTGGATGAACGAGTCCGTCAAAAGGATCGCTTTTTCAAGATACCCGGGCTCGCCGGTCACTTCGTGCAGGTCCGCGAGCGACTGGGCGAACGAGACGTAGTCGTCCAGAAAGCCCGGGATGGCGGCTTCCCCGTCCCGGTACCGGCGCATCAGCACACCGGATCCGGGCGCGTACATACTGTTCCAGATGAACTCCGCAGTACGGCGCGCGGCATTCAGGTACGCCGTGTCGCCGAGCACATGGGCTGCCTTGGCAAAGGCCGAGATCATGAGCCCGTTCCAACCGGTGAGAATCTTGTCGTCCAGGTGCGGCCGGGGGCGTTTTGATCGGGCTTCCAGGAGGCGCGCGCGGGCTTCATCAATTGCCGCGCGGTCCGCATCACCTATGGGCACGGCTTCGTAGAGAATGTTCTTCGAGAGGAATTCGCCGTGGAAGTCGTGGCGGACGTTGCCGCCGGCCTCAGCGCCGTAGTGCCGTGCGAAGAGTTCCCCCAACGGTTCGCCCAGCGCAGCAATGATCTCGTCCCTGGTCCAGACATAGAACGCACCCTCACCTACTTTGCTGCCGGACGCGGTACCGACCAGGCTGTCGGCGTCCTCGGCTGAATAGAAAGCGCCCTGCGCACTGGTCATGTCGCGAAGAACATACTCCAGGATGCCGCGCGCCACTTCGGCCAGGGCATTGTCTCCCGAAATCCGGAACGCGTCCAGGTATGCCGAGGCCAATTGGGCCTGGTCATACAGCATCTTCTCGAAGTGCGGCAGGAACCAGCGCTCGTCCACCGAGTAGCGGTGGAAGCCCCCGCCGAGATGATCGCGCATGCCGCCGCGGGCCATGCCCCGCAAGGTCGCCAGCGCCATGTCCAGCGCTTCCTGGTTGCGGGTCCGCCGCCAGTAGGCCAGCAGGAAATTCAAGGTCACGGGACGCGGGAACTTGGGCGCGGTCTCGAAACCGCCGTGCGCCAGATCGAACATTTTCCTGAAGGCGCGGAAGCCGGCATCCAGCACCTCCTCGCCCAACGCACCCGAGCGCCGTCCTGGCTCCACATACTCCCGCAATTGGTCCAGGGCCTTCGCGCCGGATTCGCGGATGCGCTGCCTGCCGCTGGACCATGCCTCCGCGATCCGTCCGAGCACGGTCAGGAAGCCGGGCCGCCCGCCCGCATCCACAGGTGGAAAGTACGTGCCGCCGTAAAACGGGACCAGGTCCGGAGTAAGCCACACCGACATCGGCCAGCCTCCTCCGCCCGTCGAGGCCTGCACGAACAGCATATAGATGCGGTCCACATCGGGGCGCTCTTCCCGGTCCACTTTGACCGGAACGAAATGCTGGTTCATCGCTTCGGCGATGGCGGGATTCTCGAAAGACTCCCGCTCCATGACGTGACACCAGTGGCAGGTGGAATACCCCACTGACAAGAAGATGGGCTTGTCCTCCAGACGGGCCTTCTCGAACGCCTCTTCACCCCACGGATACCAGTCCACGGGATTGTGGGCGTGCTGCAACAGATATGGACTCTTTTCGCGCGCCAGGCGGTTTTCAGACATGGCCCCAGTTCGGAGGTAGCGCTTTCATTGTAACCTGAGGTGTTATGAGCTACTACGAACAGCACCGCGAAGCTTTCCTGGAGGGGCTCAAGACTTTCCTCCGTATTCCCAGCATCAGCACGCTGCCCGAGCACGCCGCCGACGTGCGGCGCGCCGCCGAGTTCGTGGCCGGGGAAATGCGCGCGGCGGGCCTCAACGGCGTCGAATTGCTGGAATCCAAGGGGCGCCACCCACTGGTATACAGCGAATGGCTGGGCGCGCCGGGCAAGCCGACGCTGCTCCTGTACGGACACTACGACGTGCAGCCGGTGGAGCCGCTCGAGGAATGGAAAACGCCGCCGTTCGAACCGACCGTGCGCGGGGACAATCTCTACGCGCGCGGCGCCTGCGACGACAAGGGCCAGACCTACATCCTGATGAAGGCGGTGGAGGCGCTGCTGAAGACCAGGGGCAAGCTCCCCGTCAACGTGCGGTTTCTGCTGGAGGGCGAGGAAGAAACGGGCGGCGAGCACATCGCCAAGTACGTCGAGTCGCGCCCCGCGCGCCTGAAAGCCGACGCGGCGCTGATCTGCGACACCGAGATGTTCGCACCGAACTTGCCCACCATCTGCACGGGCTTGCGCGGCATGAACTATTGCGAGATCTGGGTGCAGGGCGCCGATCACGACCTGCACTCGGGCATGTACGGCGGAGTGGCGCCGAATCCGATCATGGCGATCGCCGAGATCCTCACCAAGCTGAAGGATGCGGACGGGC
>ENA-UOYA01001807-UOYA01001807.1-activated-sludge-metagenome-genome-assembly--contig:-NODE-1807-length-21697-cov-9.352278_pt1 | contig 21697 bp, 22 predicted proteins | sample MGYA00238163_ERZ764804 | MGnify/ENA primary metagenome ERZ764804 (study PRJEB28919, sample SAMN05720223) | activated sludge metagenome | isolation source: Anaerobic digester | place: Hong Kong... | reverse complement strand
CCTTTGATGTTGTAGCGCGATAAACGCGGACGTTCTTCCAAAATAATCGTCAGGTAAATTTTTTCACCTTCGATTCGATCGGTTTCAATGGATACGTTGGTGAATAATTTCTGCTTCCATAATTGTTTGATGGCTTTGGCAATCTCTTCACCCGGCACTTTCATTTTTTCGCCAATCGTTAATCCGGAAAGGGTAATGAGGACACGGTCGTCCAAGAACTTTGTTCCTTCAACTTTTACACCCGCCAATTCATATTCTTTGGCTTTGGCATAATCCATTACCGGTGTAGTTTGCGCAAACGCCAACTGAACAAAAAACGCTGTAAGTAGGGTTAACGAGAAATGCTTTATATACGATGAATACTTGTTCAAAATGTTTGCTTATAGATGAGATATGTTTATATGCTATTTCAATTGTTCTGATGTCATTCCAAATCTTCTTTCGCGGTTTTGATAAGAAAGGATAGCCTTGTAGAGCTCCTCTTTATTAAAATCCGGCCAAAGTGTTTCGGTGAAATAAAACTCTGCATAAGCCAATTGCCACAGCAGAAAATTACTTAACCTCTTCTCTCCACTCGATCGAATCATAAGTTCTGGCTCAGGAATCCCTGCCGTGTACAAATGACTGTCAATCATCTCCTCGTTGATATCCTCCACAGTAACCGTTTTTTGTTCTATTGCTGTGGCAATATTTTTCACCGCTCTCGTTAGTTCCGATTTTCCGCTATAGTTCAGCGCTAAAATCAAATCCATTCGTTTGTTTCCTGCAGTAGCATCGATGGCATGTCGCAACTCCTTTAATGTGGATTCGGGCAGCGCCTCTATGTTACCAATGGTTCGCAGGCGAATATCATTTTTATTCAGCGTTTTAATTTCTAAACGAATTGTTTTTAACAACAATTTCATTAATGCCGATACCTCGTCTACCGGTCGATTCCAGTTTTCAGTAGAGAACGCATACATGGTCAGATATTTAACACCTAACTCTGCACAAGCTTCCACTGTTTCGCGTACCGAAGAAACCCCTTCGGTATGTCCGAAAATACGGTTCAACCCCTTTTGCTTTGCCCAACGGCCATTCCCATCCATGATCACGGCAATATGTTGTGGTAATTTCTGTAGGTCTATTTGTTGTTTCAGGCTCATGAGTGGAATAACGAAAATCTTTTATTTTATTTTGAACGAAAGTTGCCAAAAATAATAAAAATCAGTGATAATTAGGCTTACTCGAAATTCGGTTTCAAATCGGCTTTTTTGTAGTGCGATTTAATAATCTTCACCACTTCTTCCGGATCATCGGTTACGTGGAATAAATTCAAATCAGCAGGGTTAATGTTGTGTTCTTTTTCTAGCATCGTAGTTTTAATCCAATCCAATAGGCCACTCCAGTAGCTTTTGCCTATCAAAACAATAGGCACAGGTTGAATTTTTTTGGTTTGCACCAAGGTGAGCACTTCAAATAATTCGTCCATAGTACCAAAACCTCCGGGGATATAAACGAAAGCTTGCGCATACTTGATAAACATAACTTTTCTTGCAAAAAAGTAACGAAAAATAAAAATACGATTATGGTCAACGTACTGATTAGCCGCCTCTTCGTGTGGCAACAATATGTGTAAACCCACCGATTTACCTTTCGCTTTTTTTGCCCCTTTGTTTCCTGCTTCCATCACACCCGGACCGCCACCGGTAATAACGCCATAGCCTTCTTTGGCCAATTTTTCGGCTATTTTTTCGGTGAGTTTGTAGTACGGGTTGTCGGGCTTGGTTCGCGCTGAACCGAAGATAGATATACATGGTCCGAATTGCTCCATACGGTCGAAACCATCGGCAAATTCAGCCATAATTTTGAACATTCTCCAAGACGAATCGGCATGATGATTCTTACTGCTCCATTTTTTCTGTTTCATAAATTTTAAATTGATTTGATAGGGTTAGTGGCTCTCCGGCTGGCGGTTAGCAATCAAAAATAACCCTGTTACGGTAAGTAGTCCGTTTATTAATAATAGTTCGTTCCCGATTTGATACCCCTCCGGATGGGCTTTGCAATAGGCATCAAGCAAATAGCAAAGTACAGGAACAATAATGCAAACGATAGGAACGAGTTTGTCGTGTACTTTTTGTTTTAATAAAATGCCAAACATGAATAGCCCTAACAACGGGCCATACGTGATGTTGGCGAGAAATAGAATGGTGCCGATAATCGTACCACTGTTCACGGCTTTAAAGCCTAAAATCACAACTAGCAAAAGCGCGGCAAACGATAAGTGAATGATTTGACGTGTTTTTTTGCTCTGCTCGTCTTTATGTAGAAAGTCGAAATAGAAAGAAGTAGTAAGCGTGGTCAATACCGAATCGGCACTGTTAAAGGTAGCCGCTGTAAGCCCTACAATAAACACAATGGAAGCAAACCAGCCTAAATGTTGCAAGGCCAACATTGGAAACAATTGATCTGTTTTAGCCGGAATGGCAATGTTTTGGACGGTTGCGAAATGGAAAAGCAAAGCACCCAGCGACAAAAACAGCACATTCACGCCCAGCTGAATAAAACTGAAAGTGTAAATATTGGTTTGTGCCTCTTTCAACGATCGACAACTCAAATTTTTCTGCATCATGTTTTGATCAAGACCGGTCATGGTGAGTGCGATAAGCGCACCTCCGATAAACTGCTTAAAGAAGAAATTTTTCGGCATCCAATCCCAATAGAAAATTTGTGTATTAGGCGAATCTACTACAGCCTGAACGATACCACCAAACGACAAGTTCAATTGATTGCCGATGGCTACAATCGAAAATATTACTGCTAGTAACAAAAACGAAGATTGGAACACATCTGTCCACACCAAGGTTTTAATGCCTCCGCGAATGGTGTACAACAAAATTAGAATGATAACGATTGAAGCTGAAAGGGCGAATGGAATATGCAATCCGTCAAACACAAAAAGCTGCAACACATTAATGGCCAAATACAAACGTGCTCCGGCTCCCAACAATCGGGATATCAAAAAATAGAACGAACCGGTTCGCTCGGAATACAGGCCAAATCTGGTTTTCAGATAGGTATAAATAGAAGTAAGATTGCGTTCATAGAACAACGGTAGCAAGATTTTCCCGATAATGAAATAACCTACCACATAACCCAACACCACTTGCAGGTAACTAAATTTATCGTTAGCCACTAAGCCAGGTACCGAAATAAAAGTAACACCCGACAGGGAATCGCCAATCATACCGAAAGCCACCAAATACCATTTCGATTGTTTGTTGCCTAGAAAATAACTGGCTTCATCGGCATTTCGGGAAGTTATCCACGAAATCAGCAACAGCATACAAAAGTAAAACCCAATAAATAGGAGAATATAGATAGGTGAAATCATTGAATGCAGTTACTTTTTATGAATTGCAATATACTATTTACGAAGAAATAGTACACAAAACAGAAAAGCCTCAACAGGGTGAGGCTTTAAAAAGTTAGAGCTTGAAAAATTATTCTTCAGTTGCTTTCTTTTTAGCTGGAGCTTTTTTAGCTGCTGCTTTCTTTGGTTTATCTTCCGTTTTTGCTGCTTTAGGGGCAACAGTTTTCTCTACTTTACTTGGTCTTGCATTACCAAAAGAACCTTTGAATCGTTTTCCTTTTTCGGTTTTTTTATCTCCTCTTCCCATGATTGTTTTAATTTTAAGTGCGACAAACGTACAAAAAAAATGCGCCTTGCCAAACACTAGTTCAGGTGAATGTCGTAACTCACCACATTTGTAATGATAGAATTGGCTTTATTTTTAATAATCCGATAGTGTTTATTGTTCATCGCCACCAAGATATGGTTGGCATCAGGCATGTTTTCTAACACATCAACTTTCTCGCCCGGAAAGAACCCGTTGTCAAGCATTTCTAAACATACTATGGGGTCTCTAAGATCTACTACAAAGGCAAATTCACCTTTTTTCAGTTGGGTTAGTCGTTTCATCTGTGGGCCAATATAGTCCATAAAGTTGCTCTTGTCAAGGCCTAATGCGGTAAATGTTGTCGACCAAACTTAGGGCAATCGCACTTTTGCGAGGCACATGACGGTAATTGGGCCAGCGCCATCAAGCAAATAATTGCTATCATTATTTTACGAAGACTATTTTTATTCATAATTAATAAACGAATTTAATCGAAAATAAGTATTGCCAGCGAAAAGAAAAATAATAGTTGCACCGCTCAACTGGGGATTAGGACATGCCAGCCGCAGTGTTCCCATTATTCGTCTATTGTTGGAGCAGAATTTTGAAGTATTGCTTGCTTCCGATGGCGATGCGTTGCAATTGTTGCAATTAGAATTTCCTGAACTAAGCCGTTTTGAGCTGCCTTCCTATAATATCGAATATGGAAACCATTTTGCCTACAGTGTGTTGAAGCGTGTCCCTCATATATTAAGTACTATTCAAAAGGAGCGACAAACCATTGAAGCTATTGCCCAAAACACTGGCGCGGAAATCATCATCAGCGATAACCGCTACGGTTGCTATACTTCATTCACCAAAAACATTTTCGTTTGTCACCAACATCATCTATTGGTGCCGGTGTTTTCAGATTTGGCGAATAGCTTACACCAAAAGTTACTTCGCAAATTTGAGCAACATTGGATTCCGGATAGGGAAGAAACGGAAACAAAATTAGGCGGTCAGTTGAGTACATCAAACTTGCACAACGTGAGTTATATCGGCTCGTTAAGTCGTTTTCAAAAAATGGAAACAGCAAAAAAATACGATTGCATTGCAGTGATTTCGGGACCTGAGCCGCAACGCAGTTATTTTGAAGCCATTATTAAAGATCAATTTTCAGCCTCAGCACTTAAAACACTTTTGGTTTGCGGAAAAGCCACAGAAGTTTCGCCTGAAAAACAAATAGGCAATTGTACGACTGTACCCTTCCTCAACGCAGCCCAGCTAAATCAAGCCATTTGCGCCTCTGATGTGGTGATATGCCGATCCGGTTACAGCTCGGTTATGGATTTAGCCGTGCTAGAGAAGAAAGTGATTTTCATTCCCACACCCGGACAAACAGAGCAGGAATATTTAGCAGAATACTTTCAACAAAAAAACGTTGCACCCTGCTATAAACAGTCTGATTTTGAACTCAACACAGCGTTAATGGAAGTCAAAAAATACAGTGGATTTCATTCTTTCGAAGGGAAAAACAATCTTCGAACTATCATTGCACAGTTATAAAAGAATAGTATGAAACTTATACAATCATTTCGTTACGCTTTTAAAGGACTATTTGCAGCAGTTCAATCGGAGTTAAATATGAAGATCCATTTATTAGCCGTAGTTATTGTTGTATTTGCAGGTTTCTATTTCAAAATTACAAGTACGGAATGGTCGCTGGTATTGCTTTGTATGACATTTGTGATTGCGTTGGAATTAATCAATACTGCTATTGAAAAACTGCTCAACAAACTCCATCCTGAATTTGACGAAACCATTGGCCTTGCCAAGGATATATCTGCAAGTGCAGTGTTATTCGCGAGTATAATTGCTGTGATAATCGGAGCGATTGTTTTTGTTCCTTATTTGCTAAACCTATTTTTTTAGTACTATTAATCTCAATTTTAAACCATGTCACTACAAGAATTACGTCAACGTAAACTGAATGAAAAACGAAAAATAGCCGAAGAATTTTTAGCCGCTAACCAAGCCAAAAAAGGCGTGGTGACTACTGCTTCGGGTTTACAATACTTGGTTATAACGGAAGGAAATGGAGCGAAACCTACCATTAACGATAAGGTTACGGTACATTACGAAGGCAAATTATTGAACGATACTATTTTCGATAGTTCCGTAAAACGCAATAAACCCGCTACTTTCCCATTGAAAAACGTAATTGAAGGCTGGCAAGAAGGTTTGCAATACATGAATGAAGGAGCTAAATTCCGATTTTTCATTCCATCACATTTAGCCTATGGCGAATTAGGCGCAGGGCCAATCGGGGCGCTAGAAACCTTAATTTTTGAAGTAGAGTTGCTCTCGATTAACTAAGCTTTGGCCGTTGGTGTTTCCGCTTCTACACTCGCTTCCGATGAAGCATTTTCGGATGTAGTTGGTGTTACTGTTTCTTCCTGCGGAAAAAATCGCTTCTGAAAGATCAATACAAAGAAAACGCTTACCGTTATTGCAGAATCGGCAATGTTGAAAACCGGACGAAAAAACTCGAACGGCTCACCACCCCATATGGGCACCCATTTCGGGAATTCACCTTTCAAAATCGGGAACCATAACATATCTACCACATAGCCCTGCATAAATCCTGCATAGCCTTTAGCCGGGAACATTTCCGCAACACGACCGTAACTATCGGTGAAAATCAATCCGTATACCGCACTATCGATAAGATTTCCGGCTGCACCTGCAAAAATGGCGGCCGCGCAATACACCAAACCTTCCGGCTTATTTTTGCGAATTAAATCTACTATCATGTAGAAGATAAAACCTATAGCAAAAAAGCGGAATACCGACAATACTAATTTTCCATACGGTCCCGGCAACTCAATACTAAAAGCCATTCCTGGGTTTTCTACAAAATGAATATTCCACCAACTGTCGTAGTGTTGCGGTATGTTCTGATTCTCAATCATGTGGGTTTTTACCCAAATTTTCAAACCTTGGTCGAGGGCCAAAATGGTGAAAATAATAAGGGCAGATATGATGTACTTTCTTTTCATTGCTTGATGATTTTATAAATACTGTTACACAACGGCAACAAATACTTTAATGGTTTCTTCATTATACTCTAACTCGTCAAAGCTATCCAAAGTGTCTACCACTTCAATTTCTTTCGCTAAAATTTCGTTGGCGATATAATCGTGGAAATTCACAATAGCTTCTTTGAGCATGTCGTTTGCTATCACTTTTACTTTAATGCGATCGAGCACTTTGAAATCTTTGTCTTTTCGGAGATTCTGCACCTTATTCACGAACTCACGCGCATTGCCTTCCTGACGTAATGCATCCGTTAAAGTTACATCCAAAGCCACTGTCAACGCACCTTCTGAAGCTACTAGCCAACCCGGAATATCTTCGGTTTGAATATCTACATCGGCCAAAAACAATTCGAACGATTCGCCTTCTAAATTCAACACATACTTTTGATCGCGTTCAATTTGTGAAATATCATCGGCTGTAAAGGCCAATACCGCATTTTGAACAGCTTTCATTTTCGAGCCAACGCGTTTTCCTAATTCTTTGAAATTCGGTTTGATTTTCTTTTTCACCACACCCGATGCATCGCTGATATATTCAATAGCCTTCACATTCACCTCACTCAAAATGTAGCTTTCGACCTTCTCGAATTGTGCTTGTGTTTTGGCATTCACCACCGGAATCAAAATTTTAGACAACGGCTGACGAACTTTTATTTTCTCTTTCTTACGCAATGAAAGAATCAACGAACACGAACGTTGTGCCAGTTCCATGCGCTCTTCCAAATCCTTATCCAGCAAGCTTTCATCAGCTTTCACTAAATAGGAAAGATGTACCGAAGCGCTGCCTTTGTTCAAATTGCGGTGCATCCATTCGCTGAAGAACGGAGCAACTGGGCTCATTAACTGCGACACTACATTCAAACACTCAAACAAGGTTTCGTAAGCCGCTTGTTTGTCATCGCTCATTTCGCCTTTCCAGAAACGTCTGCGGTTCAAGCGCACATACCAATTGCTCAAATCTTCATCTACAAATTTCTCGATAGCGCGTGCCGCTTTGGTTGGCTCATAGTCTTCGAAATAACCTGTTGTGTCTTTGATTAAGGTTTGCAATTTCGAAACAATCCAACGATCTAACTCCGGTTTAGCTTCATTGCTTATTTTCTTTGCAGCATCATATTTCCAGTTATCGATGTTCGCATATAGCGCAAAGAAACCGTAGGTATTGTACAAGGTGCCGAAATGCGAACGAATCACATCTTGCAACCCTGTCATGTCGAATTTCATGTTATCCCAAGGGTCGCTGTTGCGCATCATGTACCAACGCGTAGCATCGGCTGAATACTTTTCGATGGTTTCAAACGGGTCGATTACATTGCCCAAACGCTTACTCATTTTATTGCCGTTTTTATCGAGCAACAAACCGTTCGACATTACATTTTTATACGCCACCGAATCAAACAAAGCCACGCCTAACACGTGTAAAGTGAAGAACCAACCACGGGTTTGATCTACTCCCTCGGCAATAAAATCGGCCGGGAAATTCTGTTTAAATGTGCCTTCATTTTCTAACGGATAATGCCACTGTGCATAAGGCATAGCGCCTGAATCGAACCAAACATCCACTAAATCGGCAACCCGTTTCATTGGTTTTCCGGAATCAGACACTAATACAATTTCGTCTACATAAGGTTTGTGCAAATCGGTTACCTCCGTAGGTTGCATAAAGCCCGCTTGTACCGACTTTTCGATTTCTGTTTTCAACTCGTCAATCGAACCAATACATTTTGTTTCGCTATTATCTTCTGAAAGCCATATAGGAAGTGGTGTTCCCCAATAGCGTGAACGCGATAAATTCCAATCCACTAAGTTTTCTAACCATTGTCCGAAACGACCTTCACCGGTGTGCGTTGGTTTCCAGTTGATGGTTTTATTTAACTCAATCAAACGATCTTTAATAGCTGTTGTTTTGAAGAACCACGAATCGAGCGGATAATAAATAATCGGCTTATCGGTACGCCAACAATGCGGATAACTGTGGTCGTATTTCTCGGTTTTGAATAATTTGTTTTCGAGCTTCAACTTCAACACAATCAAGTCATCGGCACTCATGAAACTCTTCAAATCGGCAATAATATTGTTGACGCGAAGAATTTCCTTTTGTAAATGAAACTCCTGCTCTTTTTCAGCATCAGTAAAATAGGCCTCTTTCACAAAACGTCCATCGAGCGGAAAAACCGGATCGTTCACTTCATCCACAAATTTTCCTTGCTTATCAACCAATGTTAACGAGCCAATGCCATTTTGTTTCGCCACACGAAAGTCGTCAGAACCAAAGCTTGGCGCTATATGTACGATACCTGTTCCATCAGTAGTGGTAACAAAATCGCCCAAAATTACACGGAAAGCATCGCCATCTGTTGGTTGTGCATAGGGCAATAATTGTTCGTAGCGAATACCTTCGAGTTCGGCTCCTGTGAATGAAGCGAGAATGCTAAACGGAATTTTTTTATCGCCTTTTTTATATTCATCAAAACTCAAAGCTGCATTATCAGCCGGAAAATATTTCCCTACTAAATCCTTTGCTAAAATAACATGCGCCAATTGATGCGTAAACGCATTGAATGTTTTCACCAATACATACTCAATATCCTTTCCTACTGCTAAAGCAGTATTGCTCGGCAACGTCCAAGGTGTAGTGGTCCATGCCAAGAAGAACACATCACCTTCTACATTGAACTTCGGATTCGAACCGGCCACTTTGAATTGGGCGATGGCACTCACATCCTTCACATCTCTGTAACAGCCCGGCTGGTTCAATTCGTGCGAACTTAACCCTGTTCCGGCAGCCGGAGAATAAGGCTGAATGGTGTATCCTTCATACAACAAACCTTTATCAAACAACTGTTTCAAAATCGCCCACAAACTTTCGATGTAATAGTTTTCGTACGTGACATACGGATGCTCCATATCCACCCAATAGCCCATTTTACGGGTCAAATCGTTCCAGATATGGGTGAACTTCATCACATCTTCACGGCACAATTTATTGTATTCGGCCACAGTAATTTTTGTACCGATATCGGCTTTAGTGATACCGATTTTTTTCTCCACCCCAAGCTCCACGGGCAATCCATGTGTATCCCAGCCGGCTTTGCGCTCTACACGATAGCCCTGCAATGTTTTAAAACGGCAAAACAAATCTTTGATGGTACGGCTCATCACGTGGTGAATGCCCGGCAAACCGTTGGCACTTGGCGGGCCTTCGAAAAACACAAAACGTTTATCATCGGGGCGAGTGCTAATACTTTGTTCAAACACATTATTCTCTTCCCACCAGGTCAAAATTTCTTTTTCCATAGCCGGTAAATCCATCATCGCATATTCAGGAAAACCTGAAGCATTACTGTCTTTTCGTTTCATATATCAGCGTAATAATCTGTAGACGGCTCCAAAACCGACTATTTTTTGAGCGGGTAAAATAAGGAAATTTACAAGAGTGGGCGAATCGTGGGCGATGTAACTCGCATTTCTAAGGAATTTTAAGACTATACAATATTTTTTTGTTCCATCCGTTTGGGGTGAATGATTAATTTAGGCTCATGAATCGGTTGATATATACAGTTACGCTCCTTTTGTTTTGTTCACTATTGTCTGCACAACAACGCGCCATTGGTACATGGCAAGCGCATTTCCCTTATTCCATTGGCAATCAGATTGAAGATGCAGAAGACAGAATTTATTGCGCTTCTACGCTTGCCATTTTTTATATCGACAAAGAAGATAACAGCATGCAAACCCTCAACAAAGCCAATGGATTGAGCGATGTGGGTGTCAAAAAAATTAAATACAGCGCATCTGCCAAAACACTGATTGTAGCGTATGAAAACAGCAATATTGACTTATTGGTAGATGGCGAGAATATCTACAATCTGCCCGACATCAAAAATAAAATTACCAGCAGTTCGAAAAACATCAACGACATTTTTGTGTATGGTAATTTCGCTTATTTGTCGACCGACATTGGGATTGCCGTGTTAGATTTAGTGAAAAAAGAAATTAAATCGACCTATGTAATTGGCAATAATGGTGGAAATGTGGTGGTGAACGGTGTAGTGATTAACAACGGTAAAATTTTTGCAGCAACGGCTGAAGGGGTAAAAATAGCGCCATTAAACAGTCCTAACCTGCAAAATTACACATTTTGGACGTTGCAAACATCCGGATTCTCTCCTCAACTTACTGACTTTATTGGTCGTTCACAAAACACTGTTTTTGCTTCGATGCACGACAGTATTTTCCGTTACGATGGCAGCACATGGAACTTGGCCTACACTAAAGCCGCTTGGGATGTTAAGGCCATGAAAACGAATGGCAATGTCCTTTCTGTGTGTCTTTGGAACGACACAAACGGAGCCAACAACCGCACGATTTTAGCCTTGAGCGATGATGGCAGTTTTGTTGAAACCAACTATACAAAATCATTTAAACCAAATGATATTATGATTTCCGGCTCTATTACATGGATTGCCGATGCTTGGGAAGGGGTTTTGAAGTACAGTTCACCAAGCGTTACTCCTGAACATTTTGCACCTAACGGTCCCGTATCAAACGGTGTATTTAATATGGCCATTGCAGATGGAGTGACGTATTTGGCAGCCGGAGGAACTGATCCATCGTATAGTGATTATAGGAATAACCGCGATGGACTAGTATTCTACAAGGATCAAAATTGGAAAGCCTATACCCTATACAATTATGCACAATTATACAGCTATGCCGATTTTCTATCGGTTGCACATAATCCGATTACTAATAAGGTTTATTATGCTTCATTTCAAGGCGGTTTAGCAGAATTGGATTTAAACAATAACACTATCTCTACCTATGATAGCAGTAATAGCCCCATCAGACCTGTAGCCGGCACGAAAGTATTTCGAGTTACGGCCGTTTGCGTTGATGCATTAGGAAACACATGGATGAGTAATGCCAATTCACCACGCCCTTTAATTGTTTTAAAGCCGGATGGAACTTGGAAAAGTTTTAATGTTCCATATTCGTTTAACTCTACCCGAAAAATGATAGCAGTGGATGGAAATATTTGGATGTGTAATCGCCCGGGAAATATCGTGGTGTACAATCCGGGTGAGGATATTGACGATGAAAGCGATGACCAATACCGAAGTTTAGGCTCGGGAACGGGTAGTGGCGGACTTCCCAACAACAGTGCATGGAGCATAGTAGAAGATAAAAACGGAGATGTTTGGGTAGGGACCGATGAGGGTATTGGTACGTTTTACTGCGCTTCAAGCGTATTTACCAGCAGCGGTTGCGATGCCGATAAAATCAAGGTGGATCGCGATGGTTACATTGGTTATTTGTTCGGAACAGAAAGCGTAAAAGCTATTGCTGTTGATGGTGCCAACCGAAAATGGGTAGGCACCGGTAATGGTGTTTGGCTGATCAGTGCTGATGGGAAGAAAGAGTTGTTGCGCTTCACCAAAGATAATAGTCCGTTGCCGTCTAATTTCATTACTGATATAAAAGTGAATGACGAGAATGGCGAAGTCTTTATTGGTACCGAAAATGGCTTGGTAAGCTACCAAGGCGATGCCATAAAGGGAGGGGAGAAAAAAGGCGTGGCGTTGGTTTATCCGAACCCTGTTCAGCCATCATATACTGGACCAATAGCTATTAAAGGATTAGTGGATGACGCCTATGTAAAGATTACAGATGCAGCAGGGGTATTGGTTTTCCAAGGGAAAGCCAATGGCGGACAAATGATTTGGGATGGAAAAGGCTATACCGGCAATAGAGTAAAATCGGGTGTTTATATTGTTTACTCGGCTACAGAATTAGGCAAGGAAAAGTCGGTAGCGAAAATAGTGTTGCTCAATTAAAGCCTTATCTTGCAGCATGAAAACGGCTTCAGGAAAACGCTACTTTTTATTATTCATTCTCTTTTTTGTAGGCGGGTTAGCTATGTATTGGCGGGCAAAAGCCGGGGTTTTTACCTTCGACCCACTTGATTGGGTAAGACCGTTTGACGAGTTAGGCATTAAAGGGCTATTCGTTAACTTTCGAGATATTTCTGTTCGTCCGTTTCTGTTGCTCGTTACGTACTTTGGCTATGCCTGCTTTGGTTTGAACGAAACCGTTGCTTTAATCTTTTGCTTGTTTTTACACGCTTTCAACGCCACCATGATAGCATGGTTTGTGAATCGAATGTTGCCTGAAAACGAGAATGTTTTGGGAATATTAGCCGGACTCATTTTTCTTTTCCTGCCTTATCAAACTGAAGTTGTTGTATGGGGTGTAGGAAATTTATATGCCATTACTTTAGCGCTTTTTTGGGGAATGCTTTGGAGTATCATTCAATATGAAGGTACCAATAAGAAGCCGTTTCTATACACCCATGTTGTATTTTTCATTTTAGCCATTTTCACCCACGAATTAGCCTTTGTGTTTCCGTTTGCTGTCTTTTTCCTAATACTCCTTTTGTTTGCCGCTGAAAAAAGAAAAGCATTGTTGACACTGGAAGTGTTATTGGTGTTTATTTTTCTTCCGCTCTATCTTGTCATCAACAAAATTGTTTTAGGCGTTTGGGTAGGGCACTATGGCATTGAAAAGCACACTCAGATTCATATTCAGCAGATTGCAGCTACTTATATTTCTTATTGGTTTAAATTTCTATTACTCACCAATTGGTGGGAGCCGCATTGGCGTGATGCCTGCTATCAGTTTATTGAACAACATGTATTACGAAGTGCCGCATTATTAATTGCCGCAGGCGGGCTGTGGCTTTGGTTAGCCCGAAAAAGCACCTCCATAAAACTCAGTCTTTTCCTCTTTATCACATTTACAGGTCTCGTGATTCCGGTGTTGAACCTCTATTTCATTCCTTGGATTCCTATTCATGGCGACCGTTTGGGCTACTTACCATCGTTATTCTTTGTTGCCGCTGCATTGGTGGCGTTATACAGTATCCATCGTTACTTGGCATTGGGTTACGGATTGGTTTGGTTAATGGCATCGCTATTTTTCTTAAATGAAAACATCAACAATTGGCATGCAGCAGGAGAGGTAATGCATCAATTGGAAAGCACTTTCCCTGAAGCCGGCACACGCCCCATCTTCATTTTAGCAGAAGCCGATAATTTTAAAGGGGCCTACATGTATCGCTGCAGATTAGATTTCCCGTTTACTGAAGTAATGCGCATTAAACATCATCGCGATTACACAAGACAAACCAAAGAAGTATATGGTTTTAACATGCAAAGTAAAGTCGATAAAATTAATGTGCATGTTGTAGACAGCAACACTTTGAAAGTGGAGTTCGAACAATGGGGCAATTGGTGGTGGAAAGCACAAGCCGGTGCCACGAACCTCGATAATGCAATCTATTCGACCACTATTGACGATTGGAACCACAGCTATTTGATTCATTTTAAACAGAAACCTAAAAACGCATTATACCTCTATCAATCGGGTATGGAGTGGAAAGAAGTTGAAAATTTTTAGGCCATGTTTCTGAAGACAAGAGGTATCGTATTGCAAACCATCAAACACTCCGAAACGAGTGTAATTGCGCGTATCTATACTGAACAATTAGGCCGACTTTCCTTCATGATTAATGGTGTGCGTACTTCGAAATCGGTTTCAAAAGCCGCCATGCTGCAGCCCGGCACCTTACTGGAAATGGATTTTTTATATCAAGAAAACAAGAAACTCCACTATATCAAGGATTTCAAGCGGGCGCATGTGTACCAAAGCATTCCCTTCGATACCCGAAAATCGGCCATGCTGATGTTTATTATTGAAGTGGTGTCGCACTCGTTACACGATCATGAAGAGAACGAAGAACAATTCGAATTTGTGTATGATCAACTGGCAGAACTCGACCGTTCAACTGTTGTGAACGCCTTTTATCATTTACAATTTTTACTATTCTTCACGCAGCATTTGGGCTTCTTCCCTACGCTCAATCACTCGGTACACAATCCGGTGTTTGATTTGCAATCGGGACATTTCTGCAATGGTAACGGAGCTTTACCCAATATGATGAATGCTGCTGAAAGTGCTGTTTTAAATGATTTGCTTCACTCTACACCCTTTGAAAAACCGAATATTGCTTGCGACAGACAGGTTAAAAACAATGTGCTGGAAAAGCTTTTACAATACTACGCGCTGCATATTGATTCATTTAGGAACATTCAATCGCATCACATTTTTGAGAGCGTATTTGCCTGACATTGAAGGAAATTTGTACAATCCACAACACACTGTTATTTCTATTTCCGGTTGAAACCCATGCACCATGGAATTCCATTTTACATTTAAACTACAAATAATAATGTTTAGGGAATGAGTAGTTCGTTTGAAGTTATCGGGGGACAGAAATTGAAAGGTGAAATTGTACCGCAAGGCGCGAAAAATGAGGCGTTACAGATTATCTCAGCCGTATTGCTCACCAAAGAAAAAGTAACCATTTCCAACATTCCTGATATTCGGGATGTAAATTTATTGATTGAAATTTTGGGCGATTTGGGCGTAAAAGTGGCTCGTATCAACGATGAAACCTATTCCTTCCAAGCCGATGAAATTAACATGGAGTACCTGCAAGGCGATGTGTTCCGCAAAAAAGGGGCAGCGCTCAGAGGGAGTATCATGATTATTGGTCCGCTGTTAGCCCGCTTTAAAAAGGCGTTCATGCCTAAGCCGGGAGGCGATAAAATTGGCCGCAGACGATTAGACACGCACTTTCTAGGATTTGAAAAATTAGGCGCTACGTTCAACTTCGATTCTGAAGAAAGTTTCTTTTCCATTGAAGCCACCAACTTGCAAGGTACCTATATTTTATTGGATGAGCCTTCGGTGACTGGAACCGCAAACATTGTGATGACGGCTGTTCTAGCCAAAGGAAAAACCACTATTTACAATGCAGCCTGCGAACCGTATTTGCAACAGTTGTGCAATATGTTAGTGCGCATGGGCGCTAAAATCGATGGCATTGGCTCGAATTTATTATACATCGATGGCGTTGCCGAATTAGGTGGCACGGAGCATCGCATGTTACCCGATATGATTGAAATTGGTTCCTTTATTGGTCTGGCAGCCATGACTCAATCGGAAATTTTAATCAAAGACTGTCGCATTGATCAATTAGGCAATATTCCAACCGTATTTCAGAAACTGGGTATTCAAATGGAATTCCGTGGCGATGATATTTTCATTCCATCGCAAGACCATTACGAAATTCAACGTTTCATTGACGGCTCAATTCTAACTGTAGCCGATGGTCCGTGGCCATTGTTCACACCCGATTTGATCAGTATTGTGTTGGTGACCGCCACACAGGCTAAAGGCTCAGTTTTGATTCACCAAAAAATGTTCGAGTCGCGCCTATTTTTCGTAGATAAATTGATTGATATGGGGGCACAAATTATTTTGTGCGATCCGCACCGCGCCTCAGTGATAGGCATCGACAAAGCCTATAAACTGCGGGGAATTACCATGTCGTCTCCGGATATTCGGGCAGGGGTTTCGCTGTTGATTGCCGCCCTCTCGGCCGAAGGAAAATCCACCATCAACAATATCGACCAAATTGACCGTGGATACCAACGCATCGATCAACGGTTGAACGCCTTAGGCGCCAAAATAAACCGAGTATAGATGAACCACAACCCAATACCTACTGAGCTCTGGGAGTACTTGAAAACCAAGTACCATGCGAAAGACGCTCAGTCGATAAAGGGAGGTACGCTCAACGATGTAGCCAAAGTGACTACCGACAACCAATCCTTTTTTGTGAAATGGAACGATGCGCTATTATTTCCCGGCATGTTTGAGGCAGAAGCAGAAGGGCTAAAACTCATCACCAATGCAAATGCGGGTTTCGCCCCACAATTAATAGAAACAGGTGAAGTAGAAGATGCATCATTCCTGCTATTGGAATACATAAAGCCAGGGTTCAGAACCTACCAGTCGATGGAACAATTGGGCGAACGCCTGGCACAAATGCACCGGCAAACCCAAACACAATTCGGCTTGCACATTAACAACTACATGGGCATTCTGCAACAATTCAATAAACCTAGCGAAACTTGGGCCGATTTTTTTATTGAAAGCCGACTGAAACCATTGGTGAACAAGGCTTTTCACATGCGGTTATTAGAATTAGAAGACGTTTCCAAATTTGTAGAATTGTATCAAAAACTACCCGAGTTGTTTCCGGCAGAACCGCCAGCGTTACTGCATGGCGATTTATGGAATGGGAATGTGATGGTAAACGAGCTGGAGCAGCCTATTTTGGTGGATCCGGCCTGCTACTTTGGCAATCGTGAGGCCGATATTGCCATGACTATGCTTTTTGGCGGCTTCGATCGTGTATTCTACGAGGCTTATCATGCGAACTACCCATTGGAAAACGGTTGGCAAGAAAGGGTTTCGTTATGGAACCTATATCCGCTTCTTGTCCACTTATTACTCTTCGGCAAGGCCTATAAATCGGAATTAGTGCAATCGTTAAGACGAAACGTTGCGTAATTTTCGGAAAATTCTGTCAAATTGTCCCATACCGTGGCTTGGCAAAGTATTTGATATTTTTGCGGGAAAGATGGATATGGAAAATCAAGACAAGGTGAACGAACAAGAACAAAACGAAATGCTTTCGGAGGAGCAAACAAAGGAGTTGCTCAATGATATTGAGGCACAAACCATCGACCCGCGCGATGCTGAAATCGAGGAACTAAAAAAACAAATCGAAGAACAAAAAGACAAGTATTTACGCTTGTTTGCCGATTTCGACAACTTTAAAAAACGTAATGCCAAAGAGCGTTTGGAGTTGATTCAAACAGCCGGAAAAGATGTGATTACGGCATTATTGCCAACGCTAGACGATTTCGAACGTGCGTTGAAAGCTACTGAAAATGCTACCGACATTGCGGCAGCCCGAGAAGGCATGCTGCTCATTCACAACAAACTACTGAACAGTCTGCAACAAAAAGGATTGAAAGCGATTGAATCGAAAAACACCGATTTCAATGTAGAATTACACGAAGCGATTACGGAAATTCCTTCTCCAACACCTGAAATGCAGGGCAAAGTGATTGATGAAATCGAAAAAGGATATTATTTAGGCGATAAAATTATCCGCTTCGCAAAAGTAGTGGTAGGTGCAAAAGCATAATCACCACTTCACTTTATCCATTTAGAATTTTAGCAAAAAACACATGGCAAAACGAGACTATTACGAAATATTGGAAGTAACCAAAGGCGCAACGGCAGAGGAAATCAAAAAAGCCTACCGAAAGGTGGCGTTGAAGTATCACCCCGATAGAAATCAGGGCGACAAAGCGGCTGAAGATAAATTTAAAGAAGCAGCTGAAGCCTATGAGGTACTCAGCGATCCTGCAAAAAAAGCGAAATACGATCAATACGGACATGCAGCCAACGATATGGGCGGTGGTTATGGCAGTGGTGGCTATGGCAACATGGAAGATATCTTCAGAAACTTTGGCGACATCTTTGGTGGTGGAGGTGGAGGCGGTGGTTTCGAAGATTTTTTTGGCGGTGGCCGAAGAAGTGGCGGACAACAACGCGGACGTAAAGGCGCGAATTTGCGCATCAAAGTAAAATTGACCTTGCAAGATGTAGCGAATGGTGTAACGAAATCTATTAAAGTGAAAAAGCAAGTTGCTTGTGCCACTTGCGATGGATCGGGAGCAAAAGACAAAAACTCGGTAGGTCGTTGTACCCATTGCGGTGGATCGGGTGTGGTACGAAAAGTAACGAACACGTTTTTAGGGCAAATGCAAACGCAGTCTACTTGCCCGTATTGCAACGGAAGCGGACAAACCATTACCAAAAAATGTACAACGTGTAACGGTATTGGAACAGCCTATGGCGAGGAGCAATTAGACCTGAACCTTCCGGCAGGTTTACAAGAAGGCATGCAAATGTCGGTTACCGGCAAAGGCAATGCAGGCGAGCAAGGCGGACCGGCAGGCGATTTGATTGTACAAATTGAAGTAGAGAAACACCCTGAACTGGAAATAGACGGGCAACATGTGATTTATCATTTGTTCTTGAACTATGCCGATATTGTGTTGGGTTGCAGTGTAGAAGTTCCAACCATTGAAGGACGGGCAAAAATAAAAGTGCCCGCAGGTACACAGGCCGGCAAAATTCTTCGTTTGGGTGGGAAAGGTTTGCCTTCGGTGAACAGCTATGGCAAAGGCGATCAATTGATTATTGTGAACGTGTATTCGCCAACTGAATTGAATGCTGAAGACAAAAAGTTATTGGAAAAAATGCGCGAATCTCCGGGATTCAAACCGAAAAGTGGATTGAAAACCGAGCGCGGCTTTTTCGATAAAATGAAGGATATTTTTGGGGAGTAATTAGTTCAATATTTCGTTAATCAGGTTAGCGTCTTTCTCATAATTACGCACAGCAACATACGCCATCAGCAACACACCAAATACCCAAAGCATAGCGCTGCTGCCGAACAGCAAATGAATTCCGCCTTTACTCAGGGATGATAGACCTATTATCCATTGTTGAATCGCATTTGAAAACACAGAAGTGTTAATGTCGGAAAACACAACTACTGTTATCATTACCCATAACCAAACGGTTGCTTGAAAGAACTTTATTAATGCCGAAGTCTTTGCGTTATTCAACTGCTTTTCCGTTTCAAGTAGTGCGATTGTTTGATCAACAAATGAAGGTGATGGTGAAAGCAGTTCAGCCCCTTTAAGCAATGTGTTCATCTCCAAAAATGAATGGTACCGGGCCTCCCATTCTCCATCTGTTGCAATTTTTTCACGTACCTGTTCTGCCTCTTCCGCAGAAAGCAATCCGTCTATATAATCCAATATTTTCTCATCCCGTTCCATAATCTTTATTTTTGAATCGTTAATTGTTCAATTGTTGTTTTCAGTTTCACGCGCGCGCGGTGTAGTTTCACTTTCACCGCATTTGTTTCCATTTGGAGAATATCGGCTATTTCTGCCAAACTTTGTTCGCCTTGGTAAAAGAGCGAAATGATTTGTGCATCATCGGACGGAAGTTTCAACATGGCCTTTTCGATTAATTTTAGCTGCTCTTCTTCAGGACTGGAAAGGATTTCGTGATCTTCCTGTTGTTCATGTCGTTCATTCAATTCACTAAATACTAACTTTCGTTTCGAAAGAAAAGTAGACGTTGAATTATTCGCAATAGAACACAACCAAGTCGAAAACTTCGCATCCCCTTTAAACGATGCAATATATTTATAGGCTTTCACAAAAACATCCTGCGCAATTTCTTCAGCATCTTCACGGCTATTTAGCCTTCGGTACACCATAGTAAAAACAAGCGATTGATGCCTAGCCACTAACGAACGATAGGCATGCACATTGCCCGCCTTCACCGATGCTATAAGTTGCTCTTCCGTCATCATTATTGTCTTAGACTATACTATAATAAGAAAGGTTACCATTTCGGTCGGAAAATTTATTTTTTTAAAAAACTGTAACCTTTTGTTTGGAATCTTGGTCATAGATTTCAAACAAACATTCATCACATCAAAAACAAAAATTATGGACGAAAACATCATCGGAGTATTTATCCCCATTATTGCCATCATTGGAGGCGTTGGAATGGCTATTTTTTCAATCTACACGAAAAACAAAGAACGATTGGCTATGATTGAAAAAGGCTTAAACCCTTATGAAGGGAAGCCGCAAAAAGGGGCAACGGCTCCGGTTGTGAAAGCGCTAGCCTATGCCGGCATTGGACTTGGTTTGTTGGTGGGTTATATCGCTAAACCCTATTTAGCAGCACCCGATTCAAAAGGAACTATTATTGTGATTGGTTTTGCGCTTCTTTTTGGCGGACTTGGGTATTTTATTGGTTTAACCATGTTCAAAAATGACGATAAACCAACTTCATAAATAATTTACAATTACTTTATAGAAAGCAACTCAAAATATTGGGTTGCTTTTTTATTTTTAAGCATGAGAACTTTATCTACTACATTATTACTGTTTTTCTTTTCGGTTAGCACTTTTGCAACCGATACTTATAAATATGATATGTTCCTATTGGGAAGCAAAATCGGGACAATAATCGTCACCCACGAAAAGCGCAGTGACGGCTCCGACTTTTTTGTAATGACTTCGGATGCACGTGCAAAAATCTTATGGACTGACAGGACCAGCAAAACCCGCTGCGAGGTAGTATTCAAAGACGGAAAAATGATTAGCTCGGTGCACGATAAAGTGGAAAATACCAGCGGACAAAGAGTTTGCAAGGTAACCTCCGATAAAAATGGTTATAAAGGAACGGTGAATGGGGTACCCTTCACAGTGGGCGAAACACCTACATATTGCGTATCGAGCTTATACGTTCAGGAACCGAAAAACGTAAAACGCATTTTCTACGAACCCGATGGTACTTTTGCCGATATAAAAAAAATTGCCCCAGATGCCTACGAATTTAAAAGCTCGGATGGCAATCGAAATGTGTATCGTTACAAAGACGGACAAATCACTGAAATGGAGTTTCATCTCACTTTTGTTTCAGTAACGGTAAAACGAGCAAAATAATTGAACATACTAAGCGCAGCAAAATGAGTTTTCTTTCTATTGAGCATGTTTCGAAAAAATTTGGTGATTACAAAGCGAATGACGATATCAGTTTGTCGATTCAAAAAGGAAAAATTTTTGGATTGTTAGGGCCGAATGGAGCCGGAAAAACTACGCTGATTCGAATGATAACACGTATTTTGTTGCCTGATTCCGGAACCATTTTGTTTGACGGAAAACCTCACAACGACAAACACACCGAACGCATAGGTTATATGCCCGAAGAACGTGGCCTGTACAAAAACATGAAAGTGTATGATCACTTAGTGTACTTGGGAAAACTCAAAGGATTAAGTGCTGCTGACGCGAAAGCTAAAACCCTGCAATGGTTACAACGATTGGAAATAGAGACTTGGCGGGATAAAAAAATTGAAGAGTTATCGAAAGG
>ENA-UOYA01001806-UOYA01001806.1-activated-sludge-metagenome-genome-assembly--contig:-NODE-1806-length-21714-cov-5.942103_pt1 | contig 21714 bp, 25 predicted proteins | sample MGYA00238163_ERZ764804 | MGnify/ENA primary metagenome ERZ764804 (study PRJEB28919, sample SAMN05720223) | activated sludge metagenome | isolation source: Anaerobic digester | place: Hong Kong... | reverse complement strand
AATGGCTGATGAAGTTCATGGAGCACCGTATTGCAGACTCACGGGTGCTTCGCCTGATACGCAAATGGCTCAGAGCGGGAGTATCCGAAGAAGGACAATGGTCAAAGACGACGGTGGGCACACCTCAAGGTGGCTTATGCAAAGAAAGTAATTATGCAAAGTAAGGCTCTGAAAAGGGGATAAAACCTGAAATATTCTTTGTTTAACTTTGCATAATCTCCCATGATGAAGGTACGAGCAAATCGCTCACACCATCATTAAGGGGGAATAATCCGTGCAAAAACAACCACTGGCCAAACTGCTTAAAGACATTGAACAGGAAATGATCAGGCTTCATTACACCAAAGGGACGCTGACCTTTTACCGCAGACGCTGGAAGATGCTGACGAAATTTGCGAAAGAACGGGGGGAAACCGAGTATTCAGAACAACTGGGATTTGACTTTGTTGAACACCATTTTGGCCTATTGAAAAAAGATGCCCACCCTGAAAAAAAGAAGGGGAATGCACTCCCTGCGCCATACCTTAGCCAGCAAGCTGCTGGAAAAAGAAACACCCCTCTCTGTCATTAGTGATATTCTTGGCCATACCGATCCCGACTCAACCAAAGTCTACCTGAAGGTGGATCTTGGAAAACTGAGAGAATGCGCCCTGGATCTTGAGGAGGGAAACGGCGATGTGTAAGATCGAATATGCCGGCCCCTTCAAGGATCATCTCAAAAGTCACATTGAATTAAAACAGGCCATCGGATACAAATATGTGACCGAAGCCAGGCATCTGAAACGCTTTGACCAGTTCACACTGGAGAAGTATCCGAATGCCACCTCCCTTACCAAAGAGATCGTCCTGGACTGGTGCAGCAAACAACCCCATGAAGCGCAGGCAAACCAATGTGCCCGGGCATAACACAAACCGGTATACCATTTTATCAGATACAGCCCTTTTTGTGCTGCGAGAGTATTTCAGAAAATACCTTTCATCTGCAAGCTGCAGGCCCGAAGATTGGCTGTTCCCGGGACAAAATAAAAAAGAGCACATTCATGTTAAAACCATAAAGAATACCCTGATCAAGTTGCGCAACCGGCTGCAACTGGACCAGAATATTTCCGCCCACACCTTGCGGCACTGCTTTGCCACTCATGCCTTAGAAGATGGAATCGATCCCGTGTTCATCCAGCAAATGCTGGGGCATAAGCATCTACAGACCACACTCTGCTACCTGCACATGACCTCAAAGAGTCTTATGGGTATCAAGAGCCCCCTTGACACCTGCTATGGCAGCACAAAATGACTACCGTACAGGCAGCTTTCCTTCAATTTTATGCCAGGTACAAGCGAAGCCATACTACATCTACGCAGCAAGCCAAGGCCTCTAGCGACATCATGCGCTGCAGGACTGCAGCTTTGGGAGGACACACTGTTGTATGTGATGAATGCGGCCATAAGGCTGTACGCTACAATTCATGCAGGAACCGGCACTGTCCTTTATGTCAGGGTGTGGCCAGAGCTGTTTGGGTGGACCAGAGGAGCAAAGATGTTCTAAACGCCCCATATTTCCATGTGGTTTTTACAATGCCCAGGCAGCTTCACCAACTAATTTATCAAAACCAGGAACTGCTTTATGGTTTAATGTACAAGGCTGTTGCTGAAACTCTTACCGAGCTTGCCAAAGACAAAAAATATCTGGGCGCCCAGGCTGGATTTTTTTCCCTGCTGCACACCTGGGGACAGGATTTGCACTATCATCCGCATATCCATACGGTGGTACTGGCGGGCGGGCTAACAAAACTAGGCCAATGGCAAAGCAGCAGCAAAAAGTTCTTTATTCCTGTAAAGGTACTGTCAAAAAAATTCCGCGGTAAATATCTGCACTACTTAAAGCAGTACTTCCGCCAAAACCTGCTTAAGTTTCATGGGGATGCCCAAGAGTACCAGAGTCCAAAGCTTTTCCTGGGTTTACTGGACCGGTGTTATGCCCTGGACTGGTACACTTACACAAAAGAGACTTTTTCAGGTCCCCTGGCGGTTGTGCAATACCTGGGAAGGTACACGCACCGGATTGCCATATCCAACTACCGGATGGTTTCAATGGATGAGCATACGGTGACATTTACCGTAAGAGACCGTAAATGCGGCAGCCGGACAAGGACTCTAACGCTAAAAGGCGTTGAATTTATCAGGCGTTTTTTGATGCATATACTGCCCAAAGGTTTTGTTAAAATCAGGCACTATGGACTGCTTGCCAACCGGAACAAAAAGACAAAGCTTAGGCTGTGCAGAAAACTGACCGGCAGTCCTCTTTACAAGCCAAAGTATGAAGGCCTTAATACTATTGAGATCCTTTGTGCTCTTGTAGGCAGGGATATAACGGTTTGTCCGGTATGCGGTAAAGGCAAAACGCAGGTGGTTCACTTGTTATACCCAAGCGCTTCACCATGATGTTACTGAAATTAAATACATTACTACAAAAACCCATTTGTGGGGAGGGGGAAAGTATGTCTAAAGCAAGCCGATTTAATGTAAAAAGATACACAGCATGCAAATAAAGAGGAATAAAATAGAAGAAAGCAAATATTTAAATTCAGTAACAAAAGATTCAAATCCCATAGGTTAACCAATCGCGACTTCGTTCTTCTGGGCCAATCAAAAATTTTGCGTGTAAGGTTTTGGTGTAGGGTATTGTTAAGGCTCAACAGTCAGATATTATCTGATGGTTGAGCCTCTCTCATGCGCAAAACTTCCGATTGATCCCTTGAAGAACCGTCCCCGTTTGTTGCCAGTTTATAGCCTACTGCCGCTGCAAAGGCGGTTTTTTTGTTTTGGAAAGGATCATATTTCCAGCCTGTCCAAAATAGAATTACCTAGGGGGTGATCAATAATGGCAGGCGGGATTGTTCTGATTGTTACTGTTATATTTCTGGCAGTAATTTCGGTAAGAGAAAGGATCCGTACGCGATTGATGCGGGAGAAGGACTGGGGTTTTATAGGTGAGACAAAGGCGAGTCAGATTTCCCAGGCGCTGGCTAATCTGATTGGGGTGGCTGGCGGGATTTACCTGACCCTGATGGTAGCGGCTACCTTTTTGGAATTACAGCTGCCGGCCCGCGTACATTTTGGCGGCATCAGCATGGAACCGCTGGCAGCCATCTCGATTATAATTGCACTGGCACAGCCCTTCGCGGTTTCGGCTATGAACGCCTGGCGCCGGCTATGAACTCAATTGACTGCGGGAGGGAAAGAAAATGCGTATGTGCGAGCTTGTTGGAAAAGAAATCGTTAATATTTGCAACGGCAGCCGCCTTGGTGTGGTGGGGGATTCCGACATGGCTATAAATATTGACTCAGGTGAAATTCAATCGATCATACTCCCGAGAAAAAGCAACTTTATTAATCTATGGGTAGAAAGGCAGCACCTGATCATTCCCTGGGAGGCGGTCAGGAAGGTTGGTGCTGAGGTAATCATTGTTGAGCTGGACCAGACCAACCCACTTTATAAGCGCTGCTTAGTCTAAAAAAAGTAGATCTTAAGCCCAGACAGGTCAGCAAGTCAGGTTTGTATACAGAGCCGTCCATGGTGTTGAAACCCGCTTGGCTCCTCTGCTCCGCGTCTAGTAAACTACAGCTCGCTTCGGGCGAAATTGGACCGCCTTCAATTCGCCGTCCTGGCTCAGTTCAGGCTTTCGCGGAATACGTTGGGGACATACCTCGTCCATAGAGAAAAGCCTCAGATAGAGGTGTGTCGCCTGACCGCTGTCCCCGCTCATCCAATTTCGCAACCTCAGCTTCGCTAAGTTTACTGACGACGCTTCGCAATGGAGCAGCTTGTTTCAACACCATGGACTTAGTTTTATCTTGTTTTGCTTACACTCAGACCAGTGACAGGTCATGGGTTTTTCTTTTTTATTAAACCAAATTTATGGATTTGTTATTAACAACGCCTCTGGTTGACATACTAAACTAGGAAAACAGATTAAAAACGGGAGGCGGACTATGGCCCGGCAGCACAGGGTTGAAATAATTAAAAAAATTTGCGAAATGCGCGGATCTTCGGTTCTATGCTATATCACCGGTGACCGCGACAATGTAAATACCAGGATCGCCCCGGACGTTACGCAGGTTTTTTACAGGCACCTGGAAATGTATGGGGATACCAAACAGATAGACCTGTTTATTTACACACGCGGGGGTGATGTGCTGACGCCCTGGAGGTTGGTACACCTGATACGTGAGTACACGCCGCGTTTTTGTGTGCTGGTTCCCTACAGGTGCTACAGCGCCGGGACTTTGCTTTGTCTTGGGGCTGATGAGATAGTCATGGGCAAGATGGCGGAATTGGGCCCGATAGATCCCAGTGTGGTTAACGCCTTTAACCCGCAGGACCCCAACAACCCTGCCGCCAGAATTCCAGTCAATATAGAAGATGTTTATTCCTACCTGGCACTGGCGGGAGAAAAAGTGGGAGCCTACAGCATCGACCAGCAGGTCCAGGCCTTTACACTGCTTGTGGAAAGAATTCACCCCCTGGCGCTCGGCAATGTCCAGCGCAATTATATGCTGATCAGGTCACTTGCCAAAAAACTGCTGGCCATGTGCCAGCCGCCGCCGCCTGAAGGGCGAATTGAGCATATTGTGGACAATCTTACTGAAAAGCTTTATGCCCACAGCCATATGATTTCCAGACGTGAAGCAGCTGGAGAAATCAACCTTGCGGTTATGTTTCCGGACAGCAGGCTTGAGCCCCTGATGTGGTCTTTATATCAGGATTATGCGGAGGAGCTTTCACTCAATGAACCTTTTAACCCCCAGGACCATCTTAGAGGGGTAAGGAGTGAGTTTGAAGTGACCAGCGGGTATGTGGAGTCTCTGTACGGCTCGGACGCGTTCATATTCTCAGGTGTTTTGGAAAGGCGCGATTATCCTGAGCCCGGGCAGGTCAAGGTAACCATATTAAAACAAAGGTGGAGAACAACATCGTAGAGGAGGGGTTAATGGTATGGCAGATAAGTCACAGAAAAACCTGGTAGTCTTTAATTACCAGAACAATGAAACAAAGTATTACTTTTTAACAGGCGGCTCTGGATACCCGCTGGCAGATTTTATGCCCCTGAGTGCTTTGGGGGAAGGTGGGGCGGCAGCAGGCCTGGTCGTTGCGGAAAAGATACAAAAAACAACCAATACGGTTCCATGGACTGATATACCAAATCTTGAGCTGAAGCAGTAAAAGCCACTTGATTATGAAGTGGCTTTTCAATAACAGGGAGAGTAGTTCATATTTCTGATTAATATAACTTGATTCTATTGTATTAACAAGGTTTAACAAGTGTAATATAAAGTTTCATTTTATAGATTCAAAGCTTTAGTTATAAATTTGATCTATTATTTAAATTATAATTAATTATATAGTCTGTATTGACATATTTTTTTAGATATAAGAAAATTAAGTTTATATAAGATTGGTCAATAATAACATTTCTATTTTTTACAGGAGGTGCCGAATTGATCAGGGTTATGGTTACCGGGGCCTACGGCCGCATGGGCCGTGAGGTTTTAAAAACAGTGTGGCATGCTGAAGACATGGATCTGGTGGGAGCTGTTGACGGAAGGGGTGAAGGAGTCGATATCGGCCCGCTGATCGGTATTGATGAAGTCGGCATATCTATTGAGAATAATCTCGAAGAAGCTATAAAACGTATGCGGCCGGATGCTGTTGTGGACTTTACCGGCCCCCAGGCTGTTTACAGCAACACCATCTGCTGTCTGGAGCACAAGGTCAGGCCGATTGTCGGAGCAACAGGCATGGACCCTGGCCAGATCAATGAAATAGTTAAGCTTTCAGAACAAATCAGGGTCGGCGGGTTAATCGCGCCCAACTTTGCCATCGGTGCGATTCTTATGATGAGGTTTGCCTGTGAAGCTGTCCGTTTTTTACCTGACGTGGAAATTATTGAGCTTCATCATGACCAGAAGGTGGACGCCCCGTCGGGCACGGCAATTAAAACAGCGGAAGCTATTTTCGAACAAAGGGAAAACGAGTACAGCCAGGGTTTGCCGACGGAAATGGAAACACTTGAGGGAGCCCGGGGCGGCAAGTTTCACGGTGGGATCCGCATCCACAGCGTCAGGCTGCCGGGACTTGTAGCCCACCAGGAAGTGATTTTTGGCGGTTTAGGACAAACACTGACCATAAGACATGATTCCATTACAAGAGAATCATTTATGCCGGGTGTCCTCTTGGCCATCCGGAAAACAATGAACCTGGAGAGGGTGGTATATGGGCTGGACAAGCTGCTCTTTGAATAAAACAACTTAAGAATGAACAGGCACCTCCGTTTCCTGAAACTCATATACTGTTGGTAAAAGTGAGACAAAGTCTCTTAAAGGAGATTTGGGGGACGTGCAGATAAGTCTGGATGGTATGGAAATTGCCGTTTTAGGCGGGGACACCAGGGAATTGTACCTGATAGAGGAGCTGTCAGGCAGTGGCGCACTGTTAAGAGTTGCCGGGCTGCCTGTTAAAAGCGGGTTAAAAAACGTTTTTAGCTGCAGTGACCCCGGTGATTGCCTTGACGGCGTCCACACGGTTATCCTCCCGGTGCCGGGAGTAAACGAAAATGGATTTCTATACTGTGCCCTGGCTGAACAGCCTCTTCCTTTCACCGGGGAACTGGCAGCGAAAATTCCGGCCAATATCCCGGTTTTTGTTGGAGTAGCTGGCCGTCTGCTGGCCAAGATCGCGTCAGAAGCCGGCTTGCGGCTCATTGAGCTGATGAAGAGGGATGAAGTCGCTATTTTGAATTCCATACCAACCGCGGAAGGCGCTGTACAGATGGCCATGGAAATGCTGCCGGTTACCATTCACGGCTGCAGCGCCTTCGTTCTGGGCTTCGGCCGCACCGGTGCGACTTTGGCACGCCTGCTTGGGGTAATGGGGGCAAAAACCAGCGTTTTGGCCAGGAGGCCTGAGTACTTGGCCAGGATTACGGAGCTGAACCTCAGGCCTCTGCCCTTTAAAGACATAACCGCTTACCTGCCTGAGGCTGATGTGATTTTTAACACTGTCCCAGCCATGGTATTAAACGGTGAGGTACTGGAAAAGTTGTCCCCCGGGACGGTAATCATCGATCTTGCTTCCGCACCCGGCGGCGTAGACTTCCAGAAAGCTGAAAGCTTGGGCATAAAAGCTGTCCTGGCGCCGGGGCTGCCCGGCAAAGTAGCGCCTAAAACAGCGGGCAGAATTCTGGCTCAGGTTATTTCCAGGCTTTTGTTGGAGGTAACAGCCGGCAGTTAGTTGGCTTTGGTTTACGGAGGTGCTTTTATGAGTTTGAAAGGGATCAAAGTCGGATTTTGTTTGACTGCGTCTTATTGCTGTATGGAACAGGTCATGCCTCAGGTGCGGCACCTGGTTGATGAAGGGGCGGAAGTGTTTCCAATCATAAGTACCGCTGTCGATACCATAGATACAAAGTACGGTACAAGCTGGAAGTGGAAAAAGATGCTCCTTGATATAACTGGTCGCAAGGCATTCAGTACAATGGTTGAGGTAGAGTGTGTAGGTCCTCAGAAATTATTTGATATTATTGTAGTGGCGCCCTGTACTGGGAACACCTTGGCCAAAATAGCCAACGGCATCACCGATAGCCCTGTGTTAATGTCGGTAAAATCCCACTTACGCAATCAACGTCCAGTGGTACTGGCCATATCATCCAACGACGGGCTCGGGATGAACGCCAAGAACATCGGGCTGCTGCTCAATGCTAAAAATATATACATGGTGCCTTTCGGACAGGATAATCCGGTAGAAAAACCGAATTCCTTAGTAGCCAGGTGGGAACTGATCGCGGATACAATCATAGAAGCTCTAAAAGGCAAGCAGTATCAACCAGTTTTAGTTTCTTATCAACCTTCGTAAAAAAAGTTTAGTAATTACCGGGATAATACCTGTTGATTTTTTTTAAAATTCAATTAATAATTGTATATAGTTTCTAAATAACAATTTTAGTATGAAAAGTGAGCTGATTGGCAGCAGCCGCCGGCTTTAAAATATATAACAAAAATTTTCACATCGAGGTGAAAGAGATTTGGAACAATACAATGTGGTCATCGTTGGCGCCGCCGGCGCAGTTGGACAGGAACTGATCAGGATTCTGGAAGAACGGAACTTTCCGGTAGGAGAGCTTAGACTATGTGCGACAACCCGCTCTGCGGGCAAGGAAATGCTCTTCAGAGGCAAGCCTTATATTGTTGAGGCTACTACTCCTGATTCTTTTCAGGGGATGGATATCGCCCTATTCGCCGGCGGCGCGGCCAGTAAGGAATTCGGGCCGGCGGCGGTTGAGCGGGGAGCGGTTGTCATTGATAACAGCAGCAATTTCAGGATGGACCCCGCGGTTCCGCTGGTAGTGCCTGAGGTGAACCCGGAGGATGTCAAGTGGCACAAGGGGATTATCGCGAACCCCAACTGTTCAACCATCCAAATGGTGGTTGCCCTCAAGCCGATTCATGACGCAGCCAGAATTAAAAGGGTGGTTGTGGCGACCTACCAGGCGGTTTCGGGAGCGGGACGGGAAGGAATAGACGAACTGGTGTCACAGACTGGTGATGTCCTTGCGGGGGGCGAGGCCAGCCCCAAAGTATTCCAATACCAGATTGCCTTTAACCTGATACCGCACATAGATGTTTTCATGGACATGGATTATACCAAAGAAGAGTGGAAGATGGTCAGGGAGACTCAAAAAATACTGCATGACGACTCCGTAGCTATTACCGCAACCACAGTAAGGGTGCCGGTATATCGCAGCCATTCGGAAGCTATAAACATTGAAACGGAGAAAAAAGTCACAGCCGCTGAGGCCAAAAAGTTATTTGAAGAATTTCCAGGCATAATAGTACTGGATGACCCGGCAAACAAAAAGTATCCCATGCCGCTTTTTACCTCCAATCTTGATGAGGTGTTTATTGGGCGGATCAGGGAGGATAATTCCATACCAAACGGCTTGAATATATGGGTGGTAGCGGACCAAATCCGTAAGGGCGCTGCTACCAATGCAGTTCAGATCGCAGAACTTGTAGTAAAATACGGCAGCTTTTTAAAATAATATTCCTTCCTTACTTTCGATTGCCGGCACCCTGAAGATGATCTAAGGAGACCGGTCTATGAATTTTATTGTTCAGAAGTTTGGGGGAACTTCACTTAGCAGCGATGATTTGCGTGCGAAAGCTGCCGCGAAAATAGCCGGGGCCAGGCAGGAAGGTTACGTGCCCGTGGTTGTTGTTTCCGCGATCGGGCGACTAGGTGACCCCTATGCTACAGATACGCTGCTTTCTTTTGCCCAGGACAGCGGCAATGAGCTGCCGCCAAGAGAATCGGACCTGTTAATGCACTGCGGCGAGATAATATCCGGAGTGATCATGGCCGCCGCCATACAGAAGACAGGCTGCCCCGCGGTTTTTCTAACCGGCGCGCAGGCCGGGATCATAACTGACAGCTCGTTTAATAACGCCAGGATCCTAAGAATTAACCCGGAAAATATAATACGGCATGCCAGGGAAGGAAAGGTAGTGGTGGTGGCGGGTTTTCAGGGTGTAACGGCGGAAGGCGAGGTCACCACGCTGGGCAGGGGCGGCAGCGATACCACAGCGGCTGCGCTTGGTGTGGCCCTGGACGCGGCGCAAATTGATATCTATACTGACGTGGACGGCATTATGACGGCGGACCCGCGCATCGTTAACGATGCCAGGCCGTTGGATGTTGTAACATATAATGAAATCTGCCAGCTGGCGCACGAGGGAGCCAAGGTGATTCACCCGCGCGCGGTGGAAATTGCCATGCAGAAAGGGATTCCCCTGAGGATAAAATGCACCTTCAGTGACGCGCCGGGAACTTTGGTAACATCACGTGAGGAAGTTTTTAAAGGGGCTATTGATATCACCAGTGACCGGACTATAACCGGCATAACCCATATACAGGATATCACCAGGATTAAAGTTGTTACAAAAGATGCCGGAGACGTGCCTGATTTTCAGAAGCGAATTTTTAAAGCTATGGCACTGGCCGGGATCAGTGTAGACTTTATCAACGTGCATCCGGAGGCAGTATTTTTCACTGTGAAAAATACGGTTGCGGCGAAGGCTGTTCAGATCCTGGTGAATATGGGGATCTGCCCCGAGGTGCTGCCGGATTGCGCCAAAGTCGCGGCTGTGGGCGCCGCGATGACAGGTGTGCCGGGAGTAATGGCTAAAATAGTGGAGGCCCTGGCAGAAGAAGGTATCCAAATTTTGCAGTCTGCCGATTCTTATACTACAATATGGGTACTGGTTAAAATGGAAGACGCGGGTAAAAGCATCCGCGCTTTGCACGAGAAGTTCAGCCGGGAAATGTAGTAGAGCCAGAGGGAATTTTCTAAAAGAGGGTGAAAGACTTGAACATTGATTTTGGACGTGTTTTGACAGCCATGGTTACACCTTTCAACAAGGACTTGAGTGTAAACTTCGACCTGGCGAGAAAACTGGCCAGGCATTTAATCAAATCCGGATCCGACGGGCTTGTCTTGACCGGCAGTACAGGAGAAAGCCCCACACTTGCCAAAGAAGAGAAGATTGAACTGTACAGAGTGGTAGTTGAAGAGGTGGGAGGCAAGGCTTCAGTAATAGCAAATACCGGCGGTAATTCAACAGCGGAAAGTATCAAACTCACCCAGGCCGCTCAAAAAGTTGGTATTGACGGTGTCATGCTGGTGGCGCCTTATTATAATAAACCTTCCCAGGAAGGCTGCTTCAAACATTTTAAGACGGTGGCCGAGAGCACCGACCTGCCGGTTATACTGTATAATATTCCCGGCAGGACTTCCATAAACGTACTGCCTCAGACTATAGCCAGGCTGTCTGAGATAAATAACATCGTGGCAGTCAAGGAATCCAGCGGCAATATGGACCAGGTCAGTGAGTTAAGTCTCTTATTGCCGGATAACTTTTCTATTTACAGCGGTGATGACTCTTTAACCTTGCCCATCTTGGCGCTGGGCGGCAAGGGTGTTATTAGCGTGGCGTCACATTTGGTTGGCGAACGAATGCAGGACATGGTCAACGCCTTTACTTCGGGCAATATAACCCTGGCAACAGAAATACATCTTGAACTGTTCCCTTTATTCAAAGGAATGTTTATTACAACCAACCCTGTTCCCATCAAGTACGGCTTGAGTTTGGCGGGTTGGCAGGTAGGCCCGCCCAGGCTGCCCCTGGTAGAGGCCAATGATTCCGAGAAAGAATCACTCAAGGCTCTATTGGAAGGCTACAATCTTTAAATGCATTGTGAATAAAGGCTGCGGTATTTTTGCCGCGGCCTTAAATACGGATATGATGTTGTTTAAGATGGTAGAATAAATTATAATTATAACCAAGTTCAAGAAATCGGCACTAAAACTGCAGTCAAATTGTGTTTCCCCGCCTTCTCCTTAACTTGTCTCACCATTCCGGTAAATTTTTTTTATGTAAGGGTAGGGAGGTGCGGAATTGGCAAAAGAACCCAAATTGTCCCTTATTCCTCTGGGAGGACTGGGGGAAATCGGCAAAAACATGATGGCGGTGAGACTTGGGGAAAACATTTTAATTATTGACTGCGGTTTAATGTTTCCAGAAGAGGAAATGCTCGGTATAGACATAGTTATCCCGGACATTACTTATTTGCTGGATAATAGGGAATCTGTACTCGGGATTGTGCTGACCCACGGCCATGAGGACCATATCGGCGCCCTGCCGTATGTGCTGCGGCATTTAAACGTGCCTGTGTACGGTACTAAACTGACCCTTGGTTTGCTGCAGGGAAAACTCAAGGAGCAAAACGTCCTGGGTGAGGCTTTGCTGCATACGGTAAAACCAAGGGACATCGTTCAGATAGGTCCTTTTAAGGTGGAATTTATCAGGGTTTCACACAGCATTCCTGACGCCATAGCAGTAGCTTTGCATACACCGATGGGGGTTGTGTTCCATACCGGTGACTTTAAGTTCGACTTGACCCCCGTGGACGGACAGGTTACCGATTTTCACCGGCTGGCCCAGTTAGGGGAAAAAGGCGTCCTGGTTCTGTTGTCCGACAGCACTAACGCGGAAAAGCCCGGCTATACCATGTCCGAGCGGGTAGTCGGCAACACCTTTGACGAAAACTTTCGCCAGGCTACGGAGCGAATTATTATTACCACCTTCGCTTCAAACGTGCACAGGCTGCAGCAGGCGATCCAGACCGCCGAAAAGCATGGCCGCAAGGTTGCCGTTGTTGGCAGGAGTATGGTAAATGTAATCACTGTAGCCAATGAACTGGGCTATATGGATATTCCGGACGGTCTCCTGATTGATCTCGACGAAGCCAACAAGATGCCCAGGAACAAGATAGTTATTCTCACCACAGGCAGCCAGGGTGAGCCGATGTCGGCCTTGACCAGGATGGCATTTTCCGACCACCGGCAGGTGGACATTATGCCGGGCGATACGATCATTATCTCGGCGACGCCCATACCAGGCAATGAAAAGCTGGTAGCCCGCATTATTGACCAGCTTTTCAAGCAGGGAGCGCGGGTTATTTACGAGACAGCCTCCGAAATCCACGTATCCGGGCACCCTAACCAGGAGGAACTGAAGCTGATGCTCAACCTGGTCCGGCCTAAATTTTTTGTACCTGTGCACGGGGAATACAGGATGCTCATAAAGCATGCTGAACTGGCCAAGGATGTCGGCATCCAGCCTGAAAACATTTTTGTTGCTGAAAATGGACAGGTACTGGAATTCAGCCGCCGTTCAGGACGTATGACCGGCAGGGTGACCGCCGGGAGGGTGCTGGTCGACGGGCTGGGCGTCGGAGACGTGGGCAGCATTGTTTTAAAGGACCGCAAGCTGCTTTCCCAGGACGGCATCCTGATCGTGGTCCTGACCATCGACCACGCGACTGGAGAGGTTGTAGCCGGCCCGGACATTGTCTCAAGGGGTTTTGTCTACGTAAGGGAGTCGGAACAGCTTCTGGAGGAAGCCAAGACCAGGGTTAAGAGCGCTTTGGAAAAATGTTCGGAAAAGGGCGTCTCAGAGTGGTCGTCAATAAAATCTCAGGTAAGAGATGCTCTGAGCAAATTTCTTTACGAAAAAACAAGGAGAAGGCCAATGGTTTTACCAATCATCATGGAGATTTAGTAGAAAGCCGCTGCCAGGCGGCTTTTATTTTGTCATATTGATGCTGCCCCACTGCGCCATTGACTCCAGTATAGGCATCAGTGTTTTTCCTTTCTCGGTAAGAGAGTACTCGACTTTAGGCGGGATTTGATTGTATTGCTTTCTATGAACTAAACCGCTGTTTTCCAATTCTTTCAGCTGCTGACTCAATGTTTTGTGCGCGATTGACCGCAGGGAGTCTTTTAAAACACCATACCGGATTACTTCCTGCCGGGATATCTGCCATAAGATTGCCCATTTCCACTTGCCGCCAAGGATCGATAAGGTATAATTTACAGGGCATTTTATTACTTCTTTTTCCATACTCATGCCGGGGCTCCTTTACTTACTTTTTATTTAGTATATAACAAAAAAGTGCATACTTAACAGATCTAAAACTAGGATATAAAATAATAAAGTATATAGAAAATAAGTTTCGGATGGAGGTTTCACTCATGAAAGAAGTACTGGACATTTTGAATGACCGCTCAGCTATTGGATATCTGGCTACAGTTGACGATGGAAAGCCCAGGGTCAGGCCGTGGGGATTTATGTTTGAGGAAAACGGCAGGCTCTATTTTTGCACGTCCAGCGAAAAGGACGTTTATAAACAGCTCACCAGTGTGCCATATATCGAATACTCTAAAACAACAAAAGACATGGTCTGGGTAAGAGTAAGCGGGAAAATCCAATTCGACGAGGATATCAAGAAAAAAGAAAGAATGTTTGAGGCAGCGCCTATGCTCGAAGGACTTTACCAGACACCGGACAACCCCGTTTTCAAAGCTTTCTATTTAGAACATGGAAAAGCTGTAATCAATGACTTTTCACCAGAGCCGCCAAGAATTTTTGAGTTCTGATCAGCTTTGACACCTATCAGTTTGAAGATTATGCAAAGGTGGTCGCCGACCGTTTTGACCCTGAGAAAAAAGCACAGAGAAGAAAGGAAGTATTCCCTATTGACTGTCAAAAAGCTTTTGAAATGGGAGCCAGGCTTTTCCTGTAATCATATTGAGTGAAACTCTGGATGATAAAAATAAAATGGTATAATATTTAATTAAAATCAGGCAAGATAAAAAAAATGAAAGGAGTTAACACTATGGAAGCAATTATACTACGGCGAAGTGTACGGGATTATTTAGATAAGGCAATTCCCGATGATTTAATTACCGAACTTTTGGAGGCGGGGATGTGCGCACCGTCAGCGGGGAACGAACGTCCATGGCACTTTGTTGTCCTCACTGAACGTTCTTTAATGGAAGGTATTACAAAATTCCACCCGCATTCCAAAATGCTGAAGCACGCTCCCGCGGCGATTATTGTCTGCGCGGATTTGAACCGGAATAAATATCCTGGTGTTGACTACTGGGTTCAGGACTGCGCTGCTGCGACAGAGAACATTCTAATTGCCGCCCAGGCAAAGGGACTCGGGGCATGCTGGCTGGGGATGTATCCCAGAGAGGAACGGGTGGAAGGGTTGCGGCGCTTGCTCAAAACCCCGCAGCATATAGTCCCGTTTTCCGGGATTGCTCTAGGCTACCCGGCTTCAGCAAAGAACCCCGGCCCGCGCTATGATGAAACCAGGGTGCATCGCAACGGCTGGTAAGAGGAAGCAGAAAAACGGTTTATCCCAAAAAAAATGCCAAATGACAAGAAATACTAAAATAAAACTGACTGCTCCTTGTCAAAAGGCAAAAGAAGTAGAGAATATATTGTTGGGGAAAAGTAAGAGTTAAGCTTTTTTAGCTTGCATTATATTTAAGCAATATTCATGCCAGCATATTTAGCAATTAAAAAAGCACAGACTTATGAGGCCGTGCCAACACTTTTCCGGGCTAAATACTTGTCTAAGGAAGGCTTAGTCTCCTAATACTCCCTGTTTTTAATGTTTCTTAAGTAAAGATAAATTTTCAATACGTGAAAATTGTCATGTAAAACATGATAATTTTTACGTATTATATTTTGGGTAGATATAGATGTTATGTTAATCACGTTCCATCTTTCTTGTGTAAATATTATATTTCTTCTTTTTTTTAGTTAATGTAGATTCTTCCAAACCGAGTTTTTCAGCTGCTTCATATAAATTGTAACCCTCCCATAAAGATATTCAAAACCTGACAAAATGTTATTTTTTATGTAGACAGATAAGCCGCGTGTATTTCCAGTTCATTTTTTTGTAGAATTCCAAAGCACGGGTATTGTCTCTATCAGCTAGCAGTTCTAAACGTCTCGCTCCTTTTTGAACTGCCCAACTCTCAACCGAAAAGAGCAGGTTTTTCCCTATCCCGTATCTTCTATAGCCGTCTTCAACTACCAAGTCTTCGATTAAAGCAGCCAACCCGCCTTCGGCGGTAGATACAAGAAGCTGTGCCGTGCACATTCCCACGATCTTTTGATTTATTTCCGCTGCCATTACACATCGATTGTCAGGGTTACCCAGCATAATTTCCAGACCGCGTCTTTGCTTGGATTCGTCGACAGCAAAATCGGTTTCTATTGAAAACAAGATTCCCAGCAATCTAATTAAGCTGCTTATGTCGTTTAGATTTGCCCTTCTGATAAGATACTGCGGTACAACGCCAGTCATTTTCTTTCCACTCCTAAAGTCCTTTAACCTTACATAAAGATATCAGGTTGGTAAGTTTCAGTGTACTCAAATAATAACATAATTTATAACAAGTCAACAAATTTTGATGATTTTAAAGTATATTTTTTTTACAACTGAAAATGCGTATAAATTTCTCTTGCTTTCATTGATATCATCTGATATCTTAAAATTAATCCATGTATTGAAAAGACAATAAAATAAATGCAACGGGGAGCTGAAGCGATTCAGCTGAGAAAGAATGTAAGTTCTGACCCAATGAACCTGATCTGGGTAATGCCAGCGTAGGGAATGCAAAGACGTTAATTAGGTGCGTTTCTAGCCTTTTACCCATTCAGGGTAAAAGGCTATTTCAATTTTGGGGGGGTGGTTGGCACAGCTTTGCATTTAAAATGGATGGAGGGATTAGATGAGAACCGTTTTGACTATCGCGGGCTCTGATTCCTGCGGCGGCGCGGGCATCCAGGCGGACCTGAAAACTTTCAGCGCGCTGGGAGCATACGGCATGAGCGTAATCACCGCAATCACCGCCCAGAACACCATGGGCGTTTTCGATGTGCGGGAACTGGATGTTGATATCATTAAAAAGCAGATCGACTACCTCTATGAAGATATCAGAATCGACGCCGTCAAAGTGGGTATGGTGTCGAGTATAGAAATAATTGATGTGATTGGCGAGTGCCTGAAAAAGAACAATGCTGTTAATATTGTGGTCGACCCGGTTATGGTCTCCAAGAGCGGCTACCACCTGCTGCGGGAGGAAGCCAAGGATGAACTGTTTAAGGTGTTGTTTCCCCTGGCTGAAGTGGTAACACCTAATTTGTTCGAGGCGGAACTTATTACCGGTGCTAAAATTGAAAACCTGGAGCAGATGAAAGAAGCGGCTGTGAAGATACACAGTCTCGGAGTAAGAAAAGTGATTGTAAAAGGCGGTCACTTAACCGGTGACGCGGTTGATGTGCTGTATGACGGCGAAAGCTTTGAGTATTTAACAGGGACAAGGATAGAAACAAAGAACACGCACGGCACCGGGTGTACCTTTTCCTCAGCCATAGCCGCCCTGCTGGCCAGGGGATACACCTTTCAGAAAGCGGCCAGGCTGGCGAAGGAATATATCAACGGTGCTATCGAACATTCATTGGAAATTGGACATGGTGTAGGACCTACCAATCATTTTTGGAATCTATTTAAAAAGGATGGATGTATAAATGAGCCAAGCGAGTAAAACAGGAGGATTCAGCTTTTTTACGCTCTGGTTCGGAGCAGCCGTCTCCCTGGCGGAGATAATGACAGGAAGCCTGATCGCGCCTCTTGGCCTGAAACAGGGTTTATTCGTAATCCTGACCGGGCACCTGATTGGCGCACTGATTCTGGCGTTGGTCGGAGTAATCGGTTTTAAAGAAAAAAGCCCCTCCTTAAAATCCAGCCGCCTGTCGCTGGGCAAATACGGGTCATACATTATTTCATTCTTTAATATCATCCAGCTTATCGGCTGGACGGCGATTATGCTTATTCAGAGCGCCAGGTCGCTGCAGTCGATCACTGGCAAGCTCTTCGGTTTTGAAAACTTTTATATTTTAGTGGTAATCACAGGCGTTCTGGTTCTGATATGGGCTTTGAATACCGAAAGTGCGATTAACACAGTAAACAATGTTGCTGTGGTGCTTCTTCTGGTTTTATGTTTGCTTATGCTGAAATCGGTTATGGCAGGCAATGAAATAAAAGAAATAGCTTCAAACATTTCCTTCGGAGCGGCGCTTGAACTTAGTATTATTATGCCGCTGACCTGGCTGCCTCTGATTTCTGATTACACCATGCTGGGCAAAAGTGCCAGGGGCAGCTTCTGGGGCAGTTTCGCGGGATATTTTATCGGAAGCTCATTTATGTATGTGATAGGGCTGGTTTCCTCAATATACGCGGGCACACCAGACCCAATTGGAGTATTAACCAGCCTCAACCTGGGGTTTTCAGCCTTGCTTGTGGTGCTGTTGTCAACTGTCACCACTACCTTCCTTGATGTGTATTCCGCCGTTATGTCAACACTAAACCTGTCTTCAAAAGTGTCCAAGAAAAACCTGATTATAATCTTTGGCGCCCTGGGCATACTGCTGGCCATGTATTTCCCCATGGAGCATTATGAGAATTTCCTCTACATGATCGGCTCACTTTTCGCGCCCGTTTTCTCAGTTGTAATTGCAGATTACTTTATTTATAAAGACAACCGGTCCGGAGAGTTGTTCAATGTGCTCGGCCTGGCGGCGTCAGCGGTCGGAGTGGCTTCATACTATATAGTTATTGAGCAGGACCTGCTTATTGGCGCAACCATGCCGGCCATGGCGATTACACTGGTTGTGTACGCTCTTTTCAGGTTTATAAAAAAAGTTCTGGTTTTAAAGGGGGAGGAGAAATATGCTCAGTAGTATTGCCGGAGTATTGAGATCCGTACGGGAAAAGACCCCGCTGGTCCAGGCCATTACCAACTATGTGACCATAAACGACTGTGCCAATATACTGCTTTGTTTTGGGGCCTCACCGGCAATGTGTGAAGCGAAAACCGAGGTCGAGGATTTTACTGGCCTGATCTCATCATTATACATTAATATCGGCACTTTAACAGAGGAACAAAAAGAAGCGGCGTTACTCGCCGCCAGGAAGGCCTCAGAGCTGAACAAGCCTATTGTTTTGGACCCGGTTGCCTGCTGCGCTATCCCCAGAAAAATGACCATAATTAAGGAACTGTTTGAAAATGCCAAAATCTCCGTGATTAAAGGAAATACCGGTGAAATAAAATTTCTCGCGGGATATGCTGGAAAGGTAAGGGGTGTTGATTCCATAGATGACGGGCAGGGGGCGGTTGAAGCCTGTGTGTCTCTGGCCAGACAGTATAACACAATAGTTGCGGCTACTGGGGAAACTGACATAATCACGGACGGTGAGAGGGTCTGCTTTATTCACAACCAAACGCCCATGCTGACCAGGATCACAGGGGCGGGCTGTATGGTTGGCGCGCTTACCGCAGCGGCGGCAGGTGTCACTGAAGACAGGTTTACTTCCAGCGCCGCCGCGCTAATGGCTATGAGTTTGGCCGGGGAAATGGCGGCTAATTCTCTGGAGAAGCAGCTGCCCGGGACCTTCAGGATGAGGTTGTTTGACTGCCTGCACAACCTGACTGAAGAGGACATCTTAAATGGAGGGAAGATATCATGCCTGTAGATTACAGCCTTTATCTGGTTACCGACAGGGGCATACTCAAAGGCAGAAGTCTTTTTGCAGCGGTGGAAGAGGCCATAAGGGGCGGAGTAAGCCTTTTGCAGCTGAGGGAAAAGAACGTGTGCAGCAGGGATTTTTACCATATTGCCTTAGAATTAAAAGAGCTGGCCAATTCCTGTAATGTACCGCTGATCATCAACGACAGGCTGGATATAGCTCTGGCTGTGGATGCGGACGGGCTGCACGTGGGTCAGGAAGACCTGCCCCTGGAGGTTGCCAGAAAACTCCTCGGGCCGGATAAAATACTGGGCTACTCCGTGTCCAACACTGCTGAGGCGGCTTATGGTGAGAAAAACGGCGCCGATTATCTCGGGGCAGGGCCGGTATACCCTACCGGCAGCAAGCTTGACACAGTTGATCCCATAGGTGTTGAAGTGATTAAAACAATTAAGGAAAGCGTTTCCATACCCGTCGTGGCTATTGGCGGAATCAGCCGGTCCAATGCGGCTGAAGTGAAAAAATCAGGAGTTGACGGTCTTTCCGTGATTTCCGCGATTTTGGGCAGCCCGCAGGTTGAGGAAAACGCCAGGTGCCTGAAAAATATCTGGAGGGCATAATGAGTATAGTCATTTTCATAGATTTTGACGGCACCATCACCAAAAAAGACACCTGCGCGGCTATGGTGGAGGCTTTTGCGGACAGCGGCTGGGAGGAGATCAACGCCAAGTGGGAGAGGAAGGAGATCTCCACTGAAGAATGCGCCAATATGACCTTTAAGCTGTTCCGGGCAGGCCTCAGTGAAGTGAAAAAACTGATCGAAACCATGGAAATAGATGACTACTTCAAGGACTTTCTTAGTTACTGCAGGGACAAGGGTTATCAGGTTTATGTGCTGAGCGACGGGTACGATTTTTGTCTTGAAACCGTATTTAAAAAGTATAAGATAGAGGTGCCGTATTTCGCCAACAGGATGATCTATAAGCAGGGTTTTGAAATAAAGTGTCTCAATGCCAACCCTGACTGCGGTATTTGCGGCACCTGTAAAACAAAGCTGATGGAGCGGCTGAAGGGTGAAGGAGACCTGGTCATATATGTTGGGGACGGGTATTCCGACACCTGCCCGGCCATGAAGGCTGACATTATTTTTGCCAGGAGCACCCTTTATAAATACTGCAGGGAAAATGGTGTCAGCGCCAGGTATTTTGCAAGCTTCGATGATATTATTTCTTTCCTGCAAACCCGGTAATGTCAGGTGCGGCAGCTGAAAAAACTCTTCTGAACTAAAATACACTGGTGTATGCCCGTGTATTTTTTTTGTTATAAAAGCATACTAAAGGTGCTGACAGAGAGAGTTTTATATTAAAAATTGTCTGGAGTGAAAGCAATGAAAATGCAAGGATTTGAACCTGAACCAGGTTTATTCCCTTATACTCCCGAGCCTGACCATGCACCGGACAGAGAACCGGCGCCCGAACGCAAAGAAGATGATGAGCCGGGAGAGGAGCCAAGACACAATAAAAGGGTATCAGGCAAGGCCAAAAGTACCCTGGAGGTGGTAAAGGAAGTCGGCGCTACCCAAATCCCTGAAATTAAAAGCAACATCCACTGCCTGACCATCATCGGCCAGATTGAGGGTCACCTGGTACTGCCGCCCCAGAATAAAACCACCAAGTATGAGCATATGATCCCGCAGTTGGTGGCGCTTGAACAGGCGCAGGAAATAGAGGGCATTTTAATTGTTTTAAACACGGTAGGCGGTGACGTCGAGGCTGGGCTGGCCATAGCGGAGATGATCGCCGGCATGTCAAAGCCGACCGTTTCTGTAGTTCTAGGAGGCGGGCATTCGATTGGTGTGCCGATTGCGGTCAGCACTGCTTATTCTTATATCGCCAATACCGCAAGCATGACCATCCACCCGATCCGGCTGAACGGCCTGGTCATCGGTGTGCCGCAGACCTACGAATACCTCGATAAGATGCAGGACCGGGTTGTGCGGTTTACCATAGAGCACTCCAAGATCACAGAGGAGAAATTTCGTGAACTGATGTTCCGGACCGGAGAGCTGGCCAGGGACATCGGAACGGTGTTAATCGGCAAGGACGCGGTGGAAGTGGGGCTGATCGACGAGGTCGGGGGTATAGGAGACGCCGTTAAGAAACTGAACAGCCTGATCGAAGCCTGGAAAATGAACCGGAGAGAGGTGCCGCTGCAGTGATTTTATACACACCCATGCAGTTGGAACTGGTGCTGGAAGGCTTCGACAAAACAGAGTACCCGGAATATAAAGAAATCGACTATAAAGGAGTCCGGATGCTGGTCGAAGGAGCTGGCTACGGCAGGAGGAGGATCGTAAAACTTCTAAGCACCAACCCTTACGACTACCTGCGGCCTGAAATGACCCCCGGCAGCCTGATCGAATGCTGAAAACAAAATCCCGGCTCTGCCGGGATTTTTCTTTTTTGTCATAATGTAATCTCTTTTAGGCGCGATAATAATTCTTGTACTAAATGAGAGTGTTATAGCGATAATAACCACAATAATTGCGATATATTGAATCCAAAATAAACGTATATTGGTGCATTGTCCAGTTCCGGGTGAGCAATATTCAATATGAAAAGAGATTAATTTGTTTTTTTGGACAGGGCTGCCATGGTATAATAGGTGCTGTAGTTTAGATGGAACGAGGTGTTTGGTTTGACGGTATTTCA
>ENA-UOYA01001804-UOYA01001804.1-activated-sludge-metagenome-genome-assembly--contig:-NODE-1804-length-21746-cov-6.962381_pt1 | contig 21746 bp, 9 predicted proteins | sample MGYA00238163_ERZ764804 | MGnify/ENA primary metagenome ERZ764804 (study PRJEB28919, sample SAMN05720223) | activated sludge metagenome | isolation source: Anaerobic digester | place: Hong Kong... | reverse complement strand
CTATGATCGCGTTCACTATATATTTTCCTATGTAATGCCCTATGATGGCACCTTCTAAAGCAGACATGGTCATTCATATTTATACAGACAAAGTTACTAAATTATTATGAGAAAAACGAATATTAGGGCAATGATTTTCAATTAGATAAATGGTTTAATATAGCGCTACTCGAATGATGTAATGATACATTGTACCAATATCCTATTTATATATTCTTGCATTATTTGAATCAATGATTATTTCATTTAAGCAGTCAGCAATTACATCTATTATCGGTTTGTCGTAACTAATTTCGTGATGAACATCTTTTCCCTAAAGTTATCTTTGTAACTTTGAATGGAGAGCCATGTGTGGGAGGTTCAACCGGCTTTGCAGAATTTGTTTAGCAAGTTGTACTTTTGTGCGGACAAAACGGAGTTTCGCCTTCAAAAGTAACTTGCCAACTTCTGTGAAGTTGGGAAAATGCCCTCGCAACTCGGCCTTTTATTTATAGAAGAAATGGAACATAAGACGAAACGATTGTGGATAAGAATGTCGCCTGAAGAAGAACGACTATTGAAAGAGAAAGCTGTTAATTACAAGACAATTAGCAGCATGGTATGGGATGCCATCAAAATCTTTGATGACAAAGCAACCATAGGGAAATTTGATGCTCTCAATGAAATGATTGCCTTATATCGTAAATATCAGCAAGACCTGTCCTGGATGGGTGGAAACTTTAATCAGGTGGTCAAGCGAGCCAATGAACTTGCCATAGGAGAAGAACTAACTATGCCATACTTCAAACAAGTGCTTTTCCCTAAAATAGAAGAGCTTCAGAACCTTCTTTGCGACATAAAGCGGGAACAACATCAGATAGCCAAGAAATTGACTAAATTATGATTGTACCATTATACTAATCAATTATTGCTCCTTTTAAACATTACAGCATTGATATAATGATTGCTACTATTCTACCATCAAGTTCTAATTTTCATGCAGTAGATTACAATGAACGAAAAGTTGCCCAAGGTAAAGCAGAACTACTGCAGATGACAAATTTCGGTTTTGTAGGTGCCGTCGGCAAGTACACACCTGATGACTTGAAACAATATTTGGTCGAATACTCATCGCGTATCAATAAACGCATACGACGGCCACAATTTCATCTGGCGATATCCTGTCGTGGAGATGAATATACCAAAGAACAGTTAGTGGACTTTACTCATCAATATCTAAGAGAAATGGGATATGCCGAAGAAGGTCAGCCATTGCTTATCTATTCCCATCACGATACGGCCAACAATCATATTCATATCATCACCAGTCGTGTTGCCCCGGACGGGCACAAGATAGATCATAACCATGAGCGCATTCGTTCTCAGCAGGTCATCAACAAACTACTTGGCCAAGACGAAAGCCAAAAGGTGCAACAAGTGTTGGCACAAGCACTTCAATACAGATTCGCCAGTCTCAGTCAGTTTAAAGCCATTCTTGAATCTGATGGATATGAATGTTTCGAGAAAGACGACCGGTTATGTGTCAAACGTGGCGGGCATATTTTAGGTACTATACCGATTGAATCTCTCATAACCAAATATAGACTACCAGATGAAGCAGAGCAGAAACGCAAAAATCAGCTACGTGCTATTCTTCGCAAGTATCGCCAAATAGCTGCTTCCAAGGAAGAGCTGAAGCAAATAATGAAAAAACGTTTCGGTGTAGACCTCATATTCTTTGGTTCAAAGGATAAACCGTATGGTTATATGATTATAGACCACAAGAACAAAATAGTATATAAGGGAAGTGAAGTACTATCTATGAAACAGTTACTCAGTTTCCAGAGCCGCGAAGAGAGACTGGAAAAGATTGATATGTTTATTGATGCCATGCTTGAAGACAACAAAAGGCTATCTACTTATGATTTGAACACACTGCTTTGGCGCCAGTTTGGAAGCTACGTCACGAAGGGACGCATAGCATTTAGTAACGAGCGCATCTTATTGAATGAAAACATCCGCAACACATTGCGTTATAATGACAAACTCCAATGGTTACAATCCTTCTCACCTGTAAATGAAATTGAGCGTAATTTGCTCTGCAAGTTTGGAAAGATAGAAGACATTGAACAAATCTCCATTGTAGATGCCTCACAAAAACATCCAGCGGCAACAGTAAATCAACTTCGAAGTCTCTTTGAAGATACAGAAATTACAAACTTGCGCTCGTCATTATTTGATAGCGGGATGTCTATCGTTCAAGCAGATGGTAAGAGCTATTGCATTGACTTTCATAATCGTTCCATAATCTGTATGGAAGACTACGGATTTGACACTCAACGTCTGAAACCTGGAGCTAATTCGCATACAAAACTGCCAACAGAACGGCAAACGGATATACACATTAACAAAGATATCATCAACACCATTACCAGCCTACTTAGACACAAAGCCGGTTCCCAAGATAGTAACAGAGAATGGGAGGTTGGTGGAAATAGTCGTTATGATGATATGGATGATGAAAGGACGTTGCTGAATAGGTGATGTTACATCAAATTATCGTGCATGATAATTTTGCCATTATGCTTTTGATTTTAATGTTTCTATTAATATATTCTTGATTGTATCTATGGTAACAACAGATGTGGTGGATAATCTCACAGGTTTCAATCCGTACTTATCCAGGATTTTATCCTTAATAATATCTCTACGTTTCTGGATTTCTGTATGATGGAATTGCCAACCGTCCACCTCCATACAAAGCAACGGACGTTTAGTTATCGTATTGTATAACAAGAAATCAACATGGGAGAGTGGACTGTTGACAAACCTTTTCTGTTCATCCGATGTATCACGCCCGTCAACGATAAGCCTCGAGAGTGGATAATGACACAGAATATCTATATTCTTCAATGCAGAAGTCGATATTGCTTTCTTAAGGGTGTCATAGATTATATTCTCTGATAATTCCCCTAAATCTGTTCCAGTAGTTTTCTCATATTCAAGTCTCTGTTGGGTGTATTGCCCATACAAAATGTCAAAAACAGAATGTAGCTGACTATCTTTCAGTTGGAAATTATTATAACTGATATAGTCAATTAATTGAGCAAGAATGCTTCCCTTTGATAATTCGTTTCCTGTCGCGACTATACACAATTTAGATTTGGCTCTTGATATAGCCACATTCAAGAGATTGGCATCATCAGAGAAGGATGTCGGTTCATTGTCCACCATGCTCATGATGATGGTATCACATTCTCGTCCTTGATATTTATGGACAGTGCTTGCTATATCCCGATGTAATTGTTCATTGATGGCAAACGACTGATCTGTGTATGGAGATATGATTCCCACAGATTCATCTAAAGGTATTTTCGGCATCACCTCCTTAGCTATAACATCTATTTCTCTTTGATTTATGTGCCCTCTAGCATGATTGCCAGGTACAGTTCTTACAACGCTCAGTGTATCCCCATTCCTATCATCCTTAGTCATTGTTATCAGTTCGCCATCATAAAACATTTGATTGCAGAACTCAATAATCTTTGGTTGACAACGATAATGTTCACGAAGCAATGTCGTAGGACAATCAGTAAATACTCCATTACACGACTGCAGGAAGCTATGTGTAGTAATCTTGTATTTGTCACCTATGCCATGTGCATTTTCTATGTCAGTAAGCGATAGTCTCGTTTTACCATCAATAACATTTGGTAATTGCTTGTCATCACCTACGATGACAGCATTCTCCGCACACGACAGAGCTAATGCTCCCGTTGCAATATCAACCTGCGATGCTTCATCCATGATGACATAATCAAAAACCATATCTTTGGATATGCAACTCTTTGCCGAATAAGTGGTACTCAACACCACTGGGAACTCTCTCAGAAATTTTTCAGAATCTCGCTTTATAGTATTTCTCTTAAAAATAGTTCTTTCTTCGCCCTTATATCTTTGGGCGATAGAATCCTTCAACAAAATCAGTGATTGCTCACAAAGAATATCCATATTCTTGCCAGCATTGTTACGTTTCAAAAATGCAGAATTATCTTCTATAGCTATCTCCAGTTCTTTCTTGCGCAATGAATAGTACGCCGCTTCCAGTTCAACCAAGCTCACGGCATTATCGCGTTTCAGTATGCTCCAAGCCTTAACCCCCAAAGCCCAAACCCATTTCAGACGATGCATAAGCCTCATCTTTTGTCCTTCATCAACAAGATGCTGCAATTGCAACAAGAGCTTTATTAATTTTGCTGAAGGCTTTCCATTCAGCCAATTTATAGCTTGTTGCTGCGAAATGGCCATATCATTATTGTATTTCTGCTCAACCTCTAATGATGCTAGTTCCGAATTTAATTGTGACAATTCAATCTGCTTGGCAAAACCTTCTGATACAATACCCAAAGCATCATCCACTTTGTGCACCATTTCACCTTTACTTTCTCCTAACCAATCAGACATATCAGGATAAACTGGCTGGTTCTCAATAAACATGGCCCTATTCTTCCTACTCCCTAATTTTGCAAGAATAAATCCAAGTCCAACTTTTGAAGATGACAATTTCTCTGCGACATTGTCCACTGCCGAGTTATTATTAGACACCACGAGAATAGTTTTTCCCTTAATGAGCAGGTTAGCAATAATATTGAGAATCGTTTGAGTTTTGCCTGTTCCTGGAGGGCCTTGTATAATACTCACCTGATTGGTTAAAGCATTTTCCACAGCCTTCTTCTGACTAGCATTGCAACCAAAAGGATAGATGACACACTTAGGTAAACTGAACTTTCTTAACCGTTCCTTACCGCCAAGATATTGAGCCAATGGTACTGTATCCCTATTGACATCCACCAGATCATATTGCAGCTGCAATATGTTCAGAGGCTCATCCGCATCATGAGGTTTCAATACCAGCCCCATTTCTGAAATCAGATGATGCAGATATTCCCATAAGCCAGTATTGGTCATATTGATAGATGTCCTTGAGAAATACACATTGCGTCCATCTTCACTGAAATAATAACCACTTTTGCAGATAATATGCCAAAATGTATAGTTGCCACTGCCAAAGCGATATACTTCAACGGCATCAGTGATATGCTTCTTTCGAATATAAAGTTCTCGCCCTTGCAGTTCTATCTTCTTGGGATTGGACAATACCAGTAGTCGCTCTCTCCTATAAGTATATGGTCGTGACTTTTCTGAGAATGAGACTTTGTACAGTCCCTTCTCTGTCTTTACATCGTCAACCCGTTCTGTGATAAACATCGTAGGGTCACCTCGGCGCTGCAAATCAACTATCATATACTCACGTGGGTTCATAATCTATTGATGTTATTTGATCTATTAGAGGGTTGGTTTATCGTAAGACAAGAAAATGATCATATTTAAATGTCAGCTTTATTGCCAACCTGTTTAAGTATAAAGTCGCTTGACAAGAGGGCGAAAGACAATCGGAAGCAGGCAGAAAATTAAAGTGCGTTGAAATAATCACATATTTTTTGTGCCATCAACTTCCGACGTTTTTGCAAGAAACTATTGTAATCTTTTGCATCCATATCGATAGTTTCAATAGGGATGCAATTCTCTCTCAAATTTGCCTTTAGTTCTTCCATTGTTTTCATTGTAGTGTAAGCAGATTCATTGCCTTCTTGTATTGAGTTCATAACTTTACCCAAATAAACTTTTGGGGCTTTCTTCCCAATTACAATGTTTACAGGACGAGTGAGATAGACATAATTTGCTATCTGATTATAGATGATAATGGAATCCATCTGACAATCCTTAAGATATTGTCGAGGAAAGATATGGTGAATATCTGCTGTATCCAACAAATCACGCACTTTGGCACCAACACTTAAAAATGAAGAATTGACCTCTTTGCATTGTGCAGCTAAGAATAAATTGAATACGGGTGAATTCGAAGCTGTAGTTTCCATTTTCTGCACAAGTGTGACATTCCCAAAAGTATCAGACATATTGGCCATTACTTCATCGTAAAACTTAATGAACCCTTTTTCACGAATTGCTCTTAAATCATTATCCATTGCTGTTTCGGGGGAAGAGGAATAACGTCCTGTTATAACAGACATTACATACCATTTTTGCACATAATGAGGCACTTTAAGTTTATCGATAGTAGAATCTTTCCGTAGGCGTAAGAACAGTGTATATGCAAAGTCAAGACTCATACGCCCCTTTATCAGACGTTGACTAATAAAGCCAGCTCCTTTTAGGCATTCTACAAATTGGTCAAAGTTGTATTTATCGAAAACCTCCTTAATGCCAAGTGTAAGATGTCCAAAGGAATCTTCCATGATATCGCTCTCATAACTTCTCGTCTCAAAATTACGACCATGAAGTAAGTCTGTAAGATTAGCCATCTTTCCACGATAGTATTGTGACATAAATGCTATACGAAGTACGTCATCGAATGATAAGCTGAACAAGTTAGTATCAGCATTTGCAACCCATTTTACAATAGAGTAATATTCAGAAGCCATAAAGCTTTCATCCTTCTCTATAATCTGCATAAAATTGTGATTGCTAAACAAATGACAGTAATAATCTATAGCCTTGCGAAGTATGTTGCCGCCATATTGTTCATCGGCTGCAATTGTTGACATAACAAAATCTGCCTGTGTTAATGACGAGCCTTTACTATTGATACGTATAAATATTTCTGTTACCTTATCTATCGAAAGCTCCTTGTTTAGATTGATGACGCCAATTGGCACGTTTTTAATATCACGAACTCGTTCTAACAAGGAATTGAGCTTTTGAGGCTCCATATCCGGATTTTCTTCACAGAATTTAGGAATGTATTCAAAAGCATTGTAATTATTCGAAAACAGGAAAGAAATATCCTTAACCCACCTCTTGTCTTTTAATATTGCAGCGCTTTGTACTTCGAAACATGGTTCATCTTTAGCTGCTGTATAAGGGTTAAATGCTATTTTATAGACTTTGTCCTTGAAATCCTTATCGATGACGTGAAGTCCGACAATAGAAGTCATCAACGCTGTGATACGTTGTTGCCCGTCAATCATAATTTTCTTACCAATAGTCTTTTCTCCATCTTTATCTATGGTATCCGGGTTTTGCCAGATAATAAGATAGCCAATTGGATACCCGTTATATAGCGAATCTATTAGATCACGTATTTGATCACCCTTCCAAACAAAAGGACGCTGAATCTCAGGAATGGAGATTTCTCTATTCTTGATATAACCGATAACATTGTCAACGGTCAAATTGTTTACTGAATATTGTGGCATAATTATATTATTAATATTGATGACTTAATCCTTAAATTCAAGCTTAGATGAACAAGTTATTATGACTAATCGTCTACAAGCACGTGAAATAGCTACATAAAAGTTTTTAGAATCTTCAAATTTATGAGCATTATAAATAATAACTGTATCGAATTCTAATCCTTTTGTGAGAAGAGTAGTTCCAATACAACGTCCTTCGATTTTTCTACCAATATGTCTGGTTCGGTTCTTTATCATTCTCATAGCCTCAAATAAAGAGATCGATTCTGTTGCCGCTATATTGGCCGCATGTCTTAATTCATAATATAATCCTTTATAATGACATTTCATATCTTTAAGATTGAAAATATAGTCTATTAGTCTTATGAGACTATTTATATTCATACTATGCTCAAATTCGTCGTAAAGAGCAATAATTTGAATTGAGGCTTGTGCATTTTCTTTTGTCCTTGGAATAAATCGGTTTTCATTTTTGCATATCCATTTATTTAATGATGAAATGTTCGTATGTAAATTCTCAAGAATGTCATATAATCTGGCTATTCTCTTGATTTTCTTCCCTTCTCTACAATTCAATAAATATTTGTCAATCTGCTTGGCACAGCTATAATATTCCGAACTATCAATAGCATCCACAATATTAAATGTATTAGTATAATCAATCAGAGATTTTAATTTTATCCTATCAGAAAGATCACCTCTTAGTAATGACTGTCCATGAGTATTACGTTCTCTATAAGAAGGGTATATTACCAATAGACTCTCACTATCATATTTTCTAAATATATTTCTAAGCCATCTTAAATACTCTGGACCATATTGGTTACAATTTGGATCATATTGCTCGATGATGAAATTTGTAGCATTGTTAGTTTTTAGAATAACCGGTAACTTTGCCTCTATTGATTTTCTCAATTGTAAAATCAGTTTTCCTAAGGCTATATTATTTTTGTCCCATCGCCAAGGATAATTTAGTAAATAAAATCTTTGAAAGAAGAAGAAATCTTTATCGAAATCAACTAATCTTTTACTTTCGAAAGAAAATATACCTTGAAGTGGATCCCCAAGAAGATGTAAAGGAAGTTTATCGCTCAAAGACATAATCATATTATGCTGATCAATAGTACAATCTTGATATTCGTCCACAAAGATACTGTTGTAAGAATTCTTGATAATTAATTGAATAACATCTGATTGCATCAATTCATAGCATTTATTGATAGCACTATCAAAATAGGTCGCATCGTCTTCTGTTGGTAATGAAGATGAACCTAATATACTTAATACTAGCCTTTGAGCGAAACCTGTTATTGTTTCTAATTGGTATCTGTCATGAGGTACGCATTTCTGATGGAATTTACTACGTAAAGAGGCTATTCCGGCATGCGTATGAGTTAATACCAAATGGCATGATTGATCAGGACATTGTAAAAGACAATCAGCTATCGCGGTAGTCTTTCCATGCCCAGCAGGGGCGATAAGAAGTCCTCTGTAGCATTCTAAGTATTGTTTCCAATCGATTATATCTGGAAGTCGCACCATGTGAGTAAATTCTTAATGTTCTTCTTTAAAGTACACTCTTCAGAAAGGTCTGAATACACTTCCATGACAACTTTACCTAAAAATTCTCCTCCAGGAATATCTTTGAAAATTCTTTTATCAGATGCAAAGTTAGCAAGTTGATTCCTTATACTTTTTTCATCTTCTAAAGAAAGACGCATTCCTAAATTATTTGTTTCTTTATCAGAGAAATTAATACTATTATTGATGAAATTTTCTTGTTTGCAAGTTGTAATCATAGTTAGACTATTCCAAGGAAAATCTAAAAAGATTTGTGCTTCTAAACAATTCCCTTCCTGACACAAGAATAGCGGTATATTTGCTGAAATAGCAAGTTCTTTTGATTCCTTCAATTCAATGTATTTATCGTCGTCAGCAAAGACACATGCATCATATCCAAGAGCACTCAGCTTTTCCGCATATGTATACATTTTATTGCCTCCACCAGCATTAACTATTACAATTCCTTTAGCAGAAAAATTTGAGTTGTAATGCTGAAATAACCAGCTATCTAAGGCTCTTATAAACCCTTGCTCTGTTTTTCCTTCACAGCAAATTACTTTTTTTGCAAAGAAGGCTTGGGGGTTAGAACGCCTACAATCATCTAAATCCTGGCTTACTAGAGATAATGTTGATACACCTTTATTAATCACAAACAAATTATGCCATTCCGCTTCTAACACTACATTTAGCGAATGTGTCGTTATAAAAACCTGTCCTTCGGTTGTGTCTTTTAATATTCTTACTAAAGTTATTATACGATCTGGCTCAAGTCCTTGTTCCAATTCATCTATCAATACAATTCCGCCTTGCTTGGTTAATCCTGTCTGAATGGCAATTGACATTAACCTTTTAGTTCCTTTACCGTGAAGGCGAAATGGCAGATTTTGATCATGTAAAGCAATACTATTACCAGTGTAAGGATTTTCTTTTATATCAACCTGTGCATATATATCAGTTAGTTTAAGCCCTAACTTTTCGGCAGTGGTTTTTAATCCAACAAAAGGGATATTGAGTTGTTCCAGTTGCTGCTCCGAAATTGAGGATGTCATAGAACGAATGATTTGAGATTTTATTCTTTCTATTGTTGCTCCTTCCGGTAGAGAATATTTGGTGAGTGCATATAGTGGTGACTGCCTATTATAAGAAAATTGATTATCGGTATAATCTGTGATATAATTGACCGCAAGAAGACCTCTATCTTGTGCGGAAATAGTTTTGTCATCAATATCAGAACCAGGACGTGCTTTTATTACCCAATGAGGTTCCAACGTTTCATCAACTATCAATTTCAAAACAACAGAAAGTTGGGATGCATTGCATTCCTCACTCAAGTCATTAATAACGTAAAGTCCAAATTTTGATTCTCTAAGCAGTTCACTTGGAAGATGCGTTAAGGTAATCTCAATTTCTATAGGATTTATTGTGTCCTGCATATAAAAATCCAAATCGCTAAACACAATATTCCATGAGGGAGAAAGAGCTAAATTAATTGCAGACAGAATAGTACTCTTCCCTGAATCGCCACGTCCAATTAAGACTATAAACTTCTCTTCCCCAAAATTTTGCGAAAGATATTTTATGCCTCTGAAATTTCGAATTAATATATTATTTATATGGCTCATATTTATATTATTGTTTTAATCATTTTAATGTTTCACTATTCCATGATCAGCATCATTAAAGCTGGACTCGCAGTAATCGTATTTTCTATCCACTGCTTCATATTGATTTTTAATTATTTCAACAGTTCACACGGATCACCATATCCAATTATATACACTTGCTCGCGTGCACGGGTAATAGCGACATAGAGCAATGATCGTATACCTGCAAGATACTCCTTAGCTTCTGCTGCATCCATATTATTAAAAGGGTATACACCGGTAATTCGTGAAGGCATGCTACGCTCATTCACACCTACCAGAATGACGATTCTAAACTCCAGGCCTTTCAGAGAGTGGAAAGTACAAAGAGATAGACCATCATTAGAGCCGGATCTTTCACCATTTTTGATCTCTTGATATTTGATATTCTCTCGATGCAAATGATTCTGTACATCCTTATATAACTGTCTTGTTCTTGATGCGATGCAAACATCCTTCAATGCGACACCTTCTTCTTCACATTTTGCAAGATAAGTCATCACCTGATTGATTTCTTCGCTACTTGACCGAAGGACAACATAAGTTGGTTGCTCACCATGAACCAGTGATACATACCCTTTATTGTTCTCCTCTCCACCATCAAGGTCATCATATCTGATACCCTTCACCACCGATACAGCCTTCCGCTTTATTTCTTCTGTTGTTCTGTAGTTTATTTTGAGTTTCATGCTTCTCTTACCGCGCACGTTGATTCCAGCAGCACTGAAATTGATTTTTCTTCCACTATAAATCCTTTGGAATGGATCTCCTGTTAAGAACAAATCATTCGGTTCTTCTTTAACAAGTGCTCTCAGAAAGCGAAGTTCCGGATTAGAGAAATCCTGAAATTCATCCGCAATTACATGACTATACGGTCTTATACCGTTTTCGTTGAGATAGTTAGCTGTCATATTAAACAATTCCAACCTATCTACCACATGGCGCTGCTGTTTAAGTTCCTCATATTTTTCTTTAAGCCTCCATACTTCCACTCGCTGCTTTCGAGTAAGCGGTTTAGTTCTTCCTATACGTGATTGAACAAGGTAAGATTTCAAATCTTTATTATTGTTATACACGATTACATCAATATATTCCGTATAAAGAAAATCCTCATCAAATTCAGAGACTTCATCATCAAGGATTTCTGACCACAAAGCTTTGCTTTTATCATCACCAGAATAATCCAACACATTGAAACCGTCAGGCAACACATGACAATCAGAAGCAACTTTATACAAAATCTTATCGATATTATTTAAGTCATATCGTTGAGAAGGAATATCCATTTTCCGCACCAGATCTTTAAGATTTTCTCTCAACGCTGTCGTATAGGTAGTAAACAAAACGTTCGCTTCATTGTTTTGGCATAATTTCTTTAGTCTATGAATTGCAGCAATCGTTTTGCCAGTACCGGCAGATCCACTAACTTTCACTGGCCCCTTGTAGTCACTGTCCACAAGTTTTCGCTGTGACGGATGTAGGAATATCTGCCATTTTTCCATCCCTTGTTTCATAATCTGGGCCAAATATTCGTCATCGGTAATTTCAACGAACCTCCTCTTGTTATTATTTGAAAGAAGAGTATCTTGACCTTCTTTTGCCTTGCCTTCTTCTATACTGGCAAGAATGTCATCAATATCATTCCCATCAAAGATAGCAAACAGATTCTCATAAACATCCTGAGGTAATTTTTCTTCATTCTGATCCAGAGAATCCAAATCGGTAATAGTTCGCACTAAAGGAATTAATTCGTCAGGTATTCCTAAATGGAGCATTTTTTCATTATTCACATTCGCCCAGATTGTAGCTTCCGCAGATTGTTGAGGTACAACTGTCTCCACTCGTTCTTCAATATCAATAGGAATAATCTGGCAAGACTGCGTGTGATTATTCCAAACAAACTTCTTATTCTGAGCCCAGCGGTAAGCATTATCATGCTTATCCACCCAAAGAAGCATAAATCTGTCTTCGCCCAATAATCCAAGAATTGCCCTGTATTCTCCATCTACGCGTGCCGAGCGCAAGCTATTGTCTTTAAACTGCGAAATTGGTTCCAAATGAATACTTGCCGACTGTGAGTTATCGCGAAACTTACGTTGAAAATCATTTATTCGCTGTTGTACGTTTCTCGGCAGTTCAGTAAACTTGTCGAAGAAAGAGTCTGATAAAAATAGTCTCATATTTTGTTATTTTTTATTTCGTTTATATTAAATGTTTCTGGCGTAAAAACCTTATATCCATGACTCTCAAAGATAGAGATTGTTTCACTGTCCAAATCATCGATGACAATATTTTCATCATCTATTTTGATAGCAGCACTGGCTATAATCACACCGTCTTCCTCTAAATCAAATCCGCCATCTGGATTAAAAGGTATGTGATTATCCACTAAAGAAGTAACAATATCCTCCAATCCCGGGAAATAAGGCAGAATTTCATCAATGTTTACTTCGGCTTCTGATTCTTCTTTTGTTTCATCTTGCATATAGATTTGCAGAATGTTATACTTATACCAGAAAGCTCGCCATGTATCTTTATCTATTTCGGTCATACCCTCTGATAGTTTCCAGTCTTTCTGTTTTTCTGGAGACCATAGATAGTTTGCAATTTGATGCGCATCTTCTTGTTGTATATCCAACTCAACATCTTTTAGCATACCTACAAACAGATTCAATGAATCAGTTTCTGTAGGAGTTAAGTCATCGTCCAAAAATGGCCGAAGGTCTTCCCAAGTTAGCGTCCATGTACGGCGAACGACACCAGCCTGACTTTTTCTGATGGCCTCACGACGTTCCAAGTCATGATAGAATCCCATGTTTTCTGCACTCGCATGATACTGATATCCATCGAGATATACTGACCATTGCGTCAAATTACCCTGAGGAATGATTTCTCCGCCAATTTCTGCATAAGTACAGATAAACTGGAAATCCGGTTTGGTACTGGCAGCCACTCCCTGTGCTGGTCCAAGCCGATATTGTGGGTAGATATTGTATCTCAAATCTATGCCGTCGTCCTTCAACATCAACACATAATTATAGGTTTCATTGATAGCATCTATATTCCGAGTCCATGTCCAGCCATGATCTTTGGCAATCTTCTCCATGGTCTTGGTGAAAAGTATTTCCAATTCACTGTCTTCTATTACACCACTCTTAGTAATCGTACCAATACCACCGTCAATATCTTCCCAATTATCACATTCATCAACTATGCGCTTAAACAGTTCCTCAGCACGTTCACGACTAAGATTCTTTCGTTGCCATTGATTCCCATACGAAAGAATACAATGATAACATCCATCCTTACCCTCTAGTCGGCATTCACAATCGCGAATATGTTCATAACAGATACGTAGGAGGTGAGAGAATTCTGTCTTATCATAGAGCTTTGCCAAATATCCGGTACCACCAGGAATAGTATCATAGATGACAAGGTAATTATCAAAGCTTTGCGTAGCATGATTATATTCTTGGTAGGCATCAATATGTAGATGCTCAGGATTGCTCTTATAATACTTGCGCATCCCCAGTTCCAATCCAGCTTTGAAAAGCTGTGTGGAAGCCTCAGTATCAAATAGTTGAATCGGAAGCAACACCTTGATTGCTTCCGTCTGCATCGTACGGTAAAGATAAAGTCGCTCGTATGTATCCTTATGCTGCTCATCGGCTGGATAGCCCACATCCTTATGGTTACAGAACGGATAGTGCATATCCTTACCATCTTTACTTCCATAAATCACAGCAGTAGTTCTACCGCAATATTTACACGTAACAAAGCCAAGACTTGAGATATGCTTCGTCTTGTTTATTTCCACAGGTTCAGCCATCTGATTTCGATCACCATAGTTCACTTCCGTCAGTCGTACATCCTTACAGAATTCTATACCGAATGCTACATTCTTCAGACCATACGATGTCACATTCCCCGTATGGTTAAATTGGAAGTGCTTCATGGTGTGAAAGAAGTTCTGTTCCCTGTCTTCACTGTGATCGTCAAGAACAGCGTCATTACGATAAACGCTGGTCGTAGCGGTAGTAAATTTGAGATATGGATGCCGATTGGAATGCCAGGAATCACTTCCGCACTTCGGGCAACAGCTCATATTATATTCTGGAGTTCCCTCTTCGGACAATGCGTCACATACAGAGCAATACCTCATCAACTTAACACTATCTGTACGGTCATTCATGTTTAGACCTTTGATTTCTATCTTCAGTTTTTGAGTATAAAAGCTGTTACCAGGAGCCAATTCTCGGATGCCTTGTGATGCTGGTCGTACCAGTTCCATTGCTTCCGGATCTGGTACATTTTCCATGTCATCTCCCAAAGCTCTCTTGGCAAAGATTGTAGCCGCCAACTTTACGCCAGTTTCAGGAAAAGCATAGTTAGGCAGCAAACCGGCATTCGTCATGAATTCCACCACGCTTTGCTCCACGATAGCTTTCTCCTGAGCACGCAGTCCGCGGTTTTGGTCCTGAATATCCTTTCTGTGCTCTTTATCATTTAGAGGTATCTGATCAAGTCTGTCTTTGAGTTCCTTTTTTTCCTGTCTGATATGGTCAAGTCTGACCAGTAAATTTTCAAATTCATCAATGATACGTTTAAAGAATGTATCACTATGAATCGTTTCAAATAGCTCATCCAGCACGGGTTGTGTGTTTTCAGGATAAGCAGCCCTGAATAGTTCAGAAAGCGATACCAAATGCTCTTTGATATATCGGGTAATACGATTAATAAAGAATTGTTCATCTTCCAACAAATCAAAACCAAGATGAAGAAATTCGATTCTGTTTGGTATCATGTTGTTGCGGTCGGCACTCGTCCATGAGTCTATGCAGAAAGCATAAAAATGTCGTCGCAATATATCCTTAGCCTCCAGAAAACAGCCAGGTGTATTGACTGTACCTTCCATCATAGATGGCGGGTCTGCAAAATAGTACATATCATGTTTACCATTCTTGGCATAATTGAGAACTAATGCCGAACCTTCCTTACGACCGGCGCGTCCTACTCGCTGTAAGAAATTACTTGTTTTAGGCGGGATGCCCGTATTAGCCACCACATTCAAGTCACCGATATCAATACCCATCTCCAGTGTGGAAGTAGCAGTCAGCACATTAGTAGAATGAGGGCTTGGATGCTCCTTGAAATCTTTTTCTAGGATTTCCCTTTTCTCACGTTCCAGTAATCCCGTATGTTCATGCGCATAAATGCGTGGTGAAGTCTCACGGTTATAAACCCTGCGGTAATAATTATCCCCAGCATTTTCCATCACGTTATAAACCCCATCATTACATTTGAAGTCTAGACAGTGCATGTCCTCCGTCAACGTGTCGCTCTTGGCAACATACATGTGAGACTCGCACTTTTCGCACTTAATCATCTGAACCGATGGCTCTATATAGAGAGCATCAGGGCGTATGGCATAATTCACCAGTCCCTGTGCCTCCTTTCTGTCCAAAATCATGCAGTCAGTCATCACCTCCATCAGTTGATGGTAAAAGTCATTGATGATATCCACATTGGGTTGCATGATTTCACCAGAAGGACTCTGAATACTCTTAATAAAGTAATCAAGAAACCAGTTTCTGCGATTATTTCTCACAGTAGTCACATCTAGTATTTCTTCTTTTCTGTTGATGGTCTGATATCCCATCATGTGTGGCACACGGTTTCCACCGAACTTTTTGTGGAGGAAATGTGTTTGTTCCATTCTTGGCCAGTTGAGCATCATAGGTTTCAACTGTTGAGTCCGATAAAGTCTTAGAAACTCATGGTCTATACCACCCCTTCCACGGAGTCTATGTAGGATTCCATTGGCAAAACGCAAGAATAGATCTTCCCTATTCGCCACAAATTCCATGTTATTCTCACGGAGCCAAGGTTCTATATGATTGAAAATGGTCTTGAGATCTTCTTCACGAAAGAACGAAGCGCTTGCCCCCATCTTCTCCAATGTTCTACCGAGCTGTGACATCATACCGAATTCAGAACAAATCTCCCAATCTACACGAAGGTCGAATTCCTCTTTAAATTTTTTGGTCAGTTCACCAGTCGTCGGATTTCTATAGTTCTTACGTAGGTCAATACGCTCAATCAGTTCATCGGGCATAAACCGATAATAATATTCATCGTCTTCAAGACGCTCTTTCCAGAATTTCTTAAATCCATCCTGCAGTTCTGACAGAGTAACCGCTTTACCCAATTGTTTCAGATAATATTGGATACTCTGACGGAAAAGAAATCTGAAAGTTCTCACTTCATAGAATCCTGCCAGATGAGCCGCATCCTGCACACTGTTGCTGAAAGTCAGCATCTTTCTTTTGCTTCCGTCCGCTGCATCAAAGTCACTGGACATAATCTGGCTGACTGCAACTGACGATAAAGTTGAAGTTCTACCACCAACGATAGCCAAAGAGTCACTCATACAGAGAGGGCATTTCTTATCAAAAAATATTTTGTTTCCTTGTTTATAACGTCCCCTTGACACGACTCTTACTCTCAAGACATTCTCGTCAGTTTTAACACCAATAGATAAATCCTTGGTGTGAATGTAGAAAGTCTCATCCAGTGCCAATTCACTGTTTTTGTAGTCATCAATTGGAGCATGCAACGATGATTCCGTATTCATTAATCTGATTTCTTTATCACCATCCATAAAACTTTGGTTGATACGGGATGCGTCAGTACCAAACTTCTGCTCCGTATCTTTCTTCGTAGTGAGCCAACCACTTGAACCACAATCACGACAAAAAAAGATAGGCAGTGACATCCTTTCATCCCTCGGTACCGCATCACGCCACGTAAATTCAGGCTCCAGTTGTACAAATCGCTGGATACCACTTAGTTCTCTTTGCCAAAGTTGTATCTGAAGATAGAGCAACGGGAATCGAGCTCTACCCTCATCGTCAGGTAATTTTGCTTCACTGATAAGAGCCAATAAAGATTCTACGATGATACTTGCCTGTTCCGGATGCATTCTCAGGATGCGCTGATAAGCAGAATTAATTCTGCCAAGTTCTTTTTTCAGATTAGTGAGCAGGATAATACCTTTCGTCGTTACCGTCAGCAGGTCTTTGGCTATTCTCAGTTTACATAGTCTTTTACCTATTTCAAGAGGATTATCCTCACAACCGGGAAGCCACGTCTTCCGCACATGATTGATATAATCCTCCGTAGAGCCAGCAGCATTCAAACTCAGATTCTTAAGTTGCAGTTCACCGGGTATGAACTCATCCATCGTCCCGACAAAGAAATCATCCACACTCACTCGATGCTCTTCTATGACACTGTCTTCTGTAAAAGTTTCCCCAAATACATCTGTGGCATATTGGCAAAGCAAAGCTTTAGAATCCTGACCGTTGCCAATTGTAGCACTAGTTCCTACTGGTGTCAGTTGTTCCTTTGGCAAATGGAGTTTCAGTTTCAATCTTCTAATGAGGTTAGCCACATCAGTACCCTGTGCGCCATCGTAAGTATGAAGTTCATCCAGCACGATAAATCGCAGCATAGGTTCACTTGCATCAATATTTCCCTTCCAAAGTGGCATATACCGCTGCTGCATCAGACCATAATCCAGCATTTTGAAGTTAGTCAACAGAATATCAGGCACGGTATCAACTATAGCATCACGTTTTTCGATAATATTTTCAGCCCCCATTTTTGTAGGCAGTTTCTCTTCATTGCCTTCCCCGATGAAAAGACCGGCAGTAACTTTATCTCTTAGTGGATGATTCTCCTCCGTACCCCATATAGCTTCAGCAAGTCTCTTGGCCTGGTCGCTTGCCAAGGCATTCATCGGATACATAATGATAACCTTCACCCCTTGATGCAGTTCATACTTATTCATCTGATAGACATAATCGAGCACAGGATATAAGAAGCATTCGGTTTTACCGGAACCTGTACCCGTAGTCAGCAATGTGGGTTGCGGGCGGTGACCATCATGGGTTGTCAGTCTTCTGAACGACTCAATTTGATGCTGATGGGGTTGGAAATTCGGTTTGATATCCAAAGGAATGGCTTCATCCTCTTTGGCTTTCACAAATGGAGTTTTCAGAGATATGTAAGGCCCTTTGAATAATCCATTCTTCTCATCTTCCACAAAATGATAAAAAGCCTTGCCCACCTCAGTATCCTTGAAATGGAAAGTTGCTTTGATGTATTCCAGTACGGCGGTCCGTACTTCGTATGCTTGGTGAAGTGGTAACATGTTTATTTATTTTATTGAATTACTGAACTTTGTTGAATTGACTCTAAAATAGAAACAATGCCCTGGCCTAATTCGATATAATCTTGATCTTCATAACCTTCTGGGTAATCTATGGTATAATATTTATTCTCATTACATGTTATTACCCAATCTGAATGATTTTCGTGTATTGGCGAAACAATATCTAATTCTGTTTCAACTATCCATTTTCCATGTGAAAAGCCTATTGAAGATGCACTTGCCGTAATGACAATTGGACTGCATCCATGATCATCAAGTTTATAGACATTGTTGTTTCCAAGAATTGTCCATAGGATATTAGTAAGCATCATCCATTCCAAATTTCCTTCACTATGTTGTGAACTATTGAGCATTATCAAGTCAAGAGGATATTCATTTCTATTATCCCAAAGGCCAATACCATAACGCGCAGATTCACGATAACAACGACTTCGATATTTTGCCATATAATATTTCCAATCTTTAATGCTGAAATCTTTATACAATGTATCTAATACACTGAAATCATTCGGTATAACAATTTTATCAAGAATCTTTAGAATATTTATCTGATCTTTCCTGTTATTACTCTTTATAAAGAACTCACTTAAATGGTTTGCAGAGATTAAAAAATATCTCCGATTATCATTTCTATCCATATACGGATCAAACTGCATGTATTCTATTTCTTTATCCAAAAACATATTCCTAAGCTGATTGAAATGGCTGTAATAATCATTGCCGAATAACGTTTCAAATTTAGCCAAGAGATTCATTAGTTTAGTCGCATCTAACGGACAAATAAGATATATACCATTGATGCCATCATTCTCTAAACTATAATCCATAAATAGAGAAAGAGAACAACGTAATATATCATGATTTTCATATCTCATGAGTGATTCATAGTCATTTGGAAATAAATGATTCTGCTTAACGAATTCTTCGTTCCAAACATTTTGTAGAAATGATAATTTGTGGTTTTCTCCATCAATTATTAATCCTTTTTCTTTGTCATAATAGGTTTCTATTCCTTTACATTCAATGATATACTTTACTTCTGTCAGAAAACCTGGGAGTTTGTCTGTACGTGCATCTACTGCTCTAACATTACCCGTCATCAGATTATGAATAATTCTCAAACATCGCTTTGTCGTATATTCATCATATCCCTTTTTATAAAGAAGATACAATGAATAAAAGTAAACCATTTCAGGGACTGATAAAGACCCGTTAAGAGCAAGTTCAAATACTGGCATTCTTTTTTGTTTCCAAAACAAACGAATGATTTTATCTTTACCTACAACTTCATCATCAAAATAAAAGAACTTATACCATAATTCATTGAATCCCTCTCTCTTGTGAATAGAATAAAGCGTATCAAACATATCTATAACACTATAGATATTGTCTGCATCGCTTAAAATATTTTGAATTGTAGGTTCTTGATAACCTAATGAGGACATATCACGGCGATAAAACTCTAATTTGAATATATTCTGAAAAAGAATAGAGTATTTTTTATCTGCATCATTAGTGATGTCAAGTGCATTTCGTTTTTCAGTAATTGTCTTGTCTGTATAGTCCCAAACAATATCCACCCATTCCGTGTCCATCTTAGTAGAAAACGAATCCTTCAACTCTTCTGATACACTTTTTATAGTTGACATCATATCTGATTTAAAAATATCAAACTCTGTCAGCTTCTTTCCACGAGCATTCATTTTTATAAACAGGTCATCAGTAAGACCAAAGTTTTCCAAAGAGAGTTTATAAAACTGAACATTTTTTCTGTCTGTGAGCCTCTGCCACAGACATGGTGAAAGATTACAAGCATTAAGTTCAATGCATTTCTTTTCAATCTTATCCAATACATTCAACATTGATATAATGGTTGGGTCACTATTATATGTGCTAAGGTACAGAGCATCATCAACAATCAACGCTTTCAAGTTTTGATTATCATATTGATATTTCATAAGCAAATTTTGACGAATATTTAAAATTAAATTCGTACAAAATTCTGTTGCAGATTGACGAGTTTCATATCTAAACTTGGTAAGTTTCAAAACTTCATTTTGGTCGATTGCTTCTCCACTTTCATCACCAAGCAGTGATGCATAGAAGTATAGAAGAAATAAGGTCGTTAATCGCTGCTGACCATCTAGCGGAATTAATCCTGCTACCACCTTATTCTTCTTAACGTATGAACCTCCATAAACGAAATCAAGTATAATTGTTTCGTTATCGCATACAGCCTTTAATATATTGGTCAACATGCCATCAAGTACAGATTCAACCTTGGGATCAACACGACCATATGCATAGTCTCGCTGAACCTTTGGTATTATTATTGTATTCTCTTCATCCAACAATTGGCAGAATGTTTTCAATTTACCTATTTCGTTATTATTCATTTGATTCTGAAGTTTCATTAATTGTCTCTATTTCTGGATCTGTGGCTTCAAGCACTGGATTAAGGACTTCTTTTATATTCTGTAAATAGTTCTCGCGATCTTGTTCGCTCCAGTAAAAAGATTGTTGAACACAAAAGTCTTCTTTACTGTTGTTGTAATACTTAAGAAAAACTAGTCTTGTGCAGTATGGGATATATTCTCCTTTCGCATCATTTTCCATTATAAGTTGACGCTTTACCTCAAATACAGAGTTACTAATGGATGTATTTACAGTACCACTAAGCAATGCCATGTTGGAAATATTGTGAATTTCAGGAGTCCCACCTTCTGCTATGGCCATATTATTGTAATATGCATTAACACTATCAAAACATTTTGAAAAATCATCGAAAACAAATTTGTTCTCTTTTACGACCTTTCTCTTTTCGGACAGATATTGAATAAGAAGCCGGGGATCGTACTTATCTCCTTCTGCAAACCTATTAGTAAGATGGTCTAATGCTTTTATATTCTCATCCAACCATTCTGCCCATTTTGCTTTGTCCGTACGATCTATACGTTCAGAGTTTTGGGCATGAATATGTTCAAGTGTCCAATTCTTATTCTTATAATGTTCAAATGGAAAATTATCTTGAGTAGTAGCCATTCGAGT
>ENA-UOYA01001799-UOYA01001799.1-activated-sludge-metagenome-genome-assembly--contig:-NODE-1799-length-21758-cov-5.807953_pt1 | contig 21758 bp, 18 predicted proteins | sample MGYA00238163_ERZ764804 | MGnify/ENA primary metagenome ERZ764804 (study PRJEB28919, sample SAMN05720223) | activated sludge metagenome | isolation source: Anaerobic digester | place: Hong Kong... | reverse complement strand
CCGCCGAGACCTGTTGCAAGAAATTCTGTAACATTGACAGTTCTTATGCCAAGAATCGGAGATGCCGAAAAAGATGCCCCGACACCTGTAATATTAATCTGCTCTATGTCACTTACTGACCATGAATTGTCATTAATCAGCTTTCCGACCGCTCCGTAGGCTGAAGTGACAGGATCTGCTGCCTTAACCAGTTCCTTGGCTACGACTGAACCCTTTCTCATACCTACAATCTTTGTGGTACTTCCGCCAATATCAAGTCCGACTTTAATCTTCATCATTTACCTCAGTAATAATTTTGCTTATTCTACCACAGAAACATTTATATATGAAAAAGGCTTCGCATAGCGAAGCCCTTTGCCTAAGTTATTATAATGCTTTACGGTGCTGTGTACTCTATTACGGTACCATAATCTGAAAGAGTAGCACCTTTATTCTCAGGATCAGGGACACCGGACTGAATGTCAGATACCTTTATCGTACCTTGCGGTGTAGCCAGCTTGGTATCCGCAAAATGCGGCAGCCACACCATTGAGCTGTACTTGTAAATCAGTCTTCCCGGATTGTAGTAGTTGTCTGTCACACATACTATATATCTGACACGCGATGATGACTCAGTATAGTTGAAATACATTGCTATGTTCCACTTGTCGACAATCGTCTCAGAATCTTCCTTCCTTGTCTGGAGATGATCAGGAACAAAGACCGGAGTTCCTGAGCAAGTAAGAATATTGTTAGATATATACCACTTTCCGCTAACTCTGTTCTGAGTATGAGAAAGAATTGAGTTCTCAAAACCACTTCCATACAAAACAGCGTAGTCAGACGAGTCATTAAGATTATATGTCGACATGAATGAGTTCCTGACACATACCACCAGCGTGGTTGTAAGTCCAAATATTATACTGATTATTGCAAGTGACAGCACCATCTCTACCAGAGTAAATCCGCGTCTGTTCTTTCTGATACAAATCATAGTATTAGCTCCTTAGCTTAAGCTTAATATTTCGCAACGGTAACCAACTTTCCGTCGGCACCGATGTAACCCCATACAATTATGTTGTTATCATTATCATAGTAAAGATGAATCTTTCCCAAATGGGAACCGTCGCCTGCCGCATTAACTGTAGGATAGTAGAAGAATCCAGTTCTGTTATCAACATAGACGCCATCATCACCACTTTCGCTGGTGTAAACCTCAGATGCCACGCCCTTGATTGTAGCATCCATTCCTGATGTAGAACTATTGTAGTCAAAAGTATATGCTTTTATATCTCTGATTGACGCGCCTGCAACTGTGCCGCCTTTAAATGATATCTTAACTGACTCACCACCTGTAGCCACAAGATTGCCAATAGTTACATTCCTTGTGTCTACATCGAGGCTCTGATATCCGGAAATCTCGCTCATACATTTATCATAATTTGTAGCTCCGGACTTTGAATATACTGATGTATGATATGAGAAACCCATTGTCGCCAAAAAACCATTCAAAAGCATAGATGATATAATTACCATTATGCATACTGAAAGCATAGTCTCAAGCAGGGTGAAGCCCTTCTTTGATTTATTAACCTTGGAAATCTTCTTCATAGCTGACTCACCCCTTCTCAGAAACCATAGCCTTTGAGCTTTGCTTCACTGCTGTATAATCTTGTAGACATTGAAACATTGGCATCACTTACACTCTTCTGTGCGGCCTTTGTTGACTTTATAATGCTGCTTACGCCTAAAGCAAATGCTCCGGCAAGAATTACAATTATGGCAACAACCAGAATCATCTCGAGTAAAGTGAATCCACCCTTAGTCTTATGTACTCTTTTCATATGACCTCCAGCTAAAGTATATACTTCCGCATATTTACAATTTAATTATACTTGCTTTTCTTTTTTTTTCAATAAGCTTATTAACAATTTGTTCAAAATTTATTAAAACTTTTGCAAAAAAAAAAAGCGGGTGGGAAAAATCCCACCCGCTTCATGCTGTTAAGAGCAAATAGAGTTTCTATTACAGCTCTTTGTCAATAGCATCTACAACTTCAGATGTTGAGCTGTTGTGCTCTCTGATTGAGCTTGAAGCTGCCTTAGCCCTGTTGAGGTATGTACCTACACCAAGTACGAGAACTGCTGCAAGGATAACGATGATAGCGATAACGAGTACCATCTCTACGAGTGTGAAACCCTTCTTTGACTTCTGAATCTTTTTCATTTTAATTTCCTCCTGTAAGGTAATTGAGTTTGTATGATTAGTATAGCGCGATTATGAATAATTTCAATACTTTTTTCAAAATTTTTTCAAAATTCTGTCACAATCTTCTCAATACTTATTCTGCGGCCGTTGTCTCTGATGTTTCTGTAGTATCAGTCAGATCAGTAGCACCGTCTGTAGTTGTTGTACCATCATCCGTAGCAGCCGGAGTAGGAGTTGCAATTCCTCCTGCAGTGTATGCGGATGTAACTCCTGTGATGGCATCAAGCCCGTCAGGACCTGATACAGTCTTGGAATACAACGCATTAGCCCAATATGGTGTAAACGGTCTGTCGATGTATGCAACGCAGTCAGGGTCTGCATTCTTAACGTGGAACCAAGGGCTGTTAGGATCAGTAACAATATAAGGGAATCCAATGAAACCGCTGTCGGTGTTAACATTTGTATCGCCCTTCCAGCTTGTATACGCCGCCGTGCTGTCATCTGTTGAAACACGGTTTGTAAGATATGTTCCGTAGAAATCAATTGATGCGCTCATCGTCAGAAATCCAGCTGTATCTTCTGTTGATACCGATGATATCTTTATGCATGTCGGATTCGCTTTTGAAATGGTATTGAGAGCAGCGAGGAACTCATCATATCCCACTCTCGTTGAGTATTCTTCAGATCCTATAAGAGACATCTGCTGATGCAGAGTATCCATCGGATCTGTCTCAGCCGTGGCTGTCATGTCAGGATTTGTATTGTACTGGGTGACATTGTATCCGTCCGTACTGGAATATATAACTTTAATTCTAAGGCACTGAAGCGAGTCAGGCGATGTTGTACCGTCCGCGTAGGTGATTGCAGGACAATCAATATCTTCTGCACTGATTGATGACAGATACGGGCTGCCTGCGTCTTCCATGGTCTTCATAACGTACTGCTCGATACACTCAGTATCAAGGCTGTCGATGAACGAGAGCTCAATATCACTGATCTGCTCGTCCAATGTGCTGATTTCCTGAGTTGTTGTGTCGTTCTGAGCCATCAGCTGATCAAGATATGCAACCTGCTGATTCAACGTATCAAGCTGGGCCTGGTACTCTTTATACTTAGTGTTATTTCCTTTGATTCCGAAAATTATACCAGCTATAATGATTATCGCCAATATAAAGACATACATGCCAGCTTTTTGACGTGTTGTTAAATTGTTCATTTATTCTCTCCTCCCTTAGCTCTGTGTCGTTGACGACTCAGTGGCTGCTGCATCAGATGTGTAATACAAATTTATATCACTGTTAGTTGCCGCAACCTTCGAGATTGAATTTGCATTAACAATATTCGTGAAGCTCTCTTCATCAACATCTACACCGTCAATTGTAATTCTTGACAATGTATATGTAGCACCGGTCTCATCTGTATATGTCGTAATATCCTTAATCTCATATGTCTCTCCGGCATCCTTCTCAAGCGTTTCGATTCCGCCGAGTGAAGAAATTGTTTCACCGTCGAGATACCTTGCGACAGACACATATACGCTCTTGACAAGAGTTCCCTCAACATCAAAGCTGTAATAGTTGTTAATACTATTGATTGAGTTGTCTTCCGTATTAATAATCTCATCGACCGCACCGACATCGGGAGCAGTGACACGACCTATAGTAATAATCGGTTTTGAAGTAAACACATCAGAATCATTCAACATGTTAACCATATCTACAGCACTGTAATATGTGAACGAATAGCCGGTGAATTCGAGTGTATCACCAGTGATTGTATAACTTTCAATCCATGAATCACTCGGAATGTTTTTGGCGATAAGGTCAGGAAGCTCCATCGGAACTGCAGGAGTCTCATCTACATTCTTCTTCATCTGTGTCAGTGAATAATAGTAATTATTCTTATTCTCATAAGTCTTTGCGAGAAGTTCTGCATCTGCCTCAACCGTCGCATACTGATCTGAAGCAAGCTTTGCTTCAACCGCAGCTATCTGCGACTTTATGATTATGTTATTGATTACGCCGATTACGATGAACATGACGATAATCGCCACAACACCGACACCGCCCAAAATAGCGTATGTAAGCATTCTTGCCGTCTTCTCCGCTGAAGCAGTAAACTCAGCAAAGAAGTTCATGTCTTTCTTAGCAAGAATCTTTTTGTTTATATTGTTTGCCATGAAATATGTCCTCCTCAAGCTTCACGAATCAATGCGCCGGCACAATTGATGAACTGAGAAAGCTCAAAATTTCTCGGTACCTGCAATGTGCTGAGCGAATTTAGTATCTCAACCTGTGTTCCAAGCTGACGTGACAATTCCTTGTCAATCTTCTTGTATTCGGCACCTGATCCATAAAGAAAGCATGTGCTGATTGCATCGATGTGATACTTTTGAATGGCGAACTGCGCAGTACGTTGTACAGGATCCACAAGACGCTTAAAGTATGCATTAACAGCACTCTGCAATGCCGGTGTCTCGGCAACTGTCTCATTCCAGACATCAATATCTTCAATCGGAACGCTGGATTCCGCGTCAGATGTTGTTATATTAAGTCTTCTTGTTATGGCTGACTGCTGTGCCGTACCCTGAGCCTTCTTTATGGAATCAGCAACCTGACGGATGTTTGAATGCCCGAACTGAAGTCTTCTTGAAAGAACCGGGAAGCCCTTGTCAAGCACTGTAACTGTTGACGTCTGGCTTGACAGCTCAATCAGAAGAAGCGTTGACTGTGCTATGCTTACATTTCCGTTGATAATTCCGGAAGAGAAAAGCTTCCTGACAGCATTCTGATTGACATCAAGTGCAATAGGCGTCAGATCCATGCTCTTAAGGAACTCTCTAAAGTCTTTGATCTTCTCTGTTGGAAGTGCGGTTGCACGAACTTTAAGCTTCTCTACGTTTGTCTCTTCATCTATTGCCGTACCATACACAAGATAGTCTATGGAAAGATCGCGGTTTGAACCCTGACCCATAATCTCGTACTTGACCATATCCTTGAGCTGATCTGCCTTTACTACAGGGAGCTCGAGATCTCTCGTATGAACGAAAGCACCATCTGTTGTAATCGTACAGTTCTTGCATCTTATATCAAGTCTTGCTACAGCATGCTTTACGGCCATTACTATTCCGAATGAATCCGCAATTGCACCATCGTTAATGGCATCCTGCTCGAGTGGAATAACACCAACCTTCTCAATTGATACTGTCTTGTTCTTCGGGTTATAGCTTCCGACAGCTACCTTAAGGTCTGAGCTTGAGCAGTCAATTACAAGTTCACTGCCGCCTTTTCCTAATAAATCCATTTATGTTCTCCTTTCAATACTTCTTAACCGATAAACTTGGCCATTGTGAAGATAGGCATTGCAATGCCGACTACAACTGTACCAACGATTATAGCCATTATGATAATCATTATAGGTTCAAGGGCCGCTGTCATCTTTGATGTAGCTGAATCTGCCTCATCCTCGAAAAAGTCTGCCGCTTTATTAAGAATAGTATCCAGCGTACCTGACTCTTCACCGATTGCAACCATCGCGTAAATCATAGGTGGAAATTCAGTGATTCCTCTGATTGACTTAGAAAGAGACTGACCTTTCCTTATCTCAGTTCTTGCTTCGGCCAGCTTCTGTTCAAGAATCAGGTTATCAAGTGACTTCTCTGTGATTTCAACGGCAGTCAATACTGAAATACCTGATTTAAGAAGTGTTGAAACGGTTCTTGTAAATCTCGCTGCGGCATTCATTTTGGTTGCTTTTCCGACTACCGGCATAGTGAGCATAAGCTTAGACCACTGGAGGCCGCCGCGTTCTGAACTCTTCCACATCTTAAATATATATACAATTCCGACAATAACGCCGATATAGATGTAAAAATAATGAGTCAATGAGTGGGATAGGGCAATGAGGCCCTTGGTAAGTGCAGGAAGGTCGCCGCCCAAGTCCTTGATAGTGTTCGCTATGCTTGGAACGAGGAAAGTAAGAAGACCTATACTAACAACTCCCGTAAGTCCTGCGAGTATCTTAGGATATACCATTGCTGAGGAAATCTTGTTCTTGAGCTTTGCATCCTTCTGGAAGTGTTCTGCAAGTCTCTCCATAATCTCATCCAGTCGACCGGATTCCTCACCTGCCGAAATCATACTGATCATGATGTTCGGAACGACACCCTTTTGTTCCTTAAACGCCTCTGAAAGTGATCTGCCGCTCTGAACGGCTTCATACACCTCACCGATACATTTCTTGGCCTTCTTTGACTCAACCTGTTGATAGAGCATGTCGAGCGCTCTTACAACAGTAATTCCGGCTGACAAAAGAGATGCAAGCTGCCTCGAAATAAGCACCAGATCCTTTGTCTTGAGCTTGGGACTGCCAATCTCAAGGTTTGCCAATCCCGGACCCTTATCAAGCGACAGGTATGCTACATATTTTCCGTCTGCCTTGAGTTTTCTTGAAGCTTCACTTGTTGAAGCTGCTTCAATAACACCCTCAGACTTCTTACCGGCAGCATCGACGACTTGATACGCGTAATTAGCCATTTTGTTTCCTCCTCTTTATTTATATATCAATATTGAATTGCACGATAATACTGAACGCAATTATACAAAATCCAGATCACCGAACAACGGACTGTTTGCAGCACCGCCGTTATTGATAAATCTTTTGAGATCATCTTTAATTCTGCATCTCTCCATGGCAGTATCTCTCGTTATTAGTCTTCTCTTAACGAGTTCTGCAAGATAGAAATCGAGAGGACACATGCCTTCCTGAATTGAGGTTGCAATAGTGCTGTCTATCTGATATGTCTTACCCTCACGGATATTGTTGCGGATAGCGTCATTTGAAATCATTATCTCAAACGCTGCACAACGGCCTCCTCCGATTCTCTGAACAAGTGTCTGGCATATAACCGCAACAAGAACCGTTGACAGCTGAACACGCACCTGATCCTGCTGATGAGGAGGGAATACATCGATGATACGGTTTACAGTATCAGCGGCTGATGACGTATGAAGTGTTGAAAGAACCAAGTGTCCGGTCTCGGCTGCCGTTATAGCAGTACTGATGGTATCAAGGTCACGCATCTCTCCGACAAGTATGATATCCGGGTCTTCACGAAGGGCTGCTCTGAGCGCATTAGCAAATGAAAGTGTATCTTCGTGTACCTCTCTTTGGTTAATCATTGACTCACCATGCATATGAAGATACTCGATAGGCTCCTCAAGAGTCAGAATGTGACACTTCTTGTTGCTGTTTACATGACCTATCATTGCCGCAAGAGTAGTAGATTTTCCTGAACCCGTAGGACCTGTTACAAGGATAAGACCACGAGGAAGCATTACAAGATCTTTGAATATCTTTGGAAGGCCGAGCTGTTCGCATGTAGGAATCTCATTTGTAATGGTTCTCGCTGCAAGAGCATAAGTGCCGCGCTGCTTGTATATATTACATCTGAAACGGCTGTAATCCTGAACTACATATGAGAAATCAATCTCACCTCTCTCATTCAGATACTGCTGCCTTGACTTGTCGATCATTGACTTGCACAGGTATTCTGTGTCAGCCGCAGTAAGTGGCTGATTGCCCATAGGCATCAGCATGCCGTCAACTCGAACCATTGGAGGCAGACCAACAGTAATATGGGTATCTGATGCACCCATCTTTACTGACTCCGCCAAAATGAACTCGATAGATAAACTAAATCCTTCCACGTCTTGTATCCTCCTTATCAGTCAATCGTGTAAGCTACTCTGTTAAGTTCTTCCACTGTGGTAATGCCTTCAAGAACCAAGGCTCTTGCCGACTCCTGCAGCATCTGTGTACCCTCGGTGACAGCAAGTTTACGCATTTCGTCTTCGCTTGCTCTCTTCTCGAGAAGTGACTTCATCTTCTTCGTCATAATTACAATCTCGTGAATTGCAATTCTCCCCTTGTATCCCTTATCGTTGCATTCACTGCATCCTTTGCCCCTATACAGCTTTTGTCCCGGCTCCAGACGGAGTGACTCAACTTCGTACGGTTCCGGTTCGTATGCTTCACGGCAGTTGGTACAGATACGTCGAACAAGACGTTGTGAAACAACGCCTACAAGAGCCGATGAAACCATATATGGTTCAAGTCCCATATCAATCAGACGGTTAATTGAAGACACGGCATCATTGGTATGGATTGTACTGAAAACAAGGTGTCCTGTGATAGCGGCTCTCATTGCAATCTCTGCTGTCTCGCCATCACGAATCTCTCCGACGAGGACTATATCCGGGTCCTGACGGAGAATGGAACGAAGACCGCTTGCAAAAGTCATTCCTGCCTTTGCGTTTACCTGAACCTGATTAAGTCCGGGAATCCTGATCTCGACAGGGTCTTCAACTGTTATGATATTGGTATCCGGGGTGTTCTTCTCGGCAAGAAGCGTATAAAGCGTAGTGGTTTTACCGGAACCGGTAGGACCTGAGATAAGGCAGATACCCTGAGGAACCTTTATTATCTTATCGATAAGGGCGTTGTTCCTGTCACTTATTCCAAGATATTTTCTGTTAAGGTTGCCGTCGTTCTTGGCAAGGATACGGATAACCGTCTTCTCTCCCGTAACAGTAGGAAGGATAGATACACGCATATCCACATTCTCGCCGTTAATCTCAGTACTGATACGACCGTCTTGAGGAATACGCTTCTCAGCGATATTCATTCCGCCGAGGATCTTGATTCTTGTCGTTATGGCATCCTTTGCCGAAAGCGGGTTGCTCATAATCTCCTGCATTACACCGTCGATACGAATACGTACTCTTATTCTGTCATCCATAGGCTCGATATGAATATCTGATGAGCCTGCCCTGATAGCGTAATCGATCATTGAGTTGACGAGCTTTACAACCGGTGCGCTGTTTACAGCCTCCGTCAGTTCAGAATTCTCTGTAATCTGATCGCTCGCGAGATCTGCACCAAGCTCTTCTGCCGCCGCTGCCGCACTCTCTCTTCCGTAGTTTACCTTGATCGCATCCATTATAGATGAATGCGTCGCAAGCATAAGCGTTATCATGTAACCGGTCTGGAACTGGAGTTCGTCTTCAATAGTAATGTTAACCGGATCGTCAATTGCAACAACAAGTTTATCGTCATCGAAACCAATTGGCAGAACCACGTTATCTTCACAGAATTTCTGATTGAGCAGTGATGTTGCTTTTGGATCAACATCTATGCTGGTCAAATCAATAATAGGATAACTATACTGACTGGACACTGCCCTCAGAATATCAAATTCTGTCATCAATCCACTCTCGACAATAACCTCTCCGAGGCGCTTGCCGGTTTCCTTCTGCATGCTGAGCGCTTCGGCAAGCTCCGTAGCATTAAGGAAGCCACTTTCAACGAGAATATCACCTAATCTCTTCATCTGGTCCTCCCGAAAACGTAAAATAATCAAAACTATACGCATGAATAATCATATAGGCATACTTACCCACGCGTAGATGTATAAAACTATACAACAGCCTTTGTCAAAAAACAAGTTTTCATAACAATTCTGACATAATATTTGTTGACATTTAAATTACATGTGCCGTAACAGATTTGTTTTATATAAGGTTTTATTCTCTCTGATTTTCTGTTAAACTTTAATGTCAGTTATTATATTGGAGGTTTACTCATGTCAGGACATTCAAAATGGAGCAACATTAAAAGGAAAAAAGAGGCTTCAGATGCTGCAAAGGGTGCAGTATTCACCAAATTTGCCAAAGAGATTGCGATTGCGGTCAAAGCTGGCGGAAGTGATCCGAACGGAAACTCCAGACTTAAGGTTGTTGTCGCAAAGGCGAAGGCAGCAAATATGCCAAACGATAATATCAACAGAGCAATCAAAAAGGCTGCTGAAGCAGGCGAAGGTGATGACTACGAAGAAATCACTTATGAAGGTTACGGCCCGGCCGGAATAGCTTTTATGGTTAAGGCTCTCACAAATAACCGCAACAGAACCGCTGCCGACGTGAGACATATTTTTGATAAGAACGGCGGCAATCTCGGCGTAGACGGAAGTGTAGGATTCCTTTTCGAAGAGAAGGGAACCATCATCATATCCCGCGAGGACTATGAAGATGAAGATGCCGTAATGATGGATGCACTCGATTGCGGTGCTGCTGATTTCAGCGGTGACGACGAATACTATGAGATTACTACTTCAACAGCCGATTACTATACGGTGTGTGAGGCTTTGCAGGATAAAGGTTATGTTTTTGCCGATTCAAGCCTCGGACCGGTCGCGTTCAATACAGTTGAAGTATCTGACCCGGTTGCTGTTGATCAGCTTGAGAAGATGCTGGACATGATGGAGGAGAACGAGGATATACAGGAAGTTTTCCACAACTGGAGTAATTGATTAGAGGTTTTGTGTGTCTCACTCTGAAGATAACAATCTGAGCAGAAATAATTCGGGCAGCGTTATGGCTGCCCGTTCTTCAAGAAAGGCGCTTTTCTCGGAGTTTCGCAGTTCACTGAGGCGGCTTGAGATAAATTCTGTCGTATCGGAAGAACGAAGCGTTGAGAAGATCCTTGACAGTGAGACGGCTACCCGCGAAGCATTATCCAGAATTGCGGTAGTTGCTTTCGTAGGACCTTCCGGAACCGGGAAAAGCACGCGAGCAATCAAAGTGGCCCGTGAGAATGATATCAACTACATCATAGATGACGGTCTGCTCATTAACGGAAGCAGAATTGTTGCCGGAACCTCTGCAAAGAAGGCGCCTACAAAAATGGAATCGGTACGTCAGGCTATTTTTCTTGACGAGACGAGCTCCGGTGTAATGAGACGTGCCCTTCTCGAGAATCTTCCGGCGGCACTGATGATTCTCGGCACGTCGGACTCCATGCTCAGTAAGATATGCGGAAATCTTTGGCTTAATCCGCCTTCTATGCTTATAAGAATAGAAGACGTTTCTTCTGAGGAAGAGATGCGTCTGGCCCGCAATACAAGACTCACCGAAGGCATGCATACCATTCCTGTTCCAAGCATGGAGATCAAACATGAATTCTCGGGATATTTCTCGGATCCGCTTTCAAAGCTCAGACAAAGATTTGACCGTGAGCGCGGCGTGGCACCTGTTGTCCAGGATTCTGACAGGACCGTTGTACGGCCTACCTTTTCTTCGCTCGGTTCATATTCCATTTCCGACGATGCAATTCTTGATCTGATTAAGATTGTGCTCAAAGATATTCCCGGATTTGCTCAGGTTACTTCATTTAAATCTGAGAAACAGACCTATGGGGTAATTATCAGTCTGGATATAGCCTTATACTACGGTTATGATGCCCAGCTTGTTCTTTATGAGGCACAGCAGCGGGTCGGAATGGCTGTTGAAGAATATACGTCAATTACAATGAACGGTGTTAATGTAAGAGCCGGGAGGCTTCTGCATTTTCCGGCTTCTTAATTTTTTCGGAGGACACAGCTTTATGGAGAAGATATATATGATTCCGGTAAATGATGCGTATACCGATGCTTGCGGTTGTCCGCTGTGCGATCTGAAGGAGAAGGCTGAACGCAACTATCTTGAATACTATCTCGGACCTTCTCTCATGGAACCTGACACAAGGAAAATCACAAATCAGACCGGTTTCTGTCCCGATCATATGGGAAAGCTCAACAGGTCCGTAACCAACCGACTCGGACTTGGTCTGATGATGCACACACATCTTAAGGATTTCCATGCCGATATATCTTCTGACCTAAAGAACCTTGTTCCGACCGGATCCGGCCTGATGAAGAGCTTCAACACTGAATACAAGGGACGCCTCAATGCGGCAGCCGACAGGATTGATTCGCGCGTAGCTGCTTGTCCTATATGTGATAAAATGAACGACGCTATGAAGCACTATGTTGAAGTTATTGCATGGATGTTCATTCATGATAACGACTTCAGGACCAGATTTTCTGCTGTCCCATTCCACTGTCTGCCTCACCTCTCAATGCTTCTGAGACAGGCTGCGACATTAAACCAGAATGACGCCAGAGAATTCGTTTCTGTTCTGGCCGAGAAGAATTATAACGACTTTGAGAGCCTTATTGATGATGTTGAGTTCTTCACTTTGAAATTTGACTATCGCAATCAGGATAAGCCGTGGGGCAATTCAAAGAATTCAATTCAGAGAGCCATGCGCTTTCTTTCTTCTGACAGGAGGGATTTTGATGAACAGCAAAGCAAGAAGCAGTCTTGAAACATGCTCGGGATCTCCGGTTCTTGAACTGGAAACAATAGGATATGAGTATGATGATTTGGGAACTGTTACAGTTGTCATTAAGCATGACTACTATTCGTCCGACAACAATCACGGCAGGATCCTTCTCAATTCGTTTCTTAACGCTCTGAAGGATAATCACGGAAAAAAGTACAGGCTTATTATCATGGATACAGGCGTAAGACTTCTCGCAAAGAGCTCATCAGGTCACGGTTTATTGGAAGTTCTGATTCGCAGCGCGTCCGAATGCCTTGTCTGCTCTGATTCATGCTTTGCCTGCGGTATCGACATTGACGACAGCCTGTCAGGAATTCTTACCGTCTCTGCAGACGAGATAGCGCTTGAGATAATTAACGCTGCAAATGTTCTTTACATAGAATAACTGCCTGACAGATATATCGAACATAAATAAGAAGAACCCCGATGGTAATTCCGTTCGGGGTTCTTCTCTGTTCATAAGCAATTATGCTGCATTAAGAATAATAGTATCTGAAGTCATATATCTTATACTTTGAAACAAGCAAGGTATAAGGATCTGGATCAGAACTGGTCGGATCCGGACAATATGGCATCACGAGACGTGCAGATGAACCGCCTGCCGAGATGACTGCCGCCTGAATTCTTCCGTAAATATAATGATATTCATTACCGAACAGTATCTGAGATTTGTTTGCATCCGCAACCGTATAATCCTCATCAAAGAGTCCTATATATGCTTCGGCACATCCGCCCTTACCGAAGCGGAGCTTATTATTGCCTGCGCCGTAGAGGAACAGCGTCGGCTTATGCTTGCTGTCGTAATAAGCTGAATAGGAATCGCTATTGAACTCTGCCTTAAGCTTATTGTCGGTTACTATATACTTATATGCGTCAGCAGCGCTGGTCAGACCTCTCGTAACCGAGAATATGCCGTTCTGAGCCATGTCCCAGTTATCATTCCCACCAAACGTCAGATTGACATCCTTCTCAAGAACCATGGTCTGGGTAACATTCTTCGTCTGATTGATGACGACAAATATAACTCCTGTCATAATATAGTTGTTGTTGGCTCCTGCGCAGAAGTAGAAAGTATAATCCTGCGTACCGTCCAGAACTATCACATAAGGTATTTTTGAACCGGAGCCGAAACCGCCTTCACCGGAATTATAACCGCCGGTGAAATTATACGTACCCGCAGGTACACAGGCACCGGATGTATTGTATGAACAGCTAGAGAGGAAATTTCCGAAACTCATCGTAGCTCCGGTATGAGTCTGAGACAGTCCGAGAGTGCTGAATGCTTCGGTAGCCGTAGGAAAACTGTTGGTTGAATCATAGTCAGCGCTGCTGTAATCTTTTGCATTCGCAATGATATCAGTATATGTTGTTTTGTTGGTTGAGTAGTTGTTTGACCAGTTTGTAATAGTGGCGTCATTTGAAGCACTTGAAAGACCGGTACCTAACGATGCATTCCATGATCCGTTGGTATCTATGAACAGCACCTTCTTGCCGCCTGCATTGAGAAAGTCAAATACATAATTGCCTTTATTGCCGCTTCCCGAGTTAGATGCAGACCTTCCCAAAAAAGTATACGTTCCGGATCCCCATGTTCTTCCTGAATCCGCACCGACAATAGCATCGGAGTTGTCATCACCGACGAAATAGAAATTACCTGTTGAATTTACCTGTGTAGCCGACCCTCCTGAAAGGTGAAGAACCGCATCATTAAGGAATATCAAATCACCCGTAAAATTACTGTCATGACCGAGATATACGTCTCCGTCGGTAAATACAAAATTCGATTTGAGATTGTTGCCGGTATATTCCTGATTCCATCCGCCACGTACAACTACCGTATTGTCCTTTGGCTGAGCCATCCCCGCCGGGACTGCTCCGAGCACCGTAAAGAACTCATCTTTGAAGTTGCCGTTAAGATCTACCTGATTGGTAAAAAGTCCTGTCTTTGGCTTAGTCGTGCTTGCGGTAAAGATAATACTGACGTTCTCCTTCTGATCGCCGATAGTTGTGGTGAAGTCAGCATGAATATATGTAACGCCGCTCTTTGTCTCCTGTGACAGATACAGAGTTGTACAGTTATCCGCATCTTCTGTCATGCCCGGCACAACCTGATCGGTTACAACCATCTTGATCGGGTTGCTCGCTGACATACCGAGCGAAAGCGCCTCAAGGTTGCTGTCCGTAAACTCCTGCATACTTAATGCCTGATAGAAAGCTTCAGCAGCAGCGGTAACCGTAAGTCTCGCCTGACTCTGTTCCGCCTTGGCGTATGTCCTCTCTCTTGTTGCCTGTGTAAGCATCATGGCTGCTGCAATAAAAATCATCGCAATCGCCAAAATAAACACGACAGTGATAAGAATTACACCCTGCTTATTGTCCTGTCTCTTAATCTTTCTCATCATAGAAGCACCTTCCTTCGTATGTGTCCTGTGTCTGCAATATTACCATGCAAGACAATTACACACATAAGCATCTGCTAATCTAACGTTATTCTAAGTCATGCCGGCCAAAATTTCAACAGAAAATTACAAATTTGCTAACTTTTTTTACACACTTTGTTAACACTTCGTTTACAAACTCACTCTTCGTTACGATTTTCTTCAGATTTGATCGCCGCCGGAGCCCCGCTGATACCAAATTTATCATATTCCTCTCTCTTTGAGGCCACAAGATAATAGTCGGTCTGAGTCGCAAATCTCATAACAGTTGTTGAAAACAGTCTGCCTGCCTTGTTTTTCTTAACTCTGGTACGGCAGAACATCTCTCCGTGTTCATCGCAGTATTTGAGACCGTATCTCGATTTACGTAATCGGAACGGAGGTATTCTGTCACTAAGCTTCGCTTTGCAGACCGGACACACAGATATGAACCCGTCGGCATCTGCCATTGCCGACTCAACATCAAGTGCCTCTCTTCCGACAAAACCAAACTCGTGCTGAACATCCGGGTCTACAGAAGAACTTGATACAGCCGCAAGAACCTCTGTCGGCTTATTGTGTCTGAATATCTCCTCGAAAATCTCTCCGGTATAGAGTGCGTCTGCTGTCGCGCTGTGAAAAACCTCATTCTTCTCAATCTGATAATAGTCGACCGCGGATTCCACGCTTCTCTGCTTGCCTCGCTGTCCGCTGAATGTCGAGAAAATCGGCTGGAGATCCAGAAAAAACATGTCGAGATTTGAATTCATGCCAAACTTTCTGAGATTCATCTTGAGCATCGCCGGATCAGAGTTGCCCCATCCTACAAGGATGCAGTCGACGCCGCAGAACTTTCTGAAATCTGCGTACACTTCAGAAAACGGTCTTCCCTTGGCGAGATCGCTGTTTTTCTTGTGCGTAACTTTCTTGACGTGGTAGTGAAGCTGCGTATAAATGACCGGCGCTATATCTTCCGAGAATACACTGTGCTTTGTAAGCGCACCGTTGTCATAAGAATACCTGACGGCGCCTATCTCGATTATCTCGCCTGTAAGGGTGGAGATATCGAATGAGTATGTTTTCCCGGGGAAAGGCTGGTTCCATTCCATATCGAAAACGACGAATTCACATCCGTCAGTAATCTTTCTGCTGAGCATCGTTCTCCTTCTCTCCGACGCCGATTTGCGTCTTGTTTCTTTTTACTTTATTAACGGCAGATAGCAAAACGATAAACGATAATGACAAAACAGTTGCCGCGATTCCCGCCCCAATGCCCGGAACCGTTCTGTCTATGGATACTTCATACTCCGCGGTCTGCTCGCTGACTGCCACAACCGCGGCAAGTCTTCCGGCAAATTCAAATGTTCTGACCTTCTTTCCGTTTACCCTTACAAAATAGTCAGAAGCATACGGAAGTGAGAACACGATTGTCTTGTTTCCGCTTTCCCATCCCGGGACATCATCATAGTCGAACGTGAAATCGTTTGACGCGGCCTGCCCGGTCACAGAATTCAGAGCATCACAATTTCTCTCGTTAAGCAGCTGAACCGATATGTCTCCGCTGTCGCCCGGCTCGCAATTCATCTCAAGTGCGATGTCAGCCTCGCCAACTGTATCAACAAGGCTCAGAAACGGTCCGTCATATTCTTTCTGGTCTCCGAAATACAGTGAATCGGAGGATAACGTCACCGGGCGGTCAACCCCGCTGAAAACATAGAGTCTGGTATCCGGCAGAACATTGACTCTCAGACCTATCTCACCCAGGCCCTCGGGAAAGGAGTAGTTGTTCATACCGTTATTCATAACACCGGTGCAATTCGTCAGCGTATATTCCTGCTTTTCGAAAATGTTCCCCGCAAGTGCAGCCCCGCCCGCTGCATTTACTGAATCTATGTAGCTCGTGCTGCCATTAAAGCCTGACAAATCAGAAGACAGAAGGAGATACTTCAGATTGTCGGAAGCTGAAAATACTGATAAATCAAAAGAAGGGTCGATCTGCACACTGTCGTCGTCATTGCCGTCAGAATTCTCGAACGCCATGTTTACGGAGTCTGAGGAAATGTCATTGTTGCATATTACAAAAAAAGAATTGATTCCTATCAGAGTGACAGATATGACGAGCAGTGAAATGTTTGACTTGCGGCCGAGTCTGCCTTCCGAATAGCACTTGAGCACAAAGGCCCATGCAATCAGAACGATAAACGACGATATTCTGCACTGCGCGCTCACCGTGGTATCCGAGGAGCTGTTAACCGACACTATCAGAAATGAAACCGGTATGATGGCAGCGGCATAGAAAACAAAGCTTTTAAGACTGTACAGATTGCGAAGAGACAGTGCCGCCGTGAATATCAGAAGTGCGCCGAGGCAGACAAGTCTTGACGACACAATCGCGGGACGTGTCAGACCGAGCGCGGTGACTGCCCTTGCGACAGATGAAGCACACGATACAAAATAAAGGACAAAAAGAACCGATACGGTAATCTTGACTCTGAAAGGTATTCTGGAGTTGATAAAGAAAATTACAAGGGCTGTAATTGTAATCATTCCAATATAGAACAAAGGCGGATTGACACTCGACATATTACCGGACTTAAGACAGAACATGCGGGTGAAAAAATCAAACATTGTATAATTTTCTTTGGAATCGCCTATAAGCTCCGGAAAATCAACGGCAGCTCTCGAGCCGCAAAGTACCGGAACAAGCACAAAGCCGGACATTACCAGACCTGTCAGTATTCCGGAAAAGCAGATTCCGAACGCTGCCGCAATGCTGCGGAAAGAATCGTACAAACCTGCAGATATAAGTATTGAAGCAGCAATCATAAACGGTATTCCGCTGAGACGTCCGCATGTTCCGGACGAAATTATGAGGCAGGAAACGACAGACAGAAATGCAAATGTTCTTACGTTTCTTCTGCGGAGGAATGAATCACAGACAGCCATAAAGCATGGCAGAAGCACCGCCAGATTCCCGATTGAAACAAATTGAGCCGTAAGGAGCAGCTGCGCCGAGAAAGCATACGAGAACCCCAGTATAGCCGAGAATGTTCTGCCGAGGCCTATGTGTGCGCAGCAAAGGTAATACGTAAAAGAGCATGCAAGACCGAACCTGATAAACATGCCTGCTGTGAGGATTACTCTCGCCGCAGAAGGAAACACAACCGAAACTATGAAAAACAGATCAAAATTGTTGCCGGATAAAAGACTCCATGCCCCGGCTCCGGAAATATTGCCCGAACCGGATAAAAATCCCGCGATTGTTCCTGCATCTTCAGCCGAGCTGCTGATTCCGTCCATTATTCCGGTATTTGTCACCGAGCTTCGCAAAGTCAGCGAAGTCGGGAGAAAAGTACCGGGAACTATAAGCATACTCAGATTGTAAACGAGCGTTGCAACCATTGTCGCTGCCAGAAAACATACAACGAATCCATCGGTGGTTCTTGTCCTCAAGGTATTGCCAGACATCACTCTTCGATGCCTCCCGGTTCGTTCGCTTCAGATGATAAAGGCGTATCGTGAGAATCTTCTGCCGGGCCTTCGTCCTGCGAGAAATTCCCGCCGTCTGTCCGTGCCGCTGTCTCTGCGTCCGTTATCATTTCCCCCGGAACGCCGTCAGCGGCTGCAGCAAATCGGGCCCCGCGCCTTATTGGATGCTTTTCCATAAAAATCGCTGCGGCAATGAGCACTATTGAGATAAATGTTATTGTCAGTCCAGCTTTGAAATATTTCGGAGCGTAGCTCAGGCTTATCTCATGATGGCCCGCCGTAAGCTCGATTCCCATGAGAGCATCCTGGACCGGAACTATACTGCACGGCTGGCCGTCAACCGTAGCGCTCCAGCCCTCGGAGTACGGGACGGTGAGCAGCATGAGTCCGTCGGAGGTGACGTCAATGCTGCCGTTAAGCGATGTCGAATCGTAGGAAGATACGTTCAGCTCCTGTGAAGACAGTGTGTCTACCATATCTTTGTATCCGTCCTGATTAAGTTCGTATGAGTAGACGAAAAGAGACGCATCCGGGCATGAAGAGTAATTGACGGTCAGCGTTATCGGTGTGCCTTCGTATCTGCCGAGCGATATTATCTGATATGCACGAATCTCAAAGTTCCTGCTGCTGTCACCGTTGGTTACCGATGCGGATCCGCCTTTGCTCGAATTAGCGTAGATATATACGTCGCTTCCGATTTCCGCGTCATCCACGGTTACGGTAAAGTTGCATTTGTCCGATGAAGTCACAACGCCGTAGACAAGACACTTTCCGGAAGTATCGGAAGTGCTCATGTTCTCACTCTCCCCCACATTCATTGATATCGGTGTGTATACGTCACTGCCGACTCCCATTGATCTGACCCATTCGTTTGTCTTTGAAAATACATCAAGATCCTCTTCATACTTTGGCGCATAATCAAGAATGTCATCAGACACCATGTACCCGACTGAAAGTGCGTCAGGGTTGCCGTATACAGTCACTTCTCCGGCATTGTATTCCTGGTCGAAAAGATCCGGCACCGTCTGCGTGTTCTCTATCGCCACCAGATTGCGCACACCAAGAAGAGTGGCTGTAACTCTTGTGATTCCGGCATTGCGCAGGCCGTTGATGTTATTGTTATGGAATCCGAAATTGCGCATATACCGGACCAGGTCCTCCCTTGCCGTTGAAGAAAAAATCGACATACCCTTGATGTTATACATCGCCTGAATGTTGCAGATATTATTCGGGAACAGCTCGGTTCTTTCAAAATTACTGTGACCCTCCGAGCCTTCAACGGATACCGTATGCTCATAAATCTGAGCATAGTTCTTGCCGTAGAAATCGTAGGATGCGAAGCCTTCGTTGCTTGCGACAGTGGCGATCGAGATTGTTGCCGAAGTGAAAATCTCAATCATCATCGTTATTGTTATAAGCGTCTCGCAGAAAAATGCGCTTCTTTTCCCCGAAGGCTCACTGATTACATGGAGCGTCGCGCCCTGGACAAACAGATAGACAAGCGTAAGGCCGATCTGTATGTAGCTCTCCTGTCCGTCACCGAACTTCTCGTAGAGCACGAGAAACGCCGCACATCCTGCGACTGTTCCCATGCAGACGCCGAGCGACAGATTCTTTATCCGCCTGATTGTGAGAAAACCCATAAAAACCATCACAAAGCACATGAGGAAAGACTCTCTGTAAGGAATCTGGTTTGGGAAATGCATACCGTGCCAGATAAAATTCAGTGTGCGATTGGCAAAGCTTAAATACATTATTCCAAGAAGCGCGCCAAAACCTATTTTGTGACGGAGCGATATACCTGAGCTTGCCGGAAGCATGAAAAACATCGGCAGAAGCAAAACAATCACGAGACCGCAGTAAACATTGGCCATCCCGTCCCTGATATTCGGATTTGCCGCCACCATGAATCTTCCGAGGAAGTCGAAAAGCGTATTCTGCAAAGTCAGATCCACCGTAAGCTTGTCGCCCGTTGCCGAACAATGCTGGAGAATAGAATATGTCGGAATTGTAAGAATCGCAGTGGCACCTACGGCAAGCAGGCTCGCACCCGCGAACAGCCCCGCTGACCGGAAAAAAGTCTTTGGGCAGAGCCTGTGAGGAACCGAACGGTCTCGCGAAGGAGTAAAAAGGCAGATATAGTATACCGGCACAAAAAGAATCAGGAAAAGACAGACAAAGAAGCCCGCATAGTAGTTGCTGAACACCAGAACCGCCAGAGAAATGCAGTACAGGCCTATCTTCTTTTCGAGCAGCAGCCTTCTCAGTCCCAAAGCCACCAGAGGGAGCAATACAACCGCATCACACCACATGATATTCCAGAAGTACGAGATGAACCAGCCGCAGAGTGCGTACGACGAGGCGAAGACAACCGTGATGTTGTCAACACGTCTGTTGTCGTTTTCCGACAGGAACATAAGCATAAATACCGACGCGAGGCCGGCTCTGATACATGTGATTAATCCTATGAAGACCGGCATTGTCTTTGGAGTAAAGAAAATACAGAAAATATTGAGAGGGCTGGCCGCATAATTGGCGAATGATGCGTAGTATTCCTGTCCGAGTCCGTCATTCCAGCTGTAGAACAGCGAGTCTGACGAGAGGATCTTGTCTCTGAGCGTAACTAAGAAAGGACCGTACTGGTGGTACAGGTCAACAGTCAGCATCGTGTGGCTTCCGAAAGGGTAACACTGCGTTATTATAAGTGCAGACAGCACTGTCAAAACCGGAAAAATAAAAGCAAGTGCGTACTGCGTCCAGACGTCACCAAACCGTGATTTAAGCTTAGATGGAACATTAACTTCACTCATAATATGAATCCTGATCCTTTAATAATAGTAAGATTACAAACGTGTTAATAATAGCATACTTTAAACAATATCGAGTGTGTTTTATGGTAAAGTGTCTCTATATTACAATCGCAGAGGTATCGACCTATGGGCCTAAAATTAAAAATAATACTCAACCCGTCTTCCGGACGTGAAATGGCAAGAAACAATATCGAAGATTCGCTTGCCTGTCTGTCTTCGCACGGAAAACTTGAGCGGGCTGATATCAGTTATACTTCAGGGCGTTTCGATGCAACGAGATTCGCTATGGAAATTGATCCCGGACAATATGATTATCTTGTCGCTGCCGGCGGAGACGGCACGGTAAACGAAGTTATTACCGGTATCAGGCGCGCGGGAATTGATATTCCTGTCGCAATATACACGTCAGGAACAGTAAACGATTTCGCCACAATCAACAGACTGCCTTCACTCCCGTCAGAATTTGCCGAGATGCTTATGAATCCGGACTTCAAACGTGTGGACTGCGGACGCACCGGAGACCAGTATTTTCTTAACGTTCTCGCCGGGGGGAGCTTCTCGGATGTCGCGTACACTGTTCCGTCCGATTTAAAGACTTCGATAGGTCCGGCGGCTTACTGGCTCTCGGCACTGA
>ENA-UOYA01001796-UOYA01001796.1-activated-sludge-metagenome-genome-assembly--contig:-NODE-1796-length-21779-cov-8.677454_pt1 | contig 21779 bp, 35 predicted proteins | sample MGYA00238163_ERZ764804 | MGnify/ENA primary metagenome ERZ764804 (study PRJEB28919, sample SAMN05720223) | activated sludge metagenome | isolation source: Anaerobic digester | place: Hong Kong... | reverse complement strand
TTTTTTTCAAATTAATCTGCCCTGCGACATGCCTGCAGGCGCTTGCCTGCCTTGTATATAATAGCCAAATTATTTCCTTGAGTTTGTTAATAAACGTAAAACTTGTTTTGAACATCTTGCATTGGTTGGTTAAATGCGATATAATATTTAGTATAGTTTTTTGTGTTATTTGTTGATTATATACAAATTTATTTTTTACTGATGGGAGAGTTTACCTATGAAACAATATTCTGCTGAAAACATCAGAAACATTACCCTCGCCGGACATGCCGGCTCCGGCAAAACCTCGCTTGCTGAGGCTTTGCTATTTAAGGCGGGTGCGTCCGACAGGCTCGGAAAAATCCTTGACGGAAACACCGTCTGCGACTATGACCCCGAGGAAATTAAGCGCAAGGCTTCAATGAATACTGCCCTTGCTTCTTTTGAATATAACAATATTAAGGTTAACCTGCTTGATACTCCCGGCCTTTTTGACTTTGCAGGAGGTATGTACGAGGGCATAAGCGCCGCCGGTACGGTTATGATTGCTGTTTCGGCAAAGTCAGGAATCAAGGTCGGCACTGAAAAAGCGTACGAGCTTGCCTGCGATATGAAAAAGCCTAAGATGTTTGTTGTCACAAAGGTTGACGATGAGGACGCAAACTTCTATAACGTTCTGACCGATTTGAAAACCGTTTTCGGTCCTACCGTTTGTCCTGTTGTTGTCCCCGTTATAAAGGACCGCAAGGTCGTTTCATTTGTTAACCTTATTGAAATGAAGGCCTACACATACGATGCAAACGGTAAGGCTGTCGAAACCGATATGCCTACCGCTGAGGTTTCAGAGAAAATGGAATACCGTATCGACGGACTTGTTGCCGCTTTCTCGGAGGCTGTTGCCGAAACTGACGAGGAGCTTATGGAAAAATTCTTCGAGGGAGAGCCTTTCACTCAGAAGGAGCTTGTCAAGGGTATCCATAACGGAATGAACAGCGGTGTTATTACCCCTGTTGTATGCTGCTCGTCAACTAATCTTGCCGGTATTGATATGCTCCTAAAGGAAATAGAGCTTCTTCTGCCGTCGCCGGCAGATAACAAGCCCGTTGAGGCCTATGACAATAACGATAATATCGTCGAAATTTCATATGACGAAAACGAAAAAATGTCCGCTTTTGTCTTTAAAACCATCGCGGACCCGTTTGTTGGCAAGATGTCCTTTATTAAAATTATCAGCGGAAAGCTGAACGCTAATACCGACTACCTGAACGCCTCAACAGGAAACCCCGAAAAAATAGGAAAGCTTTATTCCCTCTGCGGCAAAAAACAGACCGAAATTTTATCGGTTTCGGCTGGAGATATTGTTGCCGCTGTTAAGATTGCCGCTAATACCTGCGATACTATCTGCGACGCCTCAAGGCCGGTAAGATTTGAACCTGTTGTTTTCCCGAAGCCTTGCTACGGAATGGCTGTCAGCGCTAAATCTCAGGGCGATGAAAGCAAAATCAGCTCCGGTATTCAGCGCCTGCTCGAAGAGGATAAAACCCTTTCTTACGTTCAGGATTCTCTCACCGGCGAACAGATTTTATACGGTCTTGGCGAACAGCACATCGAAGCAGCTGTTTCCAAGCTGAAATCAAAGTTCGGCGCTGAGGTTGTTCTTTCTGAGCCTAAAGTTGCTTACCGTGAAACTATCCGCAAAAAGGTTAAGGTTGAGGGCAAGCACAAGAAACAGACCGGCGGTCACGGTCAGTATGGCCATGTCTGGATCGAATTTGAACCGTGTGTTTCTGAAGAGCTTGTTTTTGAGGAAAGAGTATTCGGAGGAGCTGTTCCGAAAAACTATTTCCCTGCTGTTGAAAAGGGGCTTCAGGAATGCATGAGGGCTGGTGTTCTTGCTGGCTGTCCCGTTACTGGACTTAAGGCTATTCTTGTTGATGGCTCGTACCACCCCGTTGACAGCTCCGAAATGGCGTTCAAGATTGCTGCTTCAATCGCATATAAGGAGGGGCTTAAACAGGCTGATCCTACTATCCTTGAGCCTATTGGGAAGCTTTTTGCCGACGTTCCAGACGAAAACACGGGCGATATTATGGGCGACTTGAACAAGCGCCGCGGAAGAGTTATTGGTATGAATCCGATTAAAAAGGGTATGACACGCATTGAGGCAGAGGTTCCTATTCGCGAAATGCACAGCTTTACAATGCTCCTTCGCCAGATTACAAGAGGAAAGGGCAGCTTTGACCTTGAATTCCTGCGCTATGAACAGCTCCCCGCTATGCTTGTCAGCGAGGTTATCCTCAGCGTTGATAAAAATAATGACTGATTAATTGTTGCCCGTTTTATTAGTTTTGTCAATATGCTTATATGCGTATTGACAAAACTTTCTTTTTATATTAAAATATAAGTGTATGAGTTTATGCGCTCCGTTCTGAGGCTAGACTATTATAGGCACGAGAAATATGTTTTTTGACGCTGCTGTTTGTTCCTTTTCTGTCAAAAACACAGCAGAAGCTTTATTTCGTAAATACAGAACAAATCCCTGAAAGGAATGGTTATTGTTATGCGTAAATTTTTTTGTTTGCTTTGTGCGGCAGTGATGGCTGCAATGATTTTGCCAGTTTCGGTTTTTGCGGAGGATACTGCACCCGAAAACGCCACCTTTTGCTTTGATACCGATTCCTCACTGTCAAGCTGGAGCAATTTTTCCGGCAAGCCAGAGGCGCAGATTAAAGCTGGCATATCCGATAAAATAGGGGAAAAGGGCTACTCTATGGCCTTAAGCACTAACCGTACAACCGATTCAGACAGCAACCTTTGCGGTATTTATTTTACTGCCGCTTCCGTCGGACTCGAAAGCTTTGATAGCTGCAAGATTCAATTTTCCTACTACATACCAAAAGAGTTTGCCGATTATACGGATAAGCTTTCTTTCTATTCTGATGGGATTGTTTGGATTCAGAACGATGTTGATGCGTCAAAGGCTGAACGCTGGCTTACCTGTACTGTTGATGTGCCAAAGAATGCTACTAATTCTAGGGTTGGCGTTTTTGTTCCTGCTGCGGGAAAATATTCCGGAAAGATTGCTTATATCGACAATGTTATTGTTTATGGAGCTGACGGGAACCCTGTCGCTAACGTTGGTGACTACAAGGATGTTAAAATTCTCGGCAACAACACTATTCTTCAAACTGATAACCCCATTATTTCTATTATTGAAATTGCCATTATTGTTATTATTATAATAGGAATTATTATTCTGATTTCCCGTATTATGAAAAAAAGAAAAGAAATGTTCAGATAAACCGATGCTCTCGAAAGAGAGCGTTTGTTTTCTGTTCCGAAATGTAATCAGCTTGTTATTCTTTTGAGGTTGATTTTTGGGGAAGGATAGTCTACTATTTTTATAATATATTATTTTTTGTAGGTGATTTTAATGGAAAAGGTTAAAAACATTTTAACGAATAAATGGTTTAAGCTTGCTGTGAGTCTTTTGACCGGTATCTATACTGTGCTGCTTGCTTTTTTGGTTTATGCTGTTTTGTTTTACGATATTGAGTATACAAACAAGCTTCAATTTGCCGTTGTTTATTCGATTTTTTCCTTCCTTATGTGCGGTCTTATGCTCTATACAAGGCAGTCGCTGTTCTGTGCTGTTTTTGCTATGTTTAATATGCTCCTTCTGCTTCCGACGCTTCTTGTCGACTTCGGGAACTGGCCACTTTTGATTCCTGCAATACTTGTTACCTTGTTCTCTTTTTTCTCCTGTAAAATGAATGTTACCCTTAAAACCGTTTTCGGAACAATATTCCTGCTTATGTATATTGTTGGGGGAGTGGGCTACTACCTTGTTATGAACGTTTTCCGTGCGTCTACAACGGATACCCTTATTGCCTCCGAGGTTTCACCCTCCGGCTCGTTCCGCTACTATACGCTCGATGTCAAAAACAACGCAACAGGCAAAATTGTTGTCTACGTTGAACCAAACAACCTTGACGTTGACCTTAAGTTTATTAAGCTCGATAATACTATAAGAAAAATGATCAAGCAATCCAACAAGCCGTTTACCGCCAAGTGCGAATGGAAAGGCGACAAACTCTATATCAACGGTGATTTGTACTTTGATGAGGCGGAATACCTTTCTCAAATTGACGGAAAAGAAGTTTACAACTTTGAAAATTCCTCTTGGATTTATTCCTCTACTTTTAATTTTGATTATCCTCTTATCGATACCATTAACTCTGTTAAAAAGAATATTAAAAACAAGTTTTCTCAAAACGATGGCGCTTCTTCTGATACCTCCTCCGATACCTCGGCGGAAGCTTCATCTGAAATTACCACAAAATCTGAATAGGCTTATTCTGCTCAGCACGTTTCTGAAAATGAAACGTGCTTTTTTTTACTTTTTTTCTAAAAAGTAAAGACAAATTAATTATAATATGTTATAATTGTACTAATGTATATTATGAGGAGGTATATGCTTTTTGCATAGTAAAGCATATGCCTTAGGAAAGGATGGGCATACGTATGACTTATGAGAAGTCCTGTGGTGCTATTGTCTACAGAAAACATCACGGTAATCTTGAAATCCTGCTGATAAAACATATCAACAGCGGCCATTGGTCTTTCCCAAAGGGACATGTCGAAGAAGGGGAGTCCGAAATGGAAACGGCTGTGCGGGAAATTAAAGAGGAAACAGGCATCGATGTCATTATCGATCCGACGTTCAGGGAAACGGTTTCCTACTACCCTAAAAAGGATACCCAGAAAATTGTCGTTTATTTTATTGCAAAAGCTAAAAATTATGAGCTTAATCCGCAAGAGACCGAAATTGCCGATATTAAGTGGGTTGATGTCGGCTGTGCAAATTCCATACTGACATATGACAACGACAAAACTATTGTCAACAAGGCAAAAAAAGCTATCAGGGAATAATAAAAAAGCCTTAACTTATATAAGTTAAGGCTTTTTGCTTTATACAATCTTAAACCAACTCAATTATTGCCATTTCAGCAGCGTCTCCGCGGCGTGGCCCTGTCTTGATAATTCTCGTGTAGCCACCGTTTCTGTCAGCATACTTCGGAGCAACATCATCGAACAGCTTCTTGACTACGTCCTCTTTTGTAACGTATGCAAGAACCTGACGCTTAGAGTGCAGGTCATTCGTCTTAGCTGTTGTAATCATCTTCTCAGCCATAGCACGAACCTCTTTTGCTCTATATACGGTGGTTTCTATTCTGCCGTTTTCAAGCAGATAGGTTACCATAGCTCTAAGCATAGCCTTTCTATGGTCGCTTGTTCGGCCCAGTTTTCTGGTTCCCGGCATTGTAATCACTCCTTACTCAATTAAAGTAACAAGGTTAGGCCCTTTTTGCCCAGCCCCTGTTATTCCTCCTCGGAAGCAAGCTCAAAGCCCAGTGAATGAAGCTTTTCCTTGACCTCGTCAAAGGATTTCTTTCCAAGGTTTCTAACCTTCATCATTTCTTCCTCAGACTTGTTTATCAGATCGTCAACAGTGTTGATCCCCGCACGCTTTAGGCAATTGAACGAACGTACTGACAAGTCAAGTTCCTCAATGGTCATCTCAAGGATTTTTTCCTTACCCTTGTCGTCCTTCTCTACCATAATCTCCGTAATCGAAGATTCGTCTGACAGATCTATGAACAATTTAAGATGCTCGTTGAGGAGATTGGCTGCCTGCGATATAGCTTCCTTTGCGGATACTACGCCATTAGTCCACACTTCAAGCGTAAGCTTATCGTAATCCGTAACCTGTCCAAGACGAGTATCCTCAACCTTGTAGTTTACCTTCAGTACTGGCGTATAAATGGAGTCTACTGCAATAACATCTATTCCGAAGTTGAACTGCTGCTTGTTCTTCTCAGCAGGAACATAGCCTCGGCCTCTGTCAATTGTAATTTCCATATACAGCTTTGCGTCCTTGCTCAGGGTTGCAATGTGCATATCAGGTACAAGAATGTCAACCTCTGAATCAGTCTTGATATCACCGGCTGTAACTTCACATTCATCTTCAGCCTCGATATAGATTGTTTTCGGACCTTCGCCGTAAAGCTTTGCTGTCAGCCCTTTGAGGTTAAGGATTATTTCGGTCACATCTTCCTTAACTCCGGGAATTGTTGATAGTTCATGGTGAACGCCGTCAATCTTTACCGAAGTAACAGCTACACCAGGAAGCGAGGAGAGCAGTACGCGTCTCAGGCTGTTGCCGAGAGTTATACCATAGCCGCGCTCCAGCGGAGCGATAACAAACTTACCGTAAGTTCCATCACTTTTGAGCTCAACGGTTTCTATTTCCGGCTTTTCAATTTTTTCAAGCATTAATAAAACCCTCCTATTTTCGCATGGTGGAAACAGAATTTCGTATTTCTACGCTATCCTATTACTTAGAGTACAGCTCGACAATAAGTGTTTCTTCAACCTCGTAGTCAATATCGCCCTTTACAGGTGTGCGGACAACCTTCGCTGAAGACGCTTCCTTGTTCATTTCAAGCCAAAGCGGAACCACTCTTCCCTTTGTTCCCTCAATGATTTCCTTGAACTTGGCACTCTGCTTGCTGCTTTCCTTCAGTGAAATTTCATCTCCCGGCTTGATCCTGTATGATGGAATATCGATTCTCTTCCCGTTTACAAGAAAATGACCGTGTGTTACAAGCTGTCTTGCTTCTCTTCTTGTGAATGCAAGACCCATTCTGAACACTACGTTGTCAAGTCTTGACTCCAATAAAGTTATCAGATTTTCACCGGTTTGTCCTTCCATTTTTCCCGCAATTTCGAATAAATGGTAAAACTGCTTCTCCAATACTCCATATATGAATTTTAGCTTCTGCTTCTCTTTTAACTGTATACCGTATTCAGATACTTTTTTTCTCTGGTTAGCCTGAGGATTTCTGTTCGTTTCCTTGGATATTCCCATAACCGCCGGGCTTATTCCAAGGCTCTTGCACCTTTTCAGTACAGGTTCTCTACTAACTGCCATTTAACTTTACACCTCCATTGGTATTTCATGAACCCGGGCTCTTTTGCCCGGCAATATAATTTTTATAAAGGAACTATACGCGGCGCCTTTTCGGAGGACGGCATCCGTTGTGAGGAATAGGGGTAACGTCCTTGATAAGTCTTACCTCAAGACCTACTGTCTGAAGCGCTCTGATAGCAGCCTCTCGTCCTGCCCCCGGACCCTTTACATAAACCTCAACGTTTTTAAGACCGTGCTCCATAGCAGCTCTTGCTGCTGTTTCTGCAGCTGTCTGTGCAGCAAAAGGTGTTGACTTCTTTGATCCCCTGAAGCCCAATCCGCCTGCCGAAGCCCATGAAATTGCGTTGCCCTGAGTATCGGTAATAGTTACGATTGTGTTGTTGAAAGTGGACTGGATATGAACAGCGCCATTTTCAATATTCTTACGTTCCCGGCGTCTTCTGACTGCCGTCTTCTTTGCAGCTTTAACCTGAGCCATTGTTCATTTCCCTCCTTACTTCTTCTTGTTAGCAATTGTCTTTGCAGGTCCCTTGCGGGTTCTTGCATTTGTTTTTGTCCTCTGTCCTCTTACGGGCAAGCCCTTACGATGACGAACTCCTCTGTAGCAGCCTATTTCAACAAGCCTTTTGATATTAAGCGCAACATTCCTTCTCAGATCTCCCTCAACGGTAAAGTTGCGGTCGATATACTCACGAAGCTTAGCAACCTCGTCCTCTGACAGATCCTTTACTCTTGTATCGGGGTTAATTCCTGTTTCCTTGAGTATAAGGTCTGCAGACTTGCGGCCTATTCCGTAAACGTATGTGAGACCAATTTCGATTCTTTTATTCTTTGGCAGGTCAACACCGGATATACGTGCCATTTTTAACACACCTCCATATTGGATTTACTGTTTAAACAAATTAAAAGCTGATTATCCCTGACGCTGTTTATGCTTAGGATTTTCGCAGATAACCATTATTTTGCCTTTTCTTTTTATAACCTTGCATTTTTCGCATATAGGTTTTACTGAAGGTCTTACTTTCATTATAAATACCTCCTTACAATCAGTATAGCTTTACCGATATAAACGCTTACTTGGCTCTCCATGTAATTCTGCCTTTTGTGAGATCATAAGGTGACATTTCTACTGTTACCTTGTCGCCAGGAACTATACGGATATAGTTCATTCTGAGCTTTCCCGAAACATGGGCAAGAATTTTGTGGCCGTTTGCAAGCTCAACCTGAAACGTTGCATTCGGCAATGCCTCTATAACCGTACCTTCAACCTCAATAACATCTTCTTTGGACAAGCATAAGCCTCCTTCCGGATATATCGATTCAGGTATCAGGGAACATACTCTTGGCATACTCCCTTAAAATAGTCCTTAGCTTTTTGTCGGTGAGAATGCTTGTATCTATTACAGTATTGGTAAATTTAAGGTGTTTTAATCGTTTCTTTTTAGGAGAAGAAAGCTTCCTTTCCTTTCCGTCGCAAATGTACGCAAAATCACCCTCAAGCGCTGTTATAACGTGATATTTACCCCTGTCATGCCCTGCAGCAGATTTAGCAATCATACCAATTTTTGCTTCCACAGACTGCGTCCTCCTTATCAGATCGTGGGCTTTGTCAGCAACACCGGCCCATCGGACGTGACTGCTACGCTGTGCTCAAAATGAGCTGATATAGAGCCTGATTTTGTTAATACAGTCCAGCCGTCGGGAAGAACCTTTACATCATCACCTACTGCATTAATCATTGGCTCTATTGCTATTGTCATTCCGTTTACAAGCCTTGGTCCATGCCCCGCCTTCCCGTAGTTAGGAACCTCGGGCGATTCGTGAAGCTCACGCCCCACTCCGTGTCCTATATACTTCCTGACAATACCGTATCCATAGGAAGTGCAGTACTCTTCAATCGCATGACCTATGTCACCGATACGGTTTCCGGCTACTGCCTGTTCAATTCCCTTGTACAGGCTCTCCTCGGTAACCTTTAAAAGCTGCTTTGCTTCCTCAGAAACATTACCCACCGCAAAGGTATAAGCGGTATCACCGTGAAAGCCGTCAATATACGCTCCCACGTCTATGCTGACAATATCTCCATCACAGATTTTCCGCTTTTTGCTCGGAATACCGTGAATGACCTCATTGTTTATCGAGATGCAGGCTGACCCTTTAAAGCCGCCATAACCTAAAAATGAAGGCTTTGCACCGTTCTTTACAATGTAGTCGTGAATGATTTTGTCAAGCTCATAGGTTGTCATACCGACCTTTATGGAACGTCCGCCGAAGTGAAGCGCATTCCCGGCTATGATTCCGGCCCTGCGCATTTTCTCCAGCTCCGCTTTGGATTTTACACTAATCATTTTATCGCCTTTACTTAATTTAAGCGTTTACAGCTTCAAGAACAAGCTTCGAGGTGTCCGCAACATCTTCCTGTCCCTCTACTACAACAAGCTTGCCTTTACTCTTGTAAAATTCAGCAAGAGGCGCTGTTTGTTTGTGATAGGTTTTAAGCCTTTCTATCACGGTTTCGGGAGCATCGTCCTTGCGCTGAACAGCATTTCCGCCGCACTTGTCACACTTGCCCTCAACCTTTGTCGGCTTGAACTCCATGTGATACGATGCCCCGCAGCTCTCGCATACGCGTCTGCCTGAAAGTCTTGCCTGGATTTTTTCATCCGGAACATCTATTTCGATAACCTTATCAATAATAATTCCCATGCTTTCGAGTGCCTCAGCCTGAGGAACAGTTCTCGGAAAACCGTCAAGAATATAACCGTTTTTACAGTCGGCCTCTGCTATCCTGTCCTTGAGAATGCCGATTACGACTTCATCTGGTACAAGCGCACCGCTTTCCATATAGCTCTTCGCTTTAAGTCCGCACTCGGTTCCGTTTTTAACAGCCTCTCTGAGAATATTTCCCGTCGAAATCTGCGGAATGCCGAGCTTCTCGCTGATTACCTCAGCCTGTGTGCCTTTGCCTGCACCGGGAGCGCCAAGCAGAATTAAATTCATTGTAGTCCCTCCTGTCCGTTTTCGGTTACTCTAAAAATCCCTTGTGGTGACGCATCATCATTTGTGATTCAAGCGTTCTGTTTGTTTCCAGAACAACGCTTACAATAATCAGTATGGACGTACCGCCCATTGAAATGTTAAGCTTTGGCATGGCCATGTTTGTCAGTATCGGGAATATTGCAATTACTCCGAGGAAAATTGCTCCGATAAGAGTTATCTTTGAGAGAACCCTCTGAATAAAATCGCTTGTAGGCTTCCCCGGTCTTATTCCTGGTATGCCGCCGTTGTTCTGGCGAAGATTATTTGCAATTTCAATCGGATTGTACATCATTGATACATAGAAGTAGTTGAACGCAATGATGAGTATGAAGTATATTACTGCATACCAAATCTTCTGACTGTTAAAGAAATTCAGAAAGCCGATATAGAAGTTATCCCAGAACGTATCGTTGTTCTTCGGCTTTACAAAAAGGTAAATCGTCTGCGGAATGGACAGTATCGACATTGCAAAGATGATTGGCATAACACCGCTCATTGCAACCTTGATCGGAATATGAGTATTCTGACCGCCGTACTGCTTGCGTCCGACAATTCTCTTTGCATAAGCGATAGGAATTCTTCTTTCCGACTCGTTCATGAACACAATGAAGGCTATCATCAGTATAAACACGATAAGCACAGCCGGTACTACAAATACCATCTTTGTATCACTCTGGACAAGTGAAACCATTGAAAGTACTGCTGACGGACCTCTTGCAACGATTCCTCCGAAGAGGAGAATTGATATGCCGTTTCCGATACCATTTTCGTTTATACAGTTGCCGAGATAGATAATCAGCGAAGCACCTGCCGTAAATACCGCAGCTATTACCACAAACGTAAACACGCCTGCAAACCCACTTGTATAAAGAACTGCTCCTGCATTCCTCATCGTTAGATAATATGCATAAGACATTATCAACGAAATAACAAACGCTGCTATGTTTGTGATTTTTTGAAGCTTTTTGCGTCCCTCTTCTCCCTCTTTCTGGAGAGCCTCCAGCGGAGGAAGAGCATATGTCAGAAGCTGAATGATAATCTGTGCGTTAATATAGGGCTGAATTGACAATGCAAATAATGTTCCCTTTGAAAGCGCACCGCCGGACATAAGGTCAAGCATGCTAAGAACTGTTCCGCCCTCGCCCATCATGCTTTTAAGCGCTTCCGCGTCAAGAAACGGAACAGGAATGTTACAGCCAAGTCTGAAAATAAACAAAATGAGTAATGTATACAGTATCTTTTTACGGATCTCTGCTACCTTCCATGCATTTCTGAAGGTCTGAAACACATTACATCACCTCAGCCTTCCCGCCTGCCTTTTCAATTTTATCCTTCGCTGTCTGTGAAAATGCAGCTGCCTTAACTGTAAGGTTTTTGCTGAGCTCGCCGTTGCCGAGAACCTTAACTCCGTTAAGCTCCTTCTTGATTATGCCTGCTGCCTTGAGAAGCTCGGCATCAACCACTGTCCCTTCCTTGAATACCTCAAGGTCCGAAACGTTTATTACCGTGTATTCAGAAGCAAATATATTATTAAAGCCTCTCTTTGGTATTCTTCTTGACATAGGCATCTGACCGCCTTCAAAGCCCGGTCTTACTCCGCCGCCTGAACGTGCATTCTGACCCTTATGCCCCTTGCCGGCAGTTTTTCCCTGTCCTGAGCCGTGACCTCTGCCTATTCTTTTTACTTCCTTGGTGGAACCCTCTGCAGGGGATAACTCATGAATCTTCATAATTTTCGCACCTCCTTGCAATTATGCTTCACTGACCTCTACGAGGTGGGATATCTTCCTTATCTTGCCCTTTGTAACATCGCTGTCAGGCTGTACTGACACATCGCCGATTTTACGGAGTCCGAGAGAATTTGCAGTAGCGACCTGATTCTTTATGCAGTTGTTAAGGCTCTTGATGAGCTTTACCTTAAGTGCCATTGCTGACATCCTCCTTATCCTATAATTTCCTTTACGGACTTGCCTCTTATTTCAGCTACCTGCTTTGCGCTGCGTAAACCAGCAAGACCGTTAACTGTAGCTCTTACTACGTTGCAGGCATTGTTTGAACGAAGAGATTTTGTTCTTATATCCTTTATTCCTGCCATTTCAATAACGGCACGAACAGGACCACCTGCGATAACACCGGTACCGGGAGCTGCGGGCTTCATAAGAACTCTTCCTGCTCCAAACTCGCCTACGATTTCGTGAGGAATTGTTGAACCCCTGAGTGAAACCTTAATCAAATTCTTCTTTGCGTCTTCAATACCCTTACGGATAGCGTCAGGAACTTCTCCTGATTTTCCGAGGCCGAAGCCAACGGTTCCGTTACCGTCGCCTACTACTACGAGAGCAGCAAACTTGAAGATACGTCCGCCCTTAACAGTCTTTGAAACTCTGTTAATAGCAACCACTTTCTCGGTAAGTTCGAGATTTGAAGCATCTATCTTAGCATTTGCCAAAAGTATTACCTCCTTGTTAGTTGATAGTCGGATTAGAAGTTCAATCCGCCTTTTCTTGCTCCGTCCGCAAGACTTGCCACTCTTCCGTGATAAACATAGCCTGCACGGTCAAAAACAACGTCCTTTATGCCCTTCTCCAAAGCCTTTGCGGCAATCATTTCGCCAACCTTGAAAGCACCGTCCTTGTTTCCGCCGTATCCGTCAAAGCCCTTCTCCAGCGATGATGCTGCTACAAGTGTTACTCCTGCTACATCGTCGATAAGCTGTGCATAAATATGCTTCGCGCTTCTGAAAACGTTAAGTCTTGGACACTCAGCTGTTCCGCTTATTTTTGCACGTACACGGATTTGTCTTTTTGCTCTTGAAGCTTTTCTGTTAATCTGCTTAACCATTTCAATTTCAACTCCTTTTTCAAACGGAGAATAGTAGTCCTCTTTCAGACTGTCCCATGCTCCTAAATATCAGGATACTGTAAATTCTGTGAATATTTCGAAAAAATATGACGAACAAGCAAAAAAATTACTTCTTGCCCTTTCCGGCTTTACCTTCCTTAAGAACTATACGCTCACCTGTGTATCGGATTCCTTTGCCCTTATATGGCTCAGGTGGCTTCTTTTCGCGAACCTCTGCAGCAAACTGGCCTACCGCCTGCTTGTCGATTCCGTTGATAACAACCTTGTTCGGTGCAGGAACGTCAATTGTTATTCCTTCAATTTCAGAAACTATAACCTGATGTGAGTAACCGAGATTCATCACAAGGTTCTTGCCCTGCTTAGCTGCACGGTAACCGATACCCTCAATGTCAAGTGACTTTGAGAAGCCCTTTGTAACACCCTCAACCATGTTTGAGATAAGTGTCCTTGTTAGACCGTGAAGTGATTTGTGAACCTTTTCCTCTGAAGGACGATCAACGATTATTTCATTTCCCTCAACTCTGATTATCATATCCTTGTTAAAGGTTTTTTCTAGTGTACCCTTTGGTCCCTTTACGGTAACTTTTGTTCCATCAACAGTTACTGTGACGCCGGCAGGAACACTTATCGCCTTTTTACCTATTCTGGACATTGTCTGTGCTCCCCCTTACCATACAAATGCAAGAATTTCGCCGCCAACATGAAGCTCTCTTGCCTTTTTGTCCGTCATGATTCCCTTTGATGTGGAAACAATGGCGATACCAAGACCCTTCATAACCTTAGGCATATCCTCGCAGCTTGAATAAATTCTCAGACCCGGCTTTGACACTCTGCGCAGTCCAGTGATAACCTGTGACTTATTCTCACCATACTTGAGAGTAATTCTGATTATACCCTGCTTACCGTCTTCTATTATCTGATAGCTCTTTACATAACCCTCGTCAACAAGGATCTGAGTTATAGCTTTCTTTATATTTGAAGCGGGAACGTCAACCGTTGCGTGCTTAGCAGTATTCGCATTACGAATTCTTGTAAGAATATCTGCAATTGTATCAGTTATTTGCATACTTAGTTAACCTCCTTATAAATAGTTGAGAACTGCTGTTCTCCGTGTGCTTATTACCAGCTTGCTTTCTTTACTCCGGGAATCTTTCCCTGATGAGCAAGCTCTCTGAAGCAAATACGGCAAATACCGTATTTCCTAAGATAAGCGTGAGGTCTTCCGCAAATTTTGCATCTGTTGTATGCTCTTGTGGAAAACTTCGGAGCTGCCTGCTGTTTAAGCACCATTGCCTTTTTAGCCATTTTCAGTTATCCCTCCCGAACGGTTACTTTGTGAAAGGAGCGCCCATAAGCTCGAGCAGTTCCTTAGCTTCTTCATCGGTGTTTGCAGTTGTGATAATGTTTATATCCATACCGCGTACCTTGTCAATCTTGTCAAACTCGATTTCAGGGAAAATGAGCTGTTCCTTGATTCCCGTTGAGTAGTTCCCTCTTCCGTCGAATGAGTTCGGGTTAATGCCTCTGAAATCACGTACACGAGGAAATGCTACGTTGAAAAGTCTGTCAAGGAATTCGTACATCTTTTCGCTTCTCAGTGTAACCTTTACTCCGATCGGCACTCCTTCACGGATTTTAAAGTTCGCAACTGATTTCTTAGCACGGCATACAACCGGCTTCTGGCCTGTGATGGTCGCAAGGTCATTCATGATAGCGTCGATAACCTTTGCGTTATCCTTTGCTTCGCCTGCGCCTACGTTGATTACAACTTTATCAATCTTAGGTATCTGCATTACGCTCTTGTAGCCAAACTTCTTCATCAAAGCAGGAGCTACTGTGCTGACATAGTGTTCTTTCAAATTTGCTGCCATATCATATAACTCCTTTCCTTAAAATGTTTTCCCGCAGTCAGGGTTTTTGCAAACTCTTGACTTTGTTCCGTCGGCTTCAATCTTGTGGCCGATTCTTGTTGGCTTGCCGCACTTGGGACATACAGCCATAACCTTTGAAGCATACATGGGTGCTTCGCACTTTACTATTCCGCCCTGCTGTCCCACTCTCGTCGGCTTAACATGCTTTGTAACCATGTTAAGTCCTTCTACGATAACCTTCTGTTCCTTTGGTGAAACCTCAAGAACCTTACCCTGCTTGCCCTTATCCTTGCCTGAAAGGATAACAACGGTGTCGCCTGTTTTTACGTGAAGCTTATTCATCTGCGGCACCTCCTTACAGTACTTCAGGAGCAAGAGAAAGAATCTTCATATAATCCTTATCTCTGAGCTCTCTCGCTACTGGTCCAAATATACGTGTTCCTCTGGGGTTCTTGTCTTCCTTGATAATTACTGCTGCGTTTTCGTCAAAACGGATGTAGGTTCCGTCCTCGCGGCGGAGACCCTTTGCTGAACGAACAATAACCGCCTTAACTACGTCGCCCTTTTTAACAACGCCGCCTGGTGTTGCTTTTTTAACCGAAGCAATCACCACATCGCCGATATTTGCATATCTTCTGCGTGTTCCGCCCAGAACTCTGATGCACATCAGCTCCTTGGCGCCTGTATTGTCAGCGACTTTCAAATAAGTCTGCATCTGTATCACAGCGCATTAACTCCTTCCCAATCAGAAGTCATATGTCAAAGGTCTGTTCTGACCTCTGACCTAATGCTTCTTAATAATATATTCAATAACTATACCACGCAACCGTGCGTTTCATCTGTTCGCAGATTCCGTATCAAAAAAACCGTCCTTACTTAGCCTTTTCGATAATCTGCACAAGACGCCATCTCTTGTCCTTGGACAAAGGACGTGTTTCCATTATTTCAACACGGTCGCCGATGTTGCACTCGTTGTTTTCATCATGAGCCTTGAACTTGATAGTCCTCTTGATAATTTTCTTATAAAGCGGATGTCTTACATTGTCGATAATTGCTACGACAATTGTTTTGTCCATTTTATTTGAAACTACCCTACCGACTCTGGTTTTTCTTAGATTTCTTTCAGCCACTTTTATGACCTCCCTTCACTTACTGCTGAGCATCGGAAGAACGCTCACGCATAACGGTCTTGATGCGGGCAATATCCTTCTTTACAGCTTTTAAACGTGTAGGATTATCAAGCTGATTTACAGCGAGCTGGAAACGAAGGGCAAACAGCTCCTTTTTTAAATCGGTAAGCTTGTTGTCAAGCTCCAGATTTGTCATATCTCTTATTTCTGCAGCTTTCATTATTCGCTCGCCTCCTGTTCCTCGCGTTTTACAAACTTGCACCTTATTGGAAGCTTGTGCATGGCAAGACGCATAGCTTCTCTTGCAATCTCCTCTGAAACTCCTGCTATCTCAAACATTACTCTTCCCGGCTTTACTACAGCAACCCAGTATTCAGGAGCTCCCTTTCCGGAACCCATTCGAGTTTCAGCAGGCTTCTTTGTTACAGGCTTGTCGGGAAATACCTTTATCCAAACCTGTCCGCCACGCTTGATATAACGTGTCATCGCAATACGGGCAGCCTCTATCTGATTGGAGGTGATCCATGCCGGCTCAAGAGCCTGTAAGCCGTACTCGCCGTTAGAAACGGTGTTCCCTCTGCTTGCAGTACCGGTCATTCTTCCTCTCTGCACTCTTCTGTACTTAACTCTCTTTGGAAGCAGCATTAGTTGTTACCTCCTTCTCTTTTTTCGGTACGCTGTCTGTTATTGTTGTTATCTCGACGAGCATTGTTGTTCCTTGGCCTGTCCTCGCGTGCCTTTGGAGCGCGTGCCTTCTTCTCGTTCTTCTCAGCCTCAGCCTTTGCCTTCGCAGCAGCAACGTCACCCTTGAGAATCTCACCCTTGTAAATCCATACCTTTACGCCGATACGACCGTAGGTTGTGTGAGCCTCCGCTGTTCCGTAATCAATATCTGCACGGATTGTCTGAAGCGGAATTGTTCCCTCGTGATAGCTTTCCGCTCTTGCAATTTCAGCTCCGCCAAGACGCCCTGAAACTCTGATCTTTATACCCTTTGCCCCCAGCTTCATTGCCCTGCCGATCGCCTGCTTCATCGCACGTCTGAACGATACTCTGTTCTCAAGCTGTGCAGCAACGTTTTCAGCAACAAGCTGTGCGTCAATGTCAGGTGCCTTAACCTCAACAATATTTAGGTTAACTGACTTGCCTATCATCTTTTCAACGGCAAGACGAACCTTTTCGATGTTCTCTCCGCCTCTTCCGATAACAATACCGGGCTTTGCGCAGTGAACGTGAATTCTAACCTTGTCTGCAAATCTTTCTATCTCGATACGGGGAACACCTGCAGCATACAGGCTCTTCTTTATGAATTTACGGACATTGTAGTCCTCAACCAAAGTATCGCCGAAAGCTGCTTTGTTTGCAAACCAGCGGGAATCCCAATCTTTGATGACACCAACACGAAGTCCGTGCGGATTTACTTTCTGTCCCATAGTTTACCTCCTCTTTCGACTTATTCTTTTTCCTTAACTACAAGAGTAACGTGTGATGTCCTCTTGAGTATACGAAAGGCTCTTCCCTGTGCTCTAGGCATTATTCTCTTCATTATTGGACCCGGGCAAACAAAACATTCCGATACATAAAGGTTGTCCCTATCCATACCAAAATTGTTTTCTGCGTTTGCAATTGCGGACTTCAGAAGCTTCTCCAGGTATTCACAGGCAGCCTTAGGTGTATGCTTTAAAATCGCCATAGCGGTTTCAGTGTCCTTGCCCCTGATGAGATCGAGAACTATCTGAACCTTTCTGGGTGCTATACGAGCATTTCTTAAATATGCTCTTGCTTCCATTCAAATTCTCCTCCCTGCCTTATTTCTTACCATTATTAGATACTTTTGAGCCTGCGTGGCCCTTGAATGTTCTTGTCGGCGCAAATTCACCGAGCTTGTGTCCTACCATGTCCTCTGTAACATATACCGGAACATGCTTCCTTCCGTCGTGAACAGCAAATGTATGACCTACGAAATCAGGGAAAATTGTTGAGGCCCTGCTCCATGTCTTGAGAACCTTCTTTTCCCCCGCCTCGTTCATAGCGATTACCCTCTTCAGCAGCACATCCTGCACGTAAGGTCCCTTTTTGATACTTCTGCTCATTGGTTTTCCTCCCCTCCTAAACAGTCAGAGGCAAGATGTAAGGGAAGCTCAACGCCGCCCCTCCATTCCTCTTTACGGTTCCTATGAGTGTATTATTTTTACTTTGCATTTCTTCTCTTAACGATGAACTTGTCTGTACGGTGGTGCTTATCTCTGGTCTTGTATCCGAGTGCCGGCTTGCCCCAAGGTGTAACAGGTCCCGGACGTCCGATAGGTGATTTTCCTTCACCGCCTCCGTGCGGGTGGTCACATGGGTTCATTACAGAACCGCGGACTGTTGGTCTTATGCCTGCATGACGGGTTTTTCCCGCTTTTCCGAGGTGAACATTTTCATGGTCGATATTTGAAACCTGACCGATTGTAGCCATGCATGAAATCGGAACCTTTCTCATTTCCCCGGATGGAAGCCTTACAAGTGCGTAGGTTTCCTCCTTGCCCATAAGCTGAGCCATGTTTCCGGCCGAACGTACAAGCTGTGCGCCCTTGCCCGGATAAAGCTCAAGATTGTGGATAAATGTACCTACCGGAATGTTTGAAAGCTCAAGTGCATTCCCCGGCTTGATGTCGGCATCTGCCCCTGAACGTATTGTATCTCCTACAGAAAGACCGTGCGGAGCGATAATGTATCTCTTCTCCCCGTCCTCATACTGTACAAGTGCGATAAATGCGCTTCTGTTCGGATCGTACTCAAGGGTAAGAACTGTTGCATTCATGCCTGCCTTATCCCTCTTGAAATCAATGATCCTGTATTTCCTTCTGTTCCCGCCGCCTCTGTGACGAACGGTAATTCTGCCGTAGCTGTTTCTTCCCGAATTCTTTTTAAGTGGCGCAAGCAAGCTCTTTTCGGGCTCTACCTTTGACAAAACGCTGTAGTCAGTTACAGTCATCTGACGTCTTGACGCTGTCGTAGGCTTATACGACTTTATAGCCATTGTAATTCATCTCCTTTTAGCTTGATGCCTGTAAAATACAGGCTTTGATGTTTTGCGGAAAGCTTCCTTCCCATACTTACTCCGATTTATAAAAGGAGCAAAGACCAGTTCGGCCTTACATCATGCCATCGAAAAACTCGATGGTCTTTGAACCCTCTGCAAGAGTAATTACTGCCTTCTTCCAGTCAGGCTTGTATCCTGCATGCATACCCATTCTCTTGGAACGTCCTCTGCAGTTCATTGTGTTTACAGAAGCAACCTTTACTCCGAAAAGCTCTTCAGCTGCCTTTGCAATCTCAATCTTATTAGCGTTTTTAGCAACCTTAAAGGTGTACTTGCTTGACTGGAGTCCGTCCATGCTCTTTTCAGTAATGATTGGCTTTAAAATGATATCCTGTGCCAGCATTATGCGTACACCTCCTCAATCTTAGCAACCGCATCCTTCACAACGATGAACTTGTCGTAGTTAAGAATGTCGTAAACGTTAATTGTGTTTACAAGAGCTGTCTTTACACCAGGAATGTTCGATGCGCTCTTGATAACCTTTATATCAGACTCTGGCATTACGATAAGAGCCTTCTGACCGTAAGCATCAATTGCCTTGAGCATATCGATCACTGCCTTTGTCTTGAATTCATCTACCTTGATGGAATCAAGAACTATCATGTTGCTGTCCAGAACCTTTGTAGACAAAGCAGACTTCATAGCAAGTCTTTTCAGCTTCTTGTTAACAGTAAAACGGTAACTCCTCGGCTTTGGTCCGAGTGCAATACCACCGTGTCTCCACTGAGGAGCGCGGATTGAACCCTGTCTTGCATGACCTGTGCCCTTTTGTCTCCATGGCTTTCTGCCGCCGCCTCTTACTTCTGTACGTGTAAGAGTTGACTGTGTGCCCTGTCTCTGATTAGCGAGATAGTTTACAACCATTGTATGCATAGCGGTTTCATTGGGGGTAATTCCGAAAACTGCGTCGGACAGCTCAATGCTGGAAACCTCTTTACCTGTCATATCCAGAACTTTCATACTAGGCATTTCTGCTTCCTCCTTCCATTAAGCCTTTTTAACGCAGTCAACTATTGTAACTATTCCGTTCTTTGGTCCCGGAATAGCGCCCTTGACAGCGATAAGATTATTTTCTGCGTCAACCTTTACGATCTCAAGATTCTGAACGGTAACCTTTTCAGCTCCCATATGGCCCGGAAGAGCCTTGCCCTTGAAAATACGTGATGGTGATGAGTTCGCTCCCATAGAACCTGCGTGCCTGTGAACAGGACCGGTACCGTGGGTCTCCTTAAGTCTTGCGTTGTTGTTGCGCTTGATAGTTCCCTGGAAGCCCTTGCCCTTTGAAATGCCGGAAACATCAACAATGTCCCCTGCGGCAAAGGTGTCAGCCTTGATAACATCTCCAACGTTTACCGCGTCAGTGTTATCCAATCTGAATTCCTTGAGTGTTCTCTTTACAGCAACGTCAGCCTTTGCAAAATGCCCCTTAATAGGCTTGTTTGCAAGCTTTTCACGCATATCGCCAAAGCCGAACTGAATCGAATTGTAGCCGTCGTTCTCAACTGTTTTCTTCTGAACAACAACGCACGGACCAGCTTCAACGACTGTTACGGGAACAACGTTTCCCGCCTCATCGAAAATCTGGGTCATACCGATTTTCTTACCGATGATTGCCTTTGTCATATTATTCCTCCTTATGGTTATTGGTTGCGGCTCCGCAACATGACCTGCACATGACTATCTTTGGGAAATCTTACTTAATTTCCATTACGATGTCAACGCCTGCAGGAAGCTCAAGACCCTGCAGCGCTTCGGTCGTTTTTGCAGTAGGCCTGATAACGTCGATAAGTCTTTTATGTGTCCTCTGCTCAAACTGCTCACGGCTGTCCTTATACTTATGAACGGCACGGAGAATTGTAACAATCTCCTTGTCGGTCGGAAGTGGGATAGGCCCTGAAACTCTTGCACCGCTGCGCTTAGCTGCTTCAACAATCTTTACAGCTGCTGAATCAACCACGGCATGGTCGAAACCTTTGATTTTGATTCTGATTTTTTCATTGACTGCCACTTAAAATCGCCTCCTATAGAATTAAAAAATAATGGGGGACGAGTTTGCAACAGTAACACGCTTCCGTGTGTATCGCAAGCTAATTAACAAAAAAACCTTAAAAACAAATGTTTTCAAGGTCAGCTAATCAAACACACAACTTGCCTGCAGACACTATTGCCTGCGGTTTAAGCACATACAGTGTTCACTATTACAGCCGCCCGGTTTAAAATCGGACATACTCCACGAAAATTACCCGGCATACCGCCGGCAACCTTTCGCTTCCTCGCATATCTTGCCGTTTAAGTTTTCTCTTAAACGGTCTGTTGCAGTCACGCAAGATATATTTTAACACACAAATACCGTATTTTCAAGGGTTTTTTGCTATTTTCTGAAAATCATACGTAGAATTTTTAAAATATTTCTCGGCAATTTTTATGTATTATGCACAATAATTTTGCAATTATACATATCAGGAAAATAAAAAGGCATTTTTTATTGCATTACAAAGAAAAAATGCCCTCACGCGCTTACCTGCTGACCAATCTTCTTAGCTCCGCAATCTCCCTGTCCTTAGGATTCAGCTGCTCATACGACGCAAGAACGCTGCCTGCCTGCGTATAATTTCCTGCTGCCGCAAGCGACTTTATGTTGTTCTTAACCGTAACCGCAAGCATTTCAAACTCCGATAAAGCTGGCTGCTTTCTGCTTTCAACAGCTTTCCTTCTAAACTCCTCACCCAGCTGACCAACGGCATATTTGCACTGCGGAGCAGCCTTTAGCATTTCCTTGAGAGAACGTATATAGCCGGCTTCATCTCCGCTTTTTT
>ENA-UOYA01001795-UOYA01001795.1-activated-sludge-metagenome-genome-assembly--contig:-NODE-1795-length-21782-cov-50.700327_pt1 | contig 21782 bp, 18 predicted proteins | sample MGYA00238163_ERZ764804 | MGnify/ENA primary metagenome ERZ764804 (study PRJEB28919, sample SAMN05720223) | activated sludge metagenome | isolation source: Anaerobic digester | place: Hong Kong... | reverse complement strand
TAGTAGTCAGTATATCATACTTTCATTGTTAGTAAGAAGATGTAGGTATATAATCAGAATATGATTATTAATTCACAAAGAGAAAGAGATATTTTAACAAAAGCAGCGGATATATCTGTAAATATATTAAAACAGGTTGGAGAAAATATTAGGGAAGGTATTACTCCACTTGAGCTTGATAATATTGCAGGTGAGCTGTGCAGGAAGTACAAAGTAAAACCTAATTTTAAGAAAGTTGAAGGATATCATTTTAATACATGTATTTCTGTAAATGATGTTGCTGTGCATGGTATTCCTAATTCAATTCCACTTAAAAGAGGAGACTTAGTATCTATTGATTTTGGAATAGTATATAAAGGATTTAATACTGATCACTGCTGGACATGGAGTATAGGAAAACCAAGTGAGGAGAATAGAAAACTGTTATTAGCTGGAAGAAAAGCAGTTGAGAATTGCTTTCCTATTGCTATTACGGGTAATTATACTGGTGATTTGGGGTATGAGATGGAGAAAACTGCTAAGGAGAATGGTTTTAATATTTTAAAGATGTTTGTTGGGCATGGTATTGGAAGGTCTATGCATGAGGAGCCTGATATACCCGCATATGGTAAAAAGCATACAGGTACTAGATTAATCACTGGTATGGTTATATGTATAGAGTGTCAAGTTGTTAATGATGATGGTAAGGTGAGAATAGATAGTGATGGGTGGAGTGCAAGGACTTCTCATGGTGGCAATAGTGTAATGTTTGAGTATATGGTTATTGTTGATAATAAATATCCTACTGTCTTAACAAATACATTAGATTGGGATTTTGTTGCTTAGTACTTCTTAACTATCCTATAGTTTTATGATATAATATAAATAGGTATTTTTAATACCTTTTTCCCTTTTGTTTTAATACATTCGGGAATACTGCTCTTTAAAAGGTCTACTTATATCTTTCTTCTCTATTTTAACAGCCTTAAATACATATATATTAAGTTTGTATATATTTATGGCTGTTAAATATTCTTTTAAAAAGAAAAAGGAGAAGATATGAAAAAGTATTTGTTGGTTGTTTTTGTTGTTCTTTTACTCGTAGTATCTGGTTGCTCTTCATCTGATGGAAAAGATGGAGAATCGTCAGACATACCATACTCAAGGATAGAATTTCAAGTCCTTGATGAAGATTCTCCTTATGTCGGGACGTATTGGATTAAAAGATCCAATCAATTTACGTCCTGGAGTGAATGGGGGGAATGGTCTGAATTACAGTATATCGTTGATAGATATACTGGTGGTGGGAAAGTATGTTTTGGATACTTTCCTCCTAAAAACACAGCAACCTTTGCTGTGAAGGCAGATTATACTTGGGAAGAATGTCGTTCAGAGGGTAGAGATTGTCTTTGCCTTCGTAAAAAGTAGACCAAAGGGTCTTCTGATAACAATATATTAGCTTTAATGCTAAGTAATAATATATATCAGGAGACCCTCTTAACCTTTTTCGTAAATTTTTTCTAGTATAGGGAGTATTTGTTTCTTTCTACTTACAACATCAGGTAAATATACAGAATTATCTATAATCTTAGTATTAAGCTCTCTTTCAAGCAATGGAATATCCTTACCTACTACAAGCAGTATACAATCATTCTTAAGTACATCAGTTAACATAACTAATCTTAAATTAAAAGGATTAGCCATATTTATTCTTTCTAACTCTTCGATTATCTCTCTTTTCTTTAATTCCCTGTTATTCATAGTCTCAACCTGACTTATACAAACCCAGTTTCCATTGAATTCTACATTTCTCATATCTTCCCCAATAATATCTCTAGCAGAAAGTTGATTCCATATATCTTTTTTCTTAAAAAGTAATTTAGAATATTCCCATAAATCTGAAATATTACAGAGCTCATTTAACTTTTTTGTCATATCTATATCAATTTGCACTGTTGTAGGAGATTTTAAACCAAGAGTATCATCAAGTATTGCACTAAGAAGTATAAAGGCAATATCTTTTGATATATATACATTAGATTTAAATATTTTTTCTGAAACAAGAGTAGATGTACTACCACAAGGTCTAATTGTTATTTTTTGAGGAATAATATCTTGGAGTTTAACATCATGGTGATCAATTACTTCAATTATATTAGCATTCTCCCATCCCTTTGCTCTATTCTCTGGAAATGTGTGGTCTACAAGTACAATATTCATACCTGATATATCAGGAACATATGGAGGAAGCTCTGTATTATATTCCTTAAATACCCACTCTGTCTGAGAGTTCACTCTATCGCACCTTATTCCCTTATACCTTAAATCCCCTATTCCTTCTTTGTATGCTTGATATCCTACTGCTGATGCAATTGCATCAAGGTCAGGTTTAGTATGTCCAACTATGTATATTTTTTGGTTAATATCTTCCATATAATGTATTTTAATATATCAAGAATATAATTAGATGAGTAGTATTTGAATAATATGATACAATATCTATGATAATTTAAAGAATTAATACATATGCCTGATAGCGGAAATACAATATATGATGTTGCAATTATTGGAAGCGGGCCAGCAGGTTTAACTGCAAGTATTTATGCAAGCAGGTATAAATTAAGTAATATTGTTTTTGGAAAAGAAATTGGTGGTACTATTACTGGTGCACATAAAGTGTGTAATTTCCCTGGACTGCAAGATATATCAGGAATAGATCTTGGAATGAGAATGTATGAGCATGCAAAGAGTTTAGGAGGAGAGTACATTGCAGAAAGCATTAAAGATATTAAAAAAGAAAATAATATGTTTGTTTTAACATCTGAAACAGGGAAGGAATATCTTTCAAAAACAATCATTATTGCTACAGGTACAAACAGAAACAAACTTGATTTGCCTAATGAAGAGTATTACCTTGGTAAAGGTCTTTCATACTGCTGTACCTGTGATGGAATGTTTTTTAAAAACAAAATAGTTGCTGTTGTAGGTGGAAGTAGTGCTGCAACAATGTCTGCATGTATGCTCTCTGATATTGCTAAAAAGGTATATATAATTTATAGAGGGGCTCAGCTTAGAGGTGATAGAACATGGATAGAAGATGCTGTAAACAAAAAGAATGTAGAAGTGATATATACAACTGTTGTTACTGCACTTGAAGGAAAGGATAAATTAGAAAGAATTAAACTCTCGAAGCCTTACAAAGATTCAGAATACTTATATGTTGATGGTCTTTTTGTTGAGATAGGGTCACAGCCATATATAGATATTCCAAATAAGCTTGGGGTACAACTAGATGAAAAAGGGTATATTAAGGTATTAGGAAACCAATCAACCAATATTGACGGTGTATGGGCCGCTGGGGACTGTACAAATGCTCTTGATAACTTTAAGCAAGTTATAACTGCATCAGCACAAGGAGCTGTTGCTTCTAATTCTATATACTCATACTTGGCAGGTGGTGAAAAAACACCTTCTTTTAATTAGTTCCTCTTGAATTAATAAAATCTACCCACTCTTGAAGATAGTTAGAGCTTGACCATACCTTTTCTCTTCCTACTCCATACTCTATTCTTCCGCCATACGACTCTATAAGGTCAGCTTCTACTTTCAGTCCGCTATTAGGATTATTTCTATCTTTGTCATCTCTATCTCCTCCTTTAGTAAAAACATCTGGTTTTACTACTGCTAGTACTTCTGAACAGTTTGTTGCTTGAGGATTTTCATGAATAATTACATAATCAACTCCCTTAATTGCATCAACAATATCAGCCCTATCTTTTGCAGGCATAAATGCTTTTCCTTTTTTATTTATACATCTACTATCACCATCAATGATTACAACCAATACATCTCCAAATTTCTTTGATTCTAGAATGCATGATACATGTCCTGGATGAATTGGATCAAAGTAGCCTGATGTACATACTATCTTTTTCTCTTTTAACTCATTCTCTCTGATTTTTTTAAACTCTTGTATCGTTACTATCATGTTTTAATTTTTTAGAACTTATTTAATATTTAATCAGTTAAACTATTATATTGCAATGGGAATATATTTTAACTTGTAAGATGTGTAATACAACCTGTAGTTATTTTTACTTTACACAAATACCACATATTGTAGGCAATAACTGCATTTTAGTAAAGTTATAGGCCTTTGACTGATACAACTAGTTGGGGTAGCCTAATATACTAAATACAACAGGTTGTAAATATGAAGTGTCCATACTGTGGAAGTAGTGCATCAAAAGTAGTTGACAAAAGAGATAATAGTGAGGATCACTCAACTAGAAGAAGACGACAGTGCTTGCGATGTGGAAGAAGATACACTACCTACGAAAGAATTGAAAAGGTTGAGGTTGTTGTAATTAAAAAAGATGGCTCTTTTGAGAATTTTGATTGTGAGAAATTAAAGAAAAGTATTAAGAAAGCAATTGATAAAGAAAAGATAAGTGAAGAGGAAATAGAAGAGTTTTGTGAGAGGGTAACAAGAAAGGCAATTACTAGTTCCTCACCTCTTACGACTGTTGAGATTGGGAATATGGTGTTAGATTGGCTAAAAACACTTGATCCTCTTGCATATATGAGGTTTGCATCGGTTTATAAAGACTTTGAAACAATTAATGATTTAAAGAAAGAAATTGAGAACTTAACTTAGTTAAAACTGCCATGACAAAAGAGAAAAAAGACAATATTCCTTTTAAAGTAAGAAAAAGAGATGGAAGATTAGTAGAATTTGATCAAGAAAGAATTACATCTTCTATATTTAAGGCTGCAGAAAGTGTTGGTGGAAAAGATAGAGAGAGAGCTAAAAAGGTTTCTGATGAGGTTGTTAAAAGACTTCTTGAAAAGTATTCAGATGATGAGGAGATTACTACCGAAGAAATCTTTTCTGAGGTAAAAGAGACATTAAAAGATATGGGGCATGGTAAGACTGCTATGGCTCTTGATTTGTTTGTTAAGCTTAAGAACAAGGTAAAGAATATTAAGTCATTAATTGATGCAGATGAGCTTGTAAGAGGATATATTGATGAGGCTGACTGGAGAGTTAAGGAGAATAGCAATATGACATATTCCTGGCAGGGGCTTAATAATCATATTTCTTCTACTGTACAAGCAAATTACTGGCTATACTCAATATATCCTAAAGCTATTTCTAATGCTCATGTTAATGCTGATTTTCATATTCATGACCTTGGTATGCTTGCTACATACTGCTGTGGATGGGATTTAAAAGATCTACTACTGCGAGGTTTTACTGGTGTTCCTGGGAAGATATCTTGTGCTCCTCCTAAGCATTTTAGTGCAGCACTGGGTCAGTGTGTTAACTTCATATATACTCTTCAGCATGAGGCTGCAGGTGCTCAGGCTTTTTCTAGTTTTGATACTCTTCTTGCTCCGTTTATAAGGTATGATAAGTTGTCATACAAAGAGGTAAAGCAGAAGATGCAAGAGTTTCTGTTTAATATGAATGTTCCTACAAGGGTGGGATGCCAAACTCCTTTTTCTAATATAACAATGGACCTTGTTCCAAATGGTATGTTAGCAAAAGAGAATGTAATTATTGGTGGTAAACCTCAAAAGGAAAAATATGGGGATTTTCAAGAAGAAATGGATTTGCTTAATCAAGCATTCTGTGAAGTTATGATGGAGGGTGATGCACAAGGAAGGTTATTCTCCTACCCTATTCCTACATATAATATAACTAAAGATTTTGATTGGGATAGTCCTAAGTACGAGTCCTTATGGGAGATGACTGCTAAATATGGGATTCCCTACTTCTCCAATTTTATTAACTCAGATATGAGTCCTGATGATGCAAGATCTATGTGCCCCTTAGCGGGAGATGAAAAAGTATTAATAAAATCAACAAGAGGAAGAGGTTTGGAATATTCAAGTATAAGGAATGTTTATGAGGGAAACTCTAAACAAGATGAGTATGAGATATATAGTGATAGAAGATTTGTTAAAGGAAAGTTTAATAAATACGAAAATCAAAAAATGATTAAAGTTACATTGTCCAATGGTCATGTTATAAAAATGTCCCAACAGCATCTTAATTATGTATTAAGAGATAGTAAATCAGATATCGAAGAGCTCAAAGGAGCTAATCTTACTAATGATATGTATCTTCCATACTCTTTGAATAGCTATGAAGGAAGCGGCGGAAATAGTGACTTGGGGTATTTTGTAGGTGCATTTGCAGGCGATGGTTCATTTGATGGAGATACAACTGTTGTATTTTCTCTTTCTTTAGAGCAAAAGAAAGATGTAGCAAGAAAGTTAATTAATATTGCACAAGAATATTTTGGTGCAAACTATTCAACAAGGGAGTATAAAAGCACAAAGCTTTTTACATTAAAGATATACTCTAAGGCTGCAGTTGGTTTATGTAAGGATTATGTAGATGGAAAAGAAACAGAAAAGACATATACAGCAAGGTTGTATGGTACATCCAAAGAGTTCCGATTAGGAGTGCTTGAAGGTCATTTAGCTACTGATGGTGGGAATAGAAACAGAATATATACGTCTTCAAAGAAAATGGTTGAGTCATTAAATATGCTTGCTGCAACACTTGGTACAACAACCTCTATATATGAGGATAATAGGAGTAATAGGTTAGGAAAGGCCTCTAACTTTGCAGTTTTAATATATAAGTTAGGAAGAAAACAGTATGGAGATTTTTGGTTTAAGAAAGACAAAAAATTATGGGTAAAAATAAAAGAGATAGAAAAGATTCCAAATTCAACAGCATACTGTTTTGAAGTATCAAATGATATTCCCATGTTTACTGTAGGAACAACAGGAATTTTAACACATAACTGTCGACTTAGATTGGACAATAGAGAGCTAAGAAAAAGAGGCGGCGGGTTATTTGGTGCGAATCCACTTACTGGTAGTATTGGTGTTGTAACTATTAATATGCCAAGAATTGGATATCTTGCAAAAGATAAAAAAGACTTTTTTAAGAGATTAGATAAGCTTATGGACCTTGCTAAACAGAGTTTGTTAATTAAAAGGTCTCAAATTGAGAAATATATGGATCAAGGATTATACCCATACTCGAAGTTTTACTTAAAAGATATTAAGGAGAGATTTGGTGAATATTTTAAAAATCATTTTAATACAATTGGAATTCTTGGTTTAAATGAGGCTTTAATTAACTTCCTTGGTACAGGAAATGATATTACATCTGCCAAGGGAAGAAAGTTTGGTTTAGAAATAATGAAACATATGAGAGAAAGATTAATGGATTATCAGCTTCAAACAAATCAATTGTTTAATCTTGAAGCTACTCCTGGTGAAAGTACTACATATAGATTTGCAAAGGCAGATAAAAAGAAATATGGTGATAAAATAATTGCAGCATCTGATTTAAGCAGAAAGATGAACGAGTCCCCCTACTATACTAACTCGTCCCAGCTTCCTGTAGGCTTTACTGATGATGTATTTGATGCTCTTGATTTACAGGATGAGTTCCAGTGTAAATATACAGGAGGTACTGTATTGCATATATTCTTAGGAGAAAGGATGCCATCTACACAGAGTGTAAAGACTCTTGTGAAAAAGGTAGCTGAGAATTACAGACTTCCATATTTCTCAATTACTCCTACTTTTAGTATATGTCCAAAGCATGGATATATTGCTGGTGAGCACTTTTACTGTCCTAAATGTGATGCAGAGGCAGGGTATGTAGATGGAATGCAGTTTAATGAAGTAATTTAAATTTTTATTATTATTCATATGACTAAAAAAGAGAAAAAGGTTGTTACAAGACAAAGGTGTGAGGTGTATTCAAGAGTTGTTGGATATATTAGACCTGTTACTCAGTGGAATCCTGGTAAACAATCTGAATTTGGTGATAGGGTAACATTTCATATTTAAATGTTAATCTCTGCCTTTCAAAAATCAACTCTTCTTGACTACCCAGGAAAGCTTGCTTGTCTTGTGTTCACGTATGGTTGCAACTTAAGATGTGAGTATTGTCATAATCCAGAGTTAGTAATACAACCATTTAGAAAGAATATGGCAGTAAGTGAAGAAGAGATATTTTCTTTTCTAAAAAAGAGAAAATCTTTAATAGATGGTGTGGTTATTACAGGTGGTGAACCAACTTTACAAAAAGATTTAATTCCCTTTATTAAAAAAATTAAAAATATGGGATTTTTAGCTAAGCTTGATACAAATGGTACAAACTCAAAAGTTGTTAAGAAAATATTAGACCTTGATATTGTTGATTATTGGGCAATGGATGTTAAATATGAAAAGGAGATATATATTCAAAACCTTAAAGATAAAATTGGATATGATGAGATTGAGAGGAGCATAGCATTAATAAAGGGAAAAGCACGAGATTATGAATTTAGAACAACATATGTAAAAGGTATTCACACCATTGATTCTGTAAAGGGCATTGGACAGCTCATTTCTGGTTCAAAAAGATATTACATTCAAAATTTTAGACCAGGTAAAACAATTAATCCTACACTTAACAGTACAAACTCATTTAGTCAAGAAGAGCTTGAGAAGTTTAAAAAAGTAATGAAGAAGTATGTTAAGGATGTTGAAATAAGGTAGCTATATATTAGGATTATCCAATACCATTATTACTTTTCCATTTATCATTGAGTTACTTTTTGAGTTAAGATATATAGGTTTGTGCACAGGATTACTTGATTGAGGGTATAAAATTACCATATCTTTACTTTTCTTAATATTCTTTACAGTAGCACATCCATCTACAATAGCAATAACTGTATCACCATCCTCATATTCAGAATCTTTCTGAACAATAACATAATGCCCATCTTTTAAATTCTTTCCATTAATTTCTTTCATATCCATAGAATCTCCCTTTATCATTAATGCAAATAACTCCCTCCCTTTCTTGTTTATTAAAGACCTATCAACCTGTAAAGTCCCAAGATTTTCTTCCTGTGCTAGTGCAATTGGAGTTCCTGCATTAGCATATCCAAGTATTGGTATACCAACTAAATAATCATAATTCTCATCTGTTTGATCCTTTACAACATGAATTCCTCTTGCCTTATTGGTCCTAATAATGTACCCCTTCTTTTCTAGTACCTTTAAATGATTTACAACTCCCCTTTTAGTACTAATATTAAGCATTTGTTGAAGCTCAGTAAGTGATGGAGCATAACCATTATCTAGAAAGAAATTTCTAATTACTTTTAATACTTCTTCTTGTCTTTGTGTTAGTTTATCATCCATATTTAAGTATACTACATTTAGTATACCTTTCAACTACTTATAGTATACCCCTTTCATATTCTTAAATATCTTTGTATACTAATATATTAATTTGAGTCATTCTATAAATGGCAGAAGTTAAAAAAGAAACAAAAACAACAGAGAAAAAAGCAAAAAAAGTATATACATTAGATGAGATAAAGTATAATCCTCAGAACTCTACAATGGCAATAATATCATGTATTCCAATTGTAGCTTTAGTATTAATGTTTGTAGAAAAGAAAGATCTTTTTGTAAGATATCATGCTACTCAGTTTGCTCTCTTTAATATTGTCTATTTTATTGGATTTATTCCTTTTATTGGTGCTCCAATAGCAGGTTTACTTTCAATGATTTTCTTTGTACTTTTTATCATTGGTATTCTTAAAGTTACAAAGGGAGAGAGATTCGATATCCCATACTTATCGGATTTCGCATTAAAGCTAATGGGCGAGATTAATTAAGGATTATTAATAAATAGCTGATTATATGAAGGGGACATTTTCAGTCCCCTTTTCTTTACTGTGCTAATTCAGGCTGCCAATTACCTTCTCCATCTTGTACTCTTACAAAGTATGAGTTAAGTAAGTATATTGGATAGTCAAAACCATACTCTGTTGGGACACCATTTTTATCAGCTACTTGGAATCCTTCATATCTTTGTAATTCGTTATCCCATTTACTTACATTATCAGCACTAAAGTCTACTTTCTCATACTTATTTATATCTTCAAGCAGTGTCTTAGCAGTATACTGTTTTACTCCACTGCCATATAGTCCAACAAGGTTCCAACCTTTAAAGAGTGTAACAGGTGCATTAGGAGAATCTTTGTCATACTTAATTGGTTTGCCCCATACATCTATTGTTACATCATCTTTTGCTTTAATTACATATCCTTGTCCAGGTATTAACTGGAAATCATTTGCACTGTATAACTCTACATTTTGTCCTACTACTTTCCATGAGCCATCATATTTAGCAATTGAATATATTGTATCTTTATATACCTCATTTAACTTCTTAAGAAGACTTGCTGCTGTTCTATACTCTTGATTTGATACTAAGAATGGGAATGATACAAAGTTAAATCCCTGTTTTAATACATATGTATATTTTAATTCTATTGGTTCTATTTGAATTGTAGATGCTAAATCACTAACTAATATATCTGTTCCTTCATCATATTTTCCATCTAAGCCTTTATCTATAAATACTCTTTTATTTCCATATGGATCAGTAACTTCAAAATAATACTGCTGTCCTTCATATTCAAATATGTATTCTCCTTGTGGTAGATTAACAAACATTCCTGTTTTCTGATCTATTACATACTGAGAGTTTATATTTTTAGATTGAGCAGATACTTTAAAGTTGTTTAGATTTATAATTGGTTTATTAATTGATAAAGTATTGTTATTATTTACAGTGTTAACAGGACGTAAGCTTCCTGGTGGTGGGTTACCTGTACACTCCCATGAACCATATGTACAAGTATTACCATTTTTATTACAGACTTGTAGCATTACAGCCCTTTTACATTTATCTTTTGTTTCTTGATTAGTTGATGTCCCGACACAATCATTATAATATTTTTCACAATTATCTGTAGTTCTACACCACTTATTTGGACTTACACTTTTATCTGGACTATTAGAACAACTGCATGCATTCGTATTATATATACTATTTTCAATTTCCCAATTGGAATAAGAGCACTTTTCTCCACCTTTTATTTCCTTAAAAGTACCATAATATGTTAAATCTTTATTCCCAGTACAAGTGTTGTCTACAAAACAAGTGCTTCCTTTATTATTACATATTTTATTTAATGATAAACCAGAACAATAAGTGATTTGAACACAATACTCTCCATAATTAACTAAATATCTATCATTAACTCCACCTATACATCTACATCGAGGATAATTGCATTGTTTTTTAGAATCAGCATTCAATTCAGGAACTTCTGATTTTATATCTGAATCAGAGCACTTACTATCTTTACATTTCTTTCCATTTATATCACAAATTTGTCCATTGTCTTTTGATGAGCAAGACTTTACTTGTATACACCAGTTACCAATCCCAATAATTTGGTTATTATCTGAACATTTACATCGAGTATTCATACCCTTTCCCGTACACTCTTTGCCTAGATCTATTGTAATAATAGGACTAACTTCAATATCGTCATCTTTCCCAATATATTCGGAATTCTCCCATTTGCCATGGTTACAATAATAAATGGTACCATTAACAGCACAATATGTATTATGTATTGGGTGAAAAAAAGTAGGAGAATCACATTTATTTTCTTCATCTAAAGCAAATTTTTTACAGGATTCAGCATTTCCCCCGAAATTATCTATTTCCTCTAAAATATTATTTATGCACTGATACATTATTGTCCTATCATTTATATCTTGATATGAATAAAAATCTGTTAGATGATTAGTCCAACAGTATTGCTCTGGAGAAGATTCTGATACAGGAACTTCTGGAACTTTAGTTGTCTCACTTGCTACATAACAATCCCCTTTATCATTCCAATATCCAGTTTTTCCATTCTTTGTACATAAACCACTTAACTTAACATATTCCTTACCATTACAGACTACTGTAGCAGAAATTGTGGTATCGTATTTTACAGTCCCTTTTTGACAAACATCTGGAACTTCTGGTTGGTCTGGAGTCTCTGACAAGACAGTTGCAGAACATGATATCTCTTTTGTTCCCTGTTTACATATCCAACTATAACGACCTCCACTTGCACTAACTGTTGCAGAGTTAGGTGTACCAGATAAACACAGGTTTGATGTTAAAACTGTGCCATTAGGGAAACTTTTACCATTATTCCATCCACACTTTGGATCTGGAGAACAATTTTTATCTTCAGCATCTATTAGTTTTAATCCATAACCACCATAATTATTAACTACTGTCCATTCACATAATTTACATTTACTATCAACATATCCATATGTTCCAACTTTTATATTTGTATTTTCACATTTTAAATCTTCCTGTGGAGGTTCTTTTCTACAATCTAAACCAGGAATACCTGTATTATCACAGAAGTTACTTCCGCACTTAACATAATGGGGATCACCACCAGAATCACACCCATCTACATAATAACAAGGAGCACTACAGCTAAATGAAAGATAATATATACAGCTTGATCTAGTCGCATATGGTGAAACAATTTTTCCTTTACAAGTCTGTTGTGGTGGAGTCTCCTTTACCTTATAACAAGTATTTCCTTCAATTTTACTTCCACAGGCTTTTCCATCATACATAGGAGTACAAGACGATTTTATAGTTGTGCATTCTTTCCCAGATGGGCATTTCCAATCAAAACCAGACGGACATGTGGGTGTACATGAAGGGCAGTTAGGAGTTTTTGTTACTTCTTTGTAACAAGTTGGTCCAGATTGAGTTCCACAATACTCACTAGTACAACTATCATATTTTGTACATACAGAATTCATGGTTGCACAACTCCAACCTTCATTACAGTTAAAATCATAACCTGTTGGACATCTGTAATTAGGTGTCCCATCAGTATTCTTAGAACATTCACATTTACAGGTTGCAGACATTACTCCTTTTACCTCTTGATTCTCATTTTGACTTAACTTTACTACTGCACCTTCAATTGACTCATCTGTCACACCATTTGTCATATTTATTACTGTCTCCTGTGCAGGAGCAATAGTATATGCATTCTGCCACTGTCTCCATATACCTAAAGGCCCAGCATTAACTGTAATAATTATCTTAAGATTTTTTGCTTCAGTATCATACTTTTCAAAAAACAAATTACCATTACTATCAACTGCAGTAGATAAATCAACATACCAATTACCATTCTCATTTAATACTGCAGAAAATTGATTACTGGCAGTACCGGTTAAATCATCAAAATAATTAACATACACTACACCATCGTTAACAGGTGTAAGATCAGAATATTTGATTTCTTCTTTGTTTTGTGCATTTTTAACTGAGCTATATGCAGGAACAGGTGTTTTTACACTCTCTGAAACTTTAGAGGTCTTAATAACTGTCTTACCATCTACATCCTTTATTGCCCTGTAAAGAAGATCATCACCAACAAAGAATGAATATTCTGTTTCAGGATCTAAACCCTTTATCTCAACATGATGTGTATAATACTTCCCTTTATCTGTTACCTTTCCCTCTGTTTTTACTTCACTCATACTAACAGATATATCATCACTCTTAGCAATATTTTTACTTGTTTGTTCTACTGCCTTAAGTTCTGCTTTTACTAAATCCCTTGTATCATAAAATACCTGTTTACCTATTCCAAACAAATTAATAAAACCACCATCTCCTTTTTTATACACTGCTGTTGCTGAAATAGGATTCTTTGTATTCCAACTAACCGTAACAGAAGTAGAGGTTACATTAGTAAACCTTACATTCTCTGGTACAATACGGAAATATTCATATACAAGTATTAATATTAAAAAAAGAAAAAGACTTAGTATACACATACTTAAAGTCTTCTTCAAACTATTTGAAGAATTAATCTTCTCAACTTGTGTGTTTTCCATTATTAATTTTTAGTAAATTATTAATTACACATACATTGTAATCATATTATTGAAAACAAGTCAATCACTATGATTTTACTATCTTTTTTGAATGATATTAGGTTCGATTAAATAGAGAAATAATTAATAATGTGATAAAATCATCTGCACTGATCGGGGAATAGTTCAGATGGCTAGAACGCTGCGTTTGGGACGCAGAGGTCGCAGGTTCAAGTCCTGTTTCCCCGATTTATTTTTTCCCTAATAGAATATATATACTAGGAATATCTAAAATATTAATATTCTTTGACATCTTCCATTCACTAATTTTCATAGTCCTAATATCTTCATTCTTACCAGTAAGATCAACAGCAACAGTTAATTCAGTATTAGCATTACATACACTCATCAAATCATCAAAAAGCCTTTTATTTCTATATGGAGCCTCTATAAAGATCTCTGACTCATTATTCCTTATAGATTCATTCTCAATTCTCTTTATTATCTTCCTTCTGCTCTCGGGCTCTTTAGGAAGATATCCTAAAAACCTAAATCTCTGACCATTAAGACCAGAAGCCATTAAAGAAAGAATAATAGAGGAAGGACCAACAAGAGGCACAACCTTTATACCGAGTCTATGACACTCCCTTACGACTAAACTACCAGGATCTCCTACCCCAGGACAGCCAGCATCAGTCATTAACCCAACATTAAAACCATGTATTAAGGATTCAATCAGGAAAGGAATATCATTAGATTTAGTATGCTCATCTAAAACCCTCATATCAAGTTCCTGAATGACAACACCCAAACCTTTAAAATAGCTTCTAGCAATCTTAGGAGTTTCAACAATAAAATACGACAGGGACCTTACAATATCTAAATCACTCTCCTTAAGCTCCTCTACTAAAGGTCTTTTACTCAAAGATGTAGGAATTAAGTAAAGAGTACCACTGTTTTTCATTAGTATGTTCTTTCAAAATTAGAATCAATCTCACTAAGCTTTAATTTCCATACAGCAGGTCTTCCATGAGGGCAGCTATATGGATTTTCACACTGCATGAGCCTTTTATAAATATCAATCATTTCTTCCCTATGCAAACTCTGTCCACTTCTAACACTTGCATGACATGCCATTGTAGCAAGGATATCCTCTTTCAATTTATTAGCCCCCTTAGAAACATCACTCTGCTCATTTCCTAATGAGAATATTTCATCAAAGAGCTTTTTAAAATCAGTATTTACAAATTCAACTGGAACAGAATTAATAATAATCTTATCTTTCCACATTTTATAATCAAACCCTAAATCAGAAAAAATACTCTTTAGCTCATCAAATATAACAAGCTCATTTTCAGAAGCAGGAATAGCTACAGGAACAAGCAAATTTTGTTTATCAATGTTTCCTTCTTTTGCTTTCTTAAATTTCTCGAAATTAATCCTCTCTGCAGCAGCGTGCTGGTCTATAATCCAAAGAATATCATTCTCAAATTCAATAACAATATATTTATTAAATATTTGAAATATATTCCTAATACCCTCTCCTTCTTTTTCATCTACTTGAATATTTTCAGAAGTTACTGTTTTAATATATGAAGACTCATCAAGAACTTCTTTGCTAAAAAGAAGGCTGTCTCTTACAGAAGCTGACTGATTAGGAGAAAATGTAATATCTCTGTTTATATATTCTTTCTTTTTAACACTACCATTTGTAAACACAGCTGGTTTAAATTCACTTTCAATTTTGTATGATACTGATGTTCTTACTGCCCTGCTTACTGCCTCTGTGACAGAAGCATATACTCTAAACGGATTAAGAAAACGAATTTCCTCCTTTCTAGGATGAACATTTACATCAATTTGATCTGGATTAATTTTAATGTTAACTATAAAAGGAACTTTCTCTCCAAATGGGATGTATCTTTCATATCCTTGTATAACTGCCTTTGCAATTCCGCTATCCCAAATTGGTCTGTTGTTTACAAAAATGTACTGATTAGCAAAGGTTTTTTGGTGATCCTGTGGATGAGCTGTTAACCCTAATATTCCAATACCATTTCCATTAAAAAACAGCTTAAGCATTCTATCAGTGAATTCTCCCTTTAAAACATTCTTAATTCTCTCTTTTGATATATCTCCTGCTTTGGTGTTGGGAAGATTAATAAGGTCAAAGACCCTTTTCTCATCTTTAACTAGTGTAAAATGAATATTAGGGTATATGAGAAAGTATGGATAAAGAATATCTAAAATCTTTTTGTATTCTGTTTGTGCTGTTTTAAGGTATTTTCTTCTTGCTGGAATATTAGCAAATATGTTTTTTACTGTAACAACTGTTCCTAACTCTCTTGCAGTTTTTTTAATATTAAAATCATTAACTCCCTTGTATTCAATTTCAAATGCACTATCACTATCTATATATTTTGATGAAAGTACAACATCAGAAACAGAGACAATTGTTGAGAGTGCTTCACCTCTAAAACCCATTGTTAAAAGGTTATTAAGATCCTCCAATGAAGATATTTTACTTGTTGTATGAGGCTTAAATATATCAGCAAGGCTTTCTTTTGGTATTCCACTCCCATTATCACTAACCTCAATTAAATCTATTCCCCCATTTACAACTTTAATCTGAATTTTTGTGGCACCAGCATCAATACTGTTATCAACTAGCTCCTTTACTACAGATGCAGGCCTTTCAACAACCTCTCCCGCTGCAATTTTATTAACCACATCTTGTGATAGCTCATTTAATACATATTTGTTCATATTGATAATATTTTAACACACAAGTGCAGTAATCTGTTAAAATTAGCAATATGGAAGAAAAATTCAACTTAATATCAAAATATTCTCCTTCTGTAGATCAGCAAAAAGCTATAGATGAGTTAATTCAAAACTTTAAAAAAGGACAAGAGAAACAAGTACTGCTTGGTGTAACAGGTTCAGGAAAAACATATGTAATGGCGAATATAGTGGCTCAGCTTCAAAAGCCAACATTAGTTCTTTCACATAACAAGACATTAGCTGCACAGCTGTATGAGGAATTTAAGGAGTTCTTTCCTGATAACGCTGTAAAATATTTTGTTTCATACTATGATTACTACCAGCCAGAGGCATATATCCCATCAAGAGATCTTTACATTGAAAAAGAGTCTGAGGTAAATGAAGAAATTGAAAAATTAAGACTGAGTGCAATGAATGCTGCTAGAACAAGAAGAGATACTATCGTTGTTGCTAGTGTCTCATGTATTTACAATATTGGAAGTCCTGATAACTATGAAAACAAATCATTTGAAGTAAGAGTTGGAGAGAATACTGATATGGGAAAACTTGCTCGTGATTTGACATTTTTAAGATATGAAAGAGAGTCAACTGATTTAATATCTGGTACATTTTTAATTAGGGGAGATACTATAGAAATATATATGCCGTATGAGGATTTTCCTGTAAGAATTGAGTTTTGGGGTAATAGGATTGAAAGAATTTCATACATTGAGCCTGTATCAAAAAAGGTTATTTATGATGTTGATAATATTGATATATTTCCTGCTACCCCACTTGTATATGATGCTGATACAATGGCAAGGGCAGTTACAAATATTGAGAAAGATTTAGAACAAAGAACTGCATTTCTTAGAAATATTGGCAAAGAAGTTGAAGCTCAAAGACTTGAACAGAGAACTAAATATGATATTGAAATGATGACACAGGTTGGGTTTTGTAAAGGAATGGAAAACTACTCAATATATTTTGATGGAAGAAAAACAGGACAGCCTCCCTTTACTTTACTTGATTACTTTCCAAGTGATTATCTTCTCTTTATTGATGAATCTCATATTACTGTTCCTCAGATTGGAGGAATGTATAATGGGGACAGAGCAAGAAAGACAAATTTGGTTGAACATGGTTTTAGACTTCCTTCTGCATATGATAACAGGCCTCTTAATTTTAATGAGTTTAGAAAAAAACAAGGTGCTACAATATATTTCTCTGCAACGCCTGATGAATGGGAAATTAGAGACAGCAGAAATACTGTTGTAGAACTTCTAACAAGACCTACAGGTCTTCTTGATCCTAAGGTAGAGGTCAGAAAAACAAAAAATCAGATTGATGATGTTATTTCAGAAGTAAGAAAGAATGTAGAAAGGAAAGAAAGAGTATTGATTACTACATTAACTAAAAGAATGGCAGAAGATTTAACTTCATACTTGGCAGATTTTGATATAAAGGTAGCATATTTACACTCTGATATTGATACTGTTGAAAGGGTTGAAATATTAAGGAATTTAAGACTTGGTGAATTTGATGTGCTTGTTGGAATAAACTTGTTAAGAGAGGGTATTGATCTCCCAGAGGTATCTCTTGTAATAATACTTGATGCTGATAAGGAGGGATTTTTAAGGTCTAAGATTAGTCTTGTTCAGACAATAGGGAGAGCTGCTAGGCACATTAATGGGAGAGTAATTATGTATGCAGATACAATTACTGAAAGCATGAAATATGCAATAGATGAAACAAATAGGAGAAGAAAATATCAGGAAGAATACAATAGAATACACAATATTACACCTACCAGTATAAAAAAAGAAATTAGAGATTCTCTTGTAAAAAAAGATGATGATCAAAAGAAAGATTTAGATATTGAAATAGAGAAGCTAAGTGAAAAACAAAAGAAAATGCTAATTAAAGATTTAAGAGCAAAAATGCTTCTTGCAGCAGATAATCTACAGTTTGAAAAAGCAGCAGAGTTAAGGGATAAAATAAAAGAGCTGAGTATTTAGCCCAGCTCTTTTTAATTTCCAAATAACTATTAATAATTATCTATAGAAATTCTCTCTTCTATTGCCTTCCTCTCTCTGAGGTCTTGCAATAGAGACATTGATAGCTCTGCCATCAAGCTCTTTTCCGTTAAGCTCTTCCATTGCTTTCTGAGCCAACTCTTCAGAAGCCATTGTAACAAATCCGAAGCCTTTTGATCTTCCTTTGAATTTGTCAACAATTACTTTTGCTTCTGTTACTTCTCCAACAGTGGAGAAAAGCTGAGACAAAGTCTCATCTGTGGTATCCCATGACAGGTTCCCAACAAAAAGTTTGTTTTGCATTTAATTATAAATAAAAAATAAACAGACTACGGATAAGCACACTTTTTAAGGTAACCTACACGGGGTGTTAATGCATTAACACCTTTCTTAACATAGACATTTAATTATACCATATTTAATATAAATACAATACGACCTCAATTTGATATACTCTATTTCATGAGAATAAAGTACTTAATAAATAAAGATCCTAGGGTAAAGGATTTTAATATATTAATAAAGAATAATTTTCCAAACCTTCTTACAGAAAAGAAACCTGATCTATATCTTGTTGCAGGGGGTGATGGTGCTATGCTCCATGCAATTCATAAAACAATTGATAAAGGAATTCCATATTTAGGTAAAGCAATGGGTACTTTTAACTTCCTTATGAATCAGTTTGATGATGATATACAAACAATAAATAAAATATTGAACGATGAGATAAAAATAGATACTCTTTCTTCACATGCTATACAGGTATATTTAAATAGAAAGAAGCTTGGAGAGGCTGTAAATGATGTTATTCTAGGCGACAAAATTACCAGCTATTTTACTTTTAATATTTCAACAGAACAGAAAGATTTTGATAACTTTGAAATAAAAGGAGGTGGTATTTGCATAAGTACTACAATTGGTTCTACTGCATTTAATTATAATAATGGGGGGAGAATTCTTCCTCTTGATTCAGATCTTCTGTCAGTTACTGGTGTTGTATGCAATAGATATTTAAATGATATTATTCCTTTTCAAAAAATCCATATTAAAGCAAATGGGACAAAAATATATCTTTCTAACATACAGACAGGAGTATTAAATGAGGGTGATACTCTACTTCTTAAAAAGGGTAGTGAGATAAAAATAGGATTTCTAAATAAAAATGAATTCTTAAAAAGAAGAATTGATTTATCACATAGATTTAGAAAATAGCTAATGAATAAACTTAGAGCCAAGATAAACTACATAGAATACAATAATTACTAATCCTGATACCCAGTTAAGTGCTTTATTCTTCCCAAGTAGTTTCATTTCAACCAATAAACCAAATATTACTATCATATTTAAAATCCCAAAATAATAAATATCATTTAATGCCTCTTGATTAAGAGCAATTGGAGTTATAACAGCTGGAAGTCCTGCACCAAGTGCAATGTTTGCGATTGTACTCCCAAATACATTCCCAACAATAATGTCTGTATATCCATTCTTTGCAGATCTAATTGATGTATAAATCATAGGAATTGATGTCCCAATACCAATAATTGTAAGTCCAAGGACATATTCAGAAATATTAAAATCCAATACTAATCTCCCTGTTATGTTATTAAGGCATAATGAAGAAAGAGTTAAGAGCAAAAAACCACATATAATGTATAACAAAGATTTTAAAATAGTTAATCCTTCTGTAGTAATTGTTGATATAGTACTTGTATCAACATCAATCTCTTCCTTATCTGCATCTTTTAATCTTTCCCTAACGGAATATTGATAAATAATAAATAGAGCAAATATATATGCAAAAAGTAATATTAATCCTTCTCCTCTAGTTATCTTTGAATCAAGCATAAAGCAGGTAAGAAGAGAACATATTCCTAAATATATAGGTATTTCTTTTTCAAAAACCTCATATTTTGTAACAATGGTAAGAAGGAGTGCAGGAATACCAAAACCTAGTCCTATATTTACAAAATTTGTACCAAGTGCATTACCGATAGCAACATCAACCCCATTTGAATTTCCTAAAACTAAAAACAAATTAACTGCAATAGTGGGAAGACCTGTACCCAATGCTATTATAGTTGAGGCAATAACAAGCTCACTCACATTAAGCCTTCTTGCTAATGCTACAGCTCCTTTCATTACCCACTCTGACCCAATAATCAGAAGAAAAAAGCATATACAAAGTATTATTATATCAATAAATATATTCATAAGATGATTGTTAAAAATGGTTGCGGGACATAGATTCGAACTATGATTCTCGGCTTCAAAGGCCGGTGTCCTACCTTTAGACGATCCCGCAAAATTCTTTTAGATTATACTACACTAAATATATCATTGAAATATTAATACTTTCATATTATCTTGTATATATGAGAAAAAAGAAAAATAAGAAAGAAAGAAGTCCAATACTTATGCCTAAGGCACCAGTAAAAGCAGATATAAAAAGAAGAAAGAAGAGTAAGATACATATAAAAGATGTATTCAAGAAGAAAAATAACAAATATACAGTAAGAAAAAGAAAAAACAACCTTTTTAAATATATCGCTCTCCTCTTAATTGTAGGAGCAGTTGGAGGAGTTCTTTACCTTGCTGTTAACTATATTATTCAACTTAGACAAAATGCATATGGAGAAAAAGAATATGCTATTGAAAATGTAATTGGTTTAAAAGATATCCCAACATATCCAAACTCATATTTTCTATTTAAAGACAACCTGAATGATTCTGTTGTTAAAGAGTTTATTTCGTCTGGAAAATCTGTATATAGATTACCAAAGGAGACAACACAAAAAAATGTTGAAGAATATTATACTGAAAAGCTAAAAAATCTTGGCTGGGAACTTGTACAAAATGTCCCTATTGGGACACCAGATAAAAAATATGGTATGTATTGGGTAAAGAATGGTATTGGATTAAGAATATATGTTAAATACAAAGATATATGGTACGAGACTCTTACCGAAAGTGATGCAAGAGAGGCTTTAAGCAGGCTTGTGAAAGAAGAAATTGAAAGAGAAATGTTAATGGCAAGTTCAGAGAAACAAACATTACTCCCTGATTATCCATGGAAAATAGAGATTCCAAAAGAATATCTTATTAAATATTTCCCAACTACCCTAGATGAATTAAGAGGTGTATCATTTCAAAAACTTGGAAGTAGTGAAATAGTTGAGATATACCCTATGG